>ERZ889217.1127-NODE-1127-length-14210-cov-12.497633_pt1 | contig 14210 bp, 8 predicted proteins | sample MGYA00521098_ERZ889217 | MGnify/ENA primary metagenome ERZ889217 (study PRJEB32303, sample SAMEA104408613) | aquatic metagenome | biome: Brackish water; feature: Pelagic; material: water | place: Baltic Sea | collected 2014-06-10T22:04:00 | depth 2,362 m ...
TCTTTGCCGACTTCGAACCTGCCGGCGCGAAAAGTCAGAAGGACATGCAGATCGCACGGTTCACCTCCTCGGATATCAACAAACCGTTCACCTTTTGCGGAAGCTTCGGTAGCGGCCATCCCGATCCCGACATTTGCTTTGCCGAAGGGCGATTCTATCTGATCAACCAGACGAGCAAGGATTACATCAGCTCTGGACCTTGGGTGGAACGCGTCGAGGCGCGGGTGGGGGTCGATACCGACAAGGACGGCCAAATCAACGAGTGGACGCCGTGGCAAGAAGTCCACGAGAAATACGATGACATTCCCGGATTCTCCAAGCAGGTGGCCAGGATTCCGGCCGCGCTGGATCTCTCGAAGTTGCCTGCCGGGTATGGATTCCAAATTGAGTTGAAAACGACCGACACCACCGAGAACAAGGTCAAGCCGGTCTTGGACAAGCTCGCCCTCTCATTTGTGGAGTAAAGCAAAAAACCGCAAAATGATAAGTGCCCCAATTGAAGTAGGGCAGGCGTCCCGCCTGCCATCGAAGAATTCCAATTCGCAGGCGGGACGCCTGCGCTACATCGTTATCGTCCTTGCCGCGTTCTTGGCTCTCCAACTTCCCGCCCGCGCTGCGGATCCCTACGACGGCTCGTGGGAATCCCTCCAGAAAATGCCGGTTCCGGCGTGGTTCGATGATGGGAAGATCGGCATCTTCATTCACTGGGGACCCTACAGCGTGCTGGGCTACATAAAAGGCGACCGAGGTTATGCCGAGCAGGTTCCCAAGGCGATCTACTCCGACCCCAAGCATCTCTATCCCTTGCTGAAGCAGCGCTTCGGAGCAGCGCCGCCCGAGTTCGGCTACAAGGATATGGTGGAACATTTCAAGGCCGAGAAGTGGGATCCCGAGGCCTGGGCGACGCTTTTTGATGAAGTCGGGGCCAAGTATGTGGTGCTCACCGCCGAGCACCACGATGGTTGGGCGAACTGGGATTCCGACCTCACCCCGTGGAATGCCATGGACAAGGGGCCCAAGCGCGACCTCGTGGGCGACCTCGGTGCCGCCGTCCGCAAACGCGGGCTCAAATACGCGCCGTCCACCCATCGCGAGCGCCACCACATGTATTTCAGCTCGAAAGGGTATGTTGCCGACGGTGAACCGTTTCCCGACATCGCCAAGGAGATCGAGCTCAATCCCGAGGCGGCTTCTCTCTACGGCCCCTTCGATTTGGATAAGGCGTTTGCGGACGACTATGTGGCTCGTTGGAAGGAAATCGAAAAAAAATACCAGCCCGATTTTCTTTGGATCGACGACATTCCCCTCTGGACGAGGGACGGCAACAATGTGCTGAAAGGAATCGCCAAGCCCGAGATCCAGTATTTCTACGACCAACTTCGCCTCATGATCACGGATTTCATGAACGATGGCGTGCGGCGCGGCCAACCCGTCTATCTCAACAACAAGGGCGGAAGTGTGAACTGGCCCGAGGGCGTCGGCTGCCGGGAGAAAGACAATCTTCGCCTCGCTCAACTCGGCCCGAAATGGCAAAGCTGCACGACCTTTGGAACCTCTTTCGGCTACTTGGCGGCGGAGGAGGCAGACGACTACCCAAACAAAAAAAACGCCGGTGAGGTGATCCATGAAATGATCGAAGTCGTCAGTCGCAACGGAAATTTTCTGATTAATATCGGCCCGCGTGCGGACGGCACCATTCCCGAGTGGCAGGTCGATCGCCTCCGCGCCATGGGAGCCTGGCTCAAGATCAACGGCGCAGCCATCTACGGCTCGCGTTACTGGCATACAACGAGCCAAAAGAACGGCCACCTGGCCTTCACCACAAACGGCAAGAAACTTTTCGCCATCTGTCTGGAAAAGCCCCAGCCCTTCACGATCGAGGCCACCAAAGGCTGGACAGCCGCCGATGTGGAATCCGTCCGCCTCCTTGGATCGAGCGGAAAAGTGGAGTGGGCCCTCGATGAGAACGGGCTTCGCATCACCCCTCCCGCCGACCTCGGCGCGTCCCGACACGCGTGGGCCTTTGAGATTCTCACCACGAAAAATCAGCACACGCCAGCGAATCTTGGCACGGACCTTAAAGAACAGCGCCGGAGTGAAATCCACAGCGAAGATTCCACCGATTACTCCGACGAGAAAAAATGACCCCGGAAAAAAACACAAGCGCCCGCGAATGGCGCGAATGCCCGCGAATCAAGAAGGTAAGCGCCCCTGCAAGATTCCCATTCGCGTGGATTCGCGTCATTCGAGGGCCGTTTTTCCAGCTTTGGAATCCGCCCTGCATCGCCGCAGCCGTGTTCCTTTTCCAAGCTGCCTGTGCCTTCGCGGTCTCCCCATCGAACGAGGGTGGGGCACCAAAGCCTCCCAACATCATCGTCCTCCTCTGCGACGATCTCGGCTACGGAGATGTCCAATATCTCAATCCCGAGCGGGGCAAGATCCCCACGCCGCACCTGGATGCGTTGGCCAAGTCCGGGATGGTTTTCACCGACGCCCACTCCGCCTCATCCGTCTGCACGCCGACCCGCTACGGACTCATGACCGGGCGCTACCCGTGGCGAACGACATTACAAAAAGGCGTGGTCAAAGGATTCGCTCCCAATCTGATCGCGGCCGACCGCCCCACGGTGGCTGGTTTCCTGAAATCCCACGGCTACCACACGGCCATCCTCGGCAAGTGGCATCTCAACTTCCTCTACACCGATCCCAAGACCGGAGCGAACCTCGATGAACGCAAGGTTCCGCGCGGCCTCGCTCCCGTTGGATCCAAAATCCCCGACGGCCCCACCACCCGGGGATTCGACTACTTCCACGGGTTTCACCACGCTGCAGACATGGAGTGCGTGATCGAAAACGACGCCGTGGTCGAACATGACGATCCAATCAACATGCTGCCCCGCCTCACCAAAAAAGCGGTGGCCTACCTCGACGAGCGAGCCAAGGTCAAGGACACGCCGTTTTTCCTCTACCTGCCCTATGGATCGCCCCACGCACCCATCGTTCCCAGCAAGGAATGGCAGGGCAAAAGCGGCATCAATCCCTATGCCGATTTCGTGATGCAAAACGACGACTCGGTCGGACAAATCCTCGCCGCCCTCGAAAAAAACGGCCAGCGCGAGAACACGCTCATCCTATTCAGCTCTGACAACGGCTGTTCCGCCAAGGATGCAAAAGTCAAAGAACTCAACAAGCACTGGCACTTTCCCAGCGCCGGATACCGCGGCTACAAAACGCAACTCTGGGAGGGCGGCCACCGCGTGCCGTTCCTCGCGAGTTGGCCCGCCCGCATCCAGCCGGGGAGCAGCAACGACAGCACGATCTCGCTGAACGACATCTTCGCCACCTCCGCGGAATTGCTCGGCGCGAAAACGCCGGCCAACAGCTGCGAGGACAGTGTCAGTTTCCTGCCGGCCTTGCAAAACCTCCCCATCCCAAGCAGCCGAAAAGGGATCGTCCATCATTCCTTCCTGGGTTACTTCTCCTATCGCCTGGGCGATTGGAAACTCTTGCTTGCCCGCGATGGCGGAGCGGCCTCGGAGCGCAAGCTGGCTAAAATTCCAACACTCCCCGAAGCCCAACTCTACGATCTCTCCAAGGATCCCGCCGAGACGACCAACCTGTATGAGGCAAATCCCGGGAAGGCGAAGGAGCTTCTGGCCACCCTCGAAAAGGATGTCCTCCGCGGCCGCAGCACCGATGGCCCTGAGTCCCCGAACGACACCAAGGAGATCGTGCTTTGGAAATCACCGGCACCCAGATAAACAACCCTCACCAACCCTAAAAACCTATGATCCAACGCGCCCTAACCCTCCTCGGCCTCGGCCTCGTTCTGTCCATTTCCGCCCACGCCGCGCCCGCCGCCGAAAATTCAAAAGATACTGCAAAAGCGATTGAGCAGGGCTTCGCCGACCCCGCTCCGGAATTCGGTCCCCGGACTTGGTGGCATTGGATCAACGAGCTGGTCACCAAGGACGGCATCACGAAGGATCTGGAAGCCATGAAGCGCTTGGGCTACCGGGGAGCGCATATCGTCAACCTCCCGTCGGGCGGTTCCAAGGCAGCCCACGGCGACGATGTGGTCGGAACGCCCCAGTGGATGGAAAAAGTCGAGTTCACAACCAAGGAAGCGGAGCGCCTCGGGCTCGAACTCAGTATCGGCAGCTGTCCAGGTTGGGTCGCGGGCGGTCCATGGATCACCCCGGAGCTATCGATGCAGGACATCGTCTGGCGCGATCTCCATGTGCAAGGCCCGAGCAGCGGCCCGATCCAGCTACCCCAACCACAGACGAACAAAGGTTTTTACAAGGACATTGCCGTGCTCGCCTTCCCCACATTGCCGGGGGACGCGACGCCATTGGCTTCCTACAAACCCGCGGTGACATCGAATGTTCCCGGCATCGATTGGGCCGCAGCGATCGACGGAAATCCGGAAACATTCGTCAACCTCCCGCCGTGGAAGAAAGACGAGAAAAACCGGCAGGTCATCTTCGAGTTCAAGGAACCGGTTCCCGTTCGCTCGATTCACTTGCAGATGCAGGAGGACAGTGAACGCCATGCCGTGAAGTTGTCCGTCAGTGACAATGGCACCGATTGGAAGCCTCTCGGGACGGCTGGCCGGTGGCGTAAACACTTCCTGCCCTCCCGCGAAGAGAGGATTGAAGGATTTCAGGAACAAACCGCCCGCTTCGTAAAACTCGACTTCGAGCCCCCCAAGCCGGAGGTCGGCATGAAACTCTACGAACTGAATTTCCAATCCGCCCGCCTCGATAGCCTGCACACCAAAGCCGCTCGTCAGCGCACCCAGCCGTCCATTGCAGATCCCTCCACCCAAACGATTCCCGGGGATCAATGCATCAAGCTCGGGCAAATTCTCGATCTGACCGATAAACTCCAACCCGACGGCACGCTCGATTGCCGGCTTCCGGAAGGACAGTGGACCATCGTCCGCTTCGGCCACACGACGAACGGCAACAAAATCCACCCGGCCTCGGAGCGTTCCGAGGGTCTGGAGACCGACAAAATGAGCGCGGAGGCTACCAAGTTCCATCTCGACAAGGGCCTTCTCGGGCCGACTTTGAGAAGCCTCGGCAATCTCGTGGGCAAGGTCATGGTGGAAGCGAACATCGACAGCTGGGAAGCCAATTGCCAGACATGGACCAGCAAGTTTCCCGAGGAGTTTCAAAAGCGCATCGGCTACGACATGCGCAAGTGGCTCCCCGCGCTCACCGGCCGCATCGTCGAGGATGTCGATCAAACCGAGCGTTTCCTCTGGGACTACCGCCGCACGATCGGCGATCTGATCGCTAAAAATTTCTACGGAACCTTCCGCGAATATGTGAACGGCTGGGGCATGAAACTTTCCGCCGAAGCGCCGGGGATCGGCATCCCCATCCAGTCGGACCAACTCCAGATCCTCGGCCAACTCGACATTCCTCAAGGCGAATTCTGGCTCGGCCCGAGAAAAGACCCCAGGTTCCCGCAGTGGCCAGGGGGGCAAAACAACACCAAGGAAGCGGCGGCCGCCGGACATATCTACGGCAAGAATGTGATTTCCTGCGAATCCTTCACCTCGTTCGGGCACCACGACGGCTTCACCCAGTATCCTTTCATCCTAAAGCCGGTCAGCGACCGCCAGTTCTGCAATGGGATGAACGAAATCGTCTTTCACTGCTACGCCCACCAACCCGACGAGCGTGTCCCTGCGATGACCCTCGGCCAATTCGGCCTTCACATGCAGCGCTCGAACACCTGGTGGGATCAGGCGCGCGACTGGATCACCTCGCTGCGACGCTCGCAGTTCATGCTGCGGCAGGGGCGCTTCTTTGCCGATGTCTGCTACTACTACGGCGAGGATGTGCCGGGCAGTGCCTACTTCTTCACTCCGGGATCCATGGACCCCCGCAAGAAGATGCTCCCGGTGCTGCCTCAAGGTTACGACTATGATGTCTGCAACCGGGAAATTCTCGACCGCATGATTGTGGAAGACGGCTTGGTCACCTTGCCGAGCGGTATGCGCTATGCCTACCTCGTTCTTCCCGACCACGCCCGCTACACGCCCGCGGCATTGGAAAAAGTCTTCGAACTGGTGAACGCGGGCGCCACGGTCATCGGCCCCCGCCCGACTCGTTCGCCATCGCTGAAGGATCTCCCGAACGCCGATCAAAAAATCCAAGAGCTCGCGGCAAAAATGTGGCCGGATGCTCCGGGGGAACGCCGCGTCGGCAAAGGGCGTGTCATCACCGGAATGACCTTCGAGCAAATCCTCGCCCAAGACGGCCTCGCGCCGGATTTCGAAGCAGTCCTTCCCGGACAGAAAAATCCCAAGGAAAAGAAAAAAATCGCCGATGACTTCGCCCCATCGAAAAAGCAAATCCGCTACATCCATCGGAAGCTGGCCGACGGCGACCTTTACTTCATCGCCAGCCAATCCGAACAACCCGAGGAAGCCACCTTGCGCTTCCGCGTGAGCGGCAAGGTTCCGGAAGTCTGGAATCCCGTCACCGGCGAGCGGTCCACCGTCGCCCACTACAACGACGACGGCAAGGTCACCACGATCCCGCTCCAGCTCGATCCCTACGGATCGCGCTTCCTTGTTTTCCGCACCCCGTCCGACAACGCCGCATCGAAGCCCATCGCCAAGCTGACCAAAGACAACGCCCCCGTCTTGCTCGATGGCGATGGCCATGACTTCACCGTCTGGGAAAACGGGAACTACGCGGCCGAGTTCCAGGATGGACGCAAAGCCCAAGTCGAGGTTCGCGACATACCGGCCGCCGAGACCGTGCCGTCGGGTTGGACCGTTACCTTCCAGAAAGATCGCGGCGCGCCGGAGGGCCAGATTGCCTTCGACGAGCTCGTTTCCTGGACCGCACGCCCCGAGGAGGGCATCAAGTATTTCTCTGGCACGGCGAGCTACGAAAAAGGAATCAATATCGGCCAAGAGCGGTTGAAAAACGGACAACGCGTCTATCTCGATCTTGGCGATGTGAAGCATCTCGCCGAGGTGTCGGTGAACGACAAACCGCTCGGCGTCCTCTGGAAGCCGCCGTTCCAGCTCGACATCACCGATGCCGCCAAACCCGGCGCGAACAAAGTTACCGTCAAAGTGACCAATGTGTGGAAAAATCGCCTCATCAAAGATGCCGCGCTCCCCGAGGACTCCCGCGTCACTTGGGTCTTCTATCCCTTCTACCGCAACGACCCCGCAGCCACCCTCATGGAGTCCGGGCTCCTCGGGCCGGTGCGGGTGTTGAATTCAGAAAAAATCAGGCTCGATCAATGACCTTCTTATTCTCGGTTTCCTTCAGTCACCTCCACTCCGTCAAACAACCATGATCAAACGCACCCTGTCCCTGCTCGCCTTTGCCTTGGCCATTCCCGCCCACGCAGCGCCCCAGCCGAACATCGTTCATATCCTCACCGACGACCTCGGCTGGATTGACCCGGCCTTCGCCTACAAGGCCGAGCTCGGAAAGGATTCGGTTTACGAGACCCCGAACCTCGACCGCCTCGGCGCGAACGGCACGCGGTTCCGCCAGGCCTATTCTCCCGCGACGACCTGCGCCCCCTCCCGGGCCTCCTACATGGCGGGTCAATGGCCCGCCCACACGGGTGTCTACAGTGTCCTTGGCAGTCGATTGGCGCGGGCCTACAACGCGGCCCATTCGCGGATCGATCCGTTTTACTCCGGCAGGCTCCCCCTCGACCGTCCGACCATCCCGCAGGAACTCAAAAAAGCGGGCTACACCACCGCCCACATTCAGAAATGCCATTTTGGCGGACCTGGAAACGGATACCCTACCCCGCTCGACTACGGGTTTGATTTTAGTTGGGACTGGAAGGGGCAATACAACGATCCCGAATTGTGGAATCCGAAGGACAAAAAAACCGCCAACATCGATGGAGTCTGGCGTTCGATGAGCCCCCACCGGCTCGCGAACTTCCCCTCATCGACAAACCCCGAAGACCCCTACTGCCTCGACGAGGAGGGGCGTCCATTTGATGCCGTCTCCGATCTCGCGGTGCGTTGGATGGACAAGTCGAAAGACAAGCCGTTCTTCCTGAATTTTTGCACGGCCTTTGTTCACAGCCCATTCTCCACCCGCGACCGCAAGCGCCTGGAGCACTACTGCAAAAAGATGGGAATTCCATTCCCGACCGATCCCGGAAAAATCAACGACGGCTCGCCCGGTCAGAACAACCCCTACTACGCCGCGATGGTCGATTCCCTCGACTGGCAGGTGGGCCAACTGCTCCAATTCCTCGAAACCACTGACGATCCCCGCAACCCCGGCCACAAGCTCATCGATAACACCTATGTGATCCTGAGTTCCGACAACGGGGGGCTTTTAGGGGCGCCTGTCAAAGAAGGAGAGGGCAAAGGTATCAAAGAATCGATCACCGACAACCGCCCCCTCGATGGCGGCAAACTCACGCTCGAAGAGGGCGGAATCCGGATTCCATTCATCGTCACAGGCCCGGGAGTGCCGAAGGGAGCTCTGAATGCCAAAACACCCGTCGGCCTTGTGGACATGTTTCCCACTTTCATGGCCATGGCCGGAGCGAAGCCGGGTGACCACCTCGACCTCGATGGATGCAATGTCCTGCCGGTGCTGAAAGGCGAGAGCGACAAGGTGGTCAAGACCGATGGCACCACCCGCGACACCCTTTACTTCCATTTCCCGAGCGTGCAGCCCACTTCCTCGATTATCATCAAGGAGGGCTGGAAATTGCGGCTCTACCATGGTGGCTCCCTGGATGAGAAGCGGCCGAGGGTCGCCCTCTACCACCTCTACAATCCGGATGGATCGCCGGTCGATGAATCCGAAACCAAGAACCTCGCCGACGAGATGCCGGAAAAACGCGACTCCATGCTGGCCGATCTGCAAGCCTGGATGAAGAAATTCAACGCCGAGTTGCCATACAAGAATGCCCATAAGACCGGCAAGCCCGAGCCCGGCAGTAAGCGTGTGCCTGCGGTAGTCAGCAGCAAGGCCGACGGCAAGACGCTCGTTACCGAGGTCGAGTCCGGTGACGGCAAGTCACGCATCGTCGATGCCAAACTCGTCTACACGGCCAACGGATCGAAATTGCTCCGCGCGGGCAAGAATACCGAAGAGTGGTATCAAACTCCCGCAAAGATCGAGGGCGCACGCATCTCCGTCGACGCGCCTCCCGGCATGACCCACGGCGTGATTTACCTGCGCGACGAAAATGACTTTCTGATCGCCTCCGAGCATCTGCCTCCGTTCAGCGGTTCTCCCGACGCCATCTCCGAAAGTGCCAAGGGCGTCGATGCAATCAAGGACGGATTCGCCTGGAATCCCGGGTTGCTCTCACTGATCGACGCCGCCCGCGCCGCCCGCACCAGCGCGGCAGCGAAGAACCTCGACCACTCCGCACTGGATGCCGAGATCGCCAAGGCGGAAAAAGTCGCCGGGCAACCCGCAGGCGAAAAAACCTACGCCCCCGCCATGCGCTCGCTCCGTCAGGCCATCCGCGCCCTCAATGTGCCCGAGGCAAAAATCGCCGCGCTCAACTGGTTCCCGAAAAACGCGAACTGGTAGCCTGCTCCCAGAGTCGACGAAAACCCATGAAAAAAACAACCGCCATCCTTACCGCCGCGCTGGCCTTGGGACTATTGGCGTTTCCAGCCTGCAAACCCAAGATGCCGGCCACAACACCCTCACCTTCAGCTTGGTCCGAGCCGTCGCCGCCCCAAAATGCCACCCGCTTGCCGGAGTTCTCGTGGGATCGCGTGCCGCAATACATGCACATTCGCAAGAGCTATAAATACACGCGGAAGGAGATCAACTATCTAGCCACATTCCCCTTGGTGACCTTGGAAAAGGCGAACGGTGTAAAGGTTTTTAAAACGAGTGAGGATGGAACGCTGGCTGCCGCAAGGGCGATCAAGGAGGTTAATCCTGCCACAAAGATTTTATACTACCGGAATGTGATCGTTCATTATCCCGGCTACCGGGATGACGAGGGGATCAACTCGATTCCCGAGGGATTTCTGGTCGGGCGGAAAGGCCAGACCAACTTGGTCCGAGGCAGGCAAAAGGCCTACGACCTGACCAGGCCCGAGGTGCGGGATTGGTGGGTGGAAAACCCCAAAAGCGTTTGCGCGGATCCAGCCATCGACGGGTTGTTCCTGGATGGCATGCTCAAAATTCTGAAACCCGGGTATTTAAACCGGATCGTCGGGGAGAAAAAACAGGCAGCCGTGCTCGCCGGTTATCAAAGCATGGTTGAGGAGACCCGAAAGGCGCTCGGGCCTGACAAAATCATGCTTGCGAATGTGGTGAGAGCGCAATCGCCCGATTCGGGGCTGCTGGAGATGAAGCGGTTTGACGGTTCCTACTTGGAGAACTTTGACGGAAATACGAAACATGTCGTCGAGGGGATCGAAGCGTTTCAGAAAGCGGCTCGCGACGGATATCTCATGGCATTCTCGGCGGGGCTTTCCGACTTGAACCCGGAGGAAGGCGATTTGAATCCCCTGCAAACCGATGAAATCCGCAAAGGCCTTTCGAAGGATAGCGATACCTCGAAGCGCTTCAATTACCTGCTGGCGATCTTTCTTATCTGTGCCGAGAAGCACAGCTACTTCCTAGCCCACGATGGATACTTTTCCACCACAAGCAAAGTGTGGATGAAGACGCCTCCCGAGCTCAAGCGTCCGCTCGGACCGCCGAAGGGGCCCGCAGTCCAAGACGGCTATATCTACACCCGCGAATTCGCCCATGCCAAGGTGCGCCTGGATCTTGAAAACAAAGTCGGCGAGATCGAGTGGATCGAACCAAAGAACCCCTAACCTTAATCACATCCCAAAAATCCATCTTATGAAAAAAATCCTGACCCTTTTGATTCTGGCCGGCGCCGCCCACCTGCACGGCGCCGCCGAAACAGCCAACCTCTACGAGACAAACCCAACGAAAGCCGACGAACTCCTCGCTACGCTGAAAAACGACATCCAACGCGGCCGTAGCACCGACGGCCTCGAAGCTCCCGACGCCACCCGAGGTGTGGAAAGACCCGATCGCCGGCGACTTTTGGAAATGTTCTTGAGGCAGTCGATATGGAGTTGTTAAAACTCGCCCTCCTCCAATAAGAGAACAAAACCGAACACCAAAACAGCATTACATTTCATGTCAAAAATCGTCCCACTTATCAGCTCCGGCACCGCCGGTCCTCTCGGCGTCCTTCACCTTCCCCGCCTCTGGCAGAAAGCTTCCTTGGAAGCCGCCGGCAAATTGCATGCCGACTACCCCGGTTGCGGCAAAGGCTATGACGCCATGACGCTCGCCGCCCTCGGCATCGACGAAGCGAAGTTCCTCGCTTTCATCGCCACCAAGCCCAGCTACACCCAGCTCGAGACTTGGGTCCGCTCCTATCCTGGCGTGAAACTCACCAAAGCCGACATCTACAAACACAACGCCGCCATCCTCGGCTACATCCACGGAGACGATGTCCGCAAAGGCATCCTCGCCGCCGCTGGTCTCTCCGATGACGGAGGTGTGAACCCCGGCGCGGTTGATCTGAACAACCTCGACGACTGGCAGACCTTCTGGGCCGCCGAGATCAAGGGTTGATCTTTTAAAGATCCTTTCAAAAACCCCGTTCGCCACAAGGTGGACGGGGTTTTTTTGTTGGCCAATTGCCCTCGGGTCATGAGGGCTACTCCTCTACCAAAGTCATCAATTTGTCATCGGCCTTGTCGGTGTATTCGAAGATCAAGGCGCTGTTTTCCACGAAACGGATGCAGTCGCCATGCGGGGCGGGGTTGAGGAGTTTTTTTGCGCGCCGTTCAGGCTATGCAAACAACTCGGTGACCACGCGGGAGGGTTTGGTGACCGGGGTGAGGGTTTGGTGCAGGCCTTGGAACATGTAGCTCAGCTTTTTGTGGTTCAGGCCCATCGAGTGGAGGATGGTGGCCTGGAGGTCATAGACGCTCACCTTGTCTTTCACGGCGCGGTAGCCGATCGGGTCGGTTTCGCCGAAGCTTCCCGGTTTCACGCCCGCGCCGGCCATCCAGACGGTGAACGCACCGGGGTTGTGGTCGCGGCCGATGAATTTCATCTCGGTGCCGCCGCGGTTTTCGCGCATCGGCGTGCGGCCGAACTCGCCGCCCCAGACGACGAGCGTGTCATCGAGCATGCCGCGTTGTTTGAGGTCGGTGATCAGGCCGTAGGTGGCTTGGTCGACACTCTTGCATTTTTGGATGAATCCGCCATTCAAAGCCTCCCCCTCGGCGGCGCCGTGGGAGTCCCAGCCCCAGTCGAAGAGTTGGATGAAGCGGGTGCCGCGCTCGGCGAGGCGGCGGGCCAAGAGGCAGTTGTTGGCGAAACTCGATCCACCCGGTTTTGAGCCGTAGAGAGCGTGGATGTAGTCGGGTTCCTTGCGGATGTCGAAGGCGTCGCTCGCATGGATTTGCATGCGGAAGGCGGTCTCGTATTGCTGGACGCGCGCGATCGTCTCGGGATCCTGCATTTCCTCGTGGGTTTCCTCGTTGATGCGGGTGATGGCATCGATCGCCTTGCGCCGCACATCGCGGGGAATGCCCTCCGGGGAGCCCAGATAAAGAACCGGATCGCCCTCCGAGCGGCATTGCACGCCTTGGTAGACGGAAGGCAGGAAGCCGCTTCCCCAAACCGATTTTCCGGCATCCGGTTGGTGGCCGCCTGAAGCAAGAACGATGAAGCCCGGGAGGTTTTGGTTGTCATTTCCGAGGCCGTAGGTGACCCACGATCCGATGGCGGGATGGCCGAGGATCGTGTGCCCGGTGTGCATGAGGAGTTGGGCCGGGGCGTGGTTGAATTGGTCGGTATACATCGAGCGGATGATGCAGAGATCGTCGATGATCCTCTCGGTGTAGGGCAGGCGGTCGCTGATCCATTGCTTGTTGTCGCCCGCTTGATGGAAGGGATACTGGGTGCCGAGCATTTTCGGGACACCTTGGATGAAGGCGAAGCTTTGGCCTTCGAGGAATTCCTTCGGGCAGTCCGCGCCGTCGAGTTTGGCGAGGTCGGGCTTGTAGTCGAAAAGCTCGAGCTGGCTGGGCGCGCCGGCCATGTGCAGGAAGATCACCCGCTTGGCTTTTGGAGCGAAATGGGCCAAGTGGGCATCGAGTGCCGACATGTTCCCCGCGTGGCCGATGGAGGCCAATTCACCCGCGAGCACATCCATTTTCATATTGGAGAGCCAAGCTGTGCCGAGACCGGCGATGCAGTGTTTTAAAAACTGGCGGCGGGTGTTGAGCAGTCCGTTGTCGTGCCTGAGTTGTTCAATGACATTCATCGCTGTGTGGTCTTGGGTTTACTTGGTGAGTGCCGTGTCGAGGTTCAGCAAGACACTGGCGAGATTGATCATGGCGGCTTGGTCGGGGGTGTCGGCCAAGGGCTTGGGACCGGTCGCCGAGTATTGCGTGACGAGCTCCTCGCGGAGGTTGGTCAACACATCGAGCGCCTTGTCTGATGGCTGGCTCTGGGTGGCGAGGAGGTAGCCGTGGGCGAGTTTCGCGCGCGGGCCTGCACCGGGGGCCTGTTCCATTTTCTTGGCGAGGCTTCGTGCCATCTCGATGTAGGCGGGGTCGTTCATCGTGACGAGCGGTTGGAGCGGGGTGTTCGTGGGGATGCGCTGGGTCGAGCAAACATCGCGCATCGGGGTGTCGAAGGTCATCAAGCTGGGATATGGCGAGGTGCGCTTCCAGTAGGTGTAGAGCGCGCGGCGGAACCGGTCCGGCCCCTCGGCCGTGGTCCATTTCCAACCGCCAAAGGTAAGGATTCCGCCGGGTTGCGGCGGCATGACGGAGGGGCCGCCATCGCGGTTGGCGAGGAGGCCCGAAACGGCGAGCGCCTGATCGCGGATCATCTCCCCCGACAACCGGGTGCGGGGACCTCGGGCAAGCAGGAGATTTTTGGGATCCTGCGCGGCGAGTTCGGGCGAGGCTTTGTGGTTTTGGCGATAGGTGGAGGACAGGACCATTTCCTTGATGAGGGCCTTGGGTTTCCATTGGTAATCGTCGCGGAAGGCCACAGCGAGGTAGTCGAGCAGAGGTTGGTTGGTAGGGTTCAAGCCGGTGGTGCCGAAGTCACCGAGGGTTTGGACAATCCCGTTCCCAAACAGTTCGGAAAAAACCCGGTTCACGAACACGCGGGAGAAGAGACTGTTTTCGGGATGGGTCATCCACTCGGCCATTTCGCGGC
>ERZ889217.1128-NODE-1128-length-14188-cov-11.124885_pt1 | contig 14188 bp, 9 predicted proteins | sample MGYA00521098_ERZ889217 | MGnify/ENA primary metagenome ERZ889217 (study PRJEB32303, sample SAMEA104408613) | aquatic metagenome | biome: Brackish water; feature: Pelagic; material: water | place: Baltic Sea | collected 2014-06-10T22:04:00 | depth 2,362 m ...
AGCGAAGTTACCGAGGCAATGGCCCTCGCCGTTGCTGAAGTCTTCACCGAGGTCATAATTGCGCCTTCGTTCAGCCCGACAGCGATTGAAATACTGAAAAAGAAAAAGAACCTGCGAATTTTGGAGCTATCAAGTCCTTATGTCAGAGCAGCGTTAGACATTCGTCAGGTATCGGGCGGCATGCTTGTTCAGGGTTCAGACGGATTTGAAGGCCTGAATTCTCAGAGCTGGCAATTGGTAGCTGGCAAGGGTGTCGAGGCGGCCCAGATGCGTGACTTAGAGTTTGCCTGGATCGCTTGCCGATCAGTGAAATCAAACGCAATTTTGCTAGCTCAAAATCAGGCCGCCGTTGGAATTGGCATGGGTCAGGTCAACAGGCTGGATTCTTGCAGGCTGGCGGTTGCAAGGGCTGGCGACAGAGTGGTTGGTTCGGTCGCAGCCTCCGACGCATTTTTTCCATTCGCCGACGGCCTTCAGGTCCTGATAGATGCAGGGGTTTCGGCAGTTGTGCAACCCGGTGGAAGCGTTCGAGATGAGGAAGTAATTGCCGCGGCCAGCAAGGCCGGCATTAGCATGTACTTCACGGGCGAAAGACATTTTTTCCACTAGAAATAATCAAAGCGCATCAAATGTTTACGAGTAAGGCCGTTTGGCTAAAATCACCTCGGAGAGAACTATGCAGCAGGCTGAATTGGGGACTATAAAGACCCTTTGGCGACTGGTCCCATTTGCAAGACGGGCACTCTGGCGCATTGGCCTTGGCATACTCGCTGCAATCGGCGCCCACATGATTGCTCTTTCAATCCCGCAATTCTTGCAGTCACTGGTCAACTCACTGGTGGACGGCGGTCGGGCCGCATTGCTGCCGGCGGTGGGTTTGATCCTCTTGCTTGGGGTTATCGAGGCGGCTCTAGTACTTCTCAGACGTTGGTTGGTTCTCACGCCCGGAACATTCGTCGAGGCCGACATGCGCAACACACTCTTCGCCAAGCTTCAAGATTTGCCGGTTGCATTTCATGATCGCTGGCCATCGGGGCAGTTACTTTCCAGGGCGGTCGCCGATCTGGGTCTAATTAGGCGTTGGCTCAGCTTCGGAATTGTGCTGCTGATCGCGAACTTCATCACCCTGGTGGTTGGACTGCTGATTCTGTTCACCTACAACTTCTGGCTTGGCCTTATCTTTTCGGTTGCATCGATTCCGATTTGGCTCATTGGATTCCGCTTTGAGCGCGGTTTTGGCACTATTGCCAGGCTTGCTCAGGATCAGTCAGGCGACCTGGCAACAAGGGTCGAAGAATCTGTTCACGGCGTCAGGGTTCTAAAGGCCTTTGGTCGTGGCGGTTTTGCAGCTGACCAATTTGCAACCCAGGCTTCGGAACTAAGGAACACAGAAATCAACAAGGCCAAGGCAGTCGCAAACATCTGGCTGTACCTAATTATGATTCCGGAATTTGCTCTTGGGCTGGCTCTATTGGCCGGGATTTGGTTTACGGCTAACGGCGAAATGACCGTTGGAACACTGGTGGCTTTTGTTGCAACCGCGATGGTACTTCGTTGGCCAACTGAGTCTCTTGGATTCTTGCTGGGCATGACCCTTGAGGCGAAGACCGCCACCACGAGAGTCTTCGAGGTATTAGATGAGCCAGACCTAATTGCTGATCCGGTTTCTGGCAAGACAATTGAGGAACCCAAGGGGTTACTTGAGTTTCATGACGTTCACTTTCACTACCCGGATGCCGATCCGAAGAACCGCGACCTCGTAGATGGCGTGAGCCTGAGAATAGAGCCGGGTCAGTCGGTAGCACTTATTGGGCTCACTGGAAGCGGCAAGACAACCCTGACGGCTCTAACCACAAGGTTGTATGAGGTAACCGGCGGCTCGATAACTATCGATGGGGTCGACATTAGGGATTTGACTCGAGACGACCTGAGATCCAACATCGCAATGGCTTTTGAGGACGCCACTCTTTTCTCATCCAGTGTCCGCGACAACGTGCTCTTGGGTAATAAAGATCAAAGCGAGGATGACCTAAAGCAGGCTCTAGAGATCGCCCAGGCGCAGTTTGCATACGATTTACCAAAGGGTCTTGACACGCCAATCGGCGATGAAGGTCTGAGCCTCTCGGGCGGTCAGCGTCAGCGATTGGCATTGGCTCGAGCGGTGGCGGCCAAACCTAAGATCTTGGTTTTGGATGACCCACTGTCGGCCGTTGATGTTGACACCGAGGCGATGGTTGAGGATGCGCTTCGACATGTTCTGAAATCAACCACTGCCCTGATAGTCGCTCACCGACCTTCGACAGTGATGTTGGCGGACAAGGTGGCCCTGATGCAGGACGGCAAGATTATTGCCTTCGGTACTCACCGTGAACTACTAGACACCAGCGCCGAATACCGCCACGTGATTACCTCTCTGGACACTGACCAGAAAGAGCGTGAGGTGAACGTATGAGTCTTTACGGCACCAATAACGAAGAAAGAACCGATCTAACCAAAACCGAATCCAGGTTCATTAGGCAGCGATCCAGAAAGCTTCTGGGTTCGTTGTTGCTTCCACTCCGCGCAAGGCTTTGGCTCGCGGTGGCAATGATTTTTGTCTCTACCACGCTCAGGGTTGCGGGCCCGGCGCTCATAGCCTTCGCGATTGACTGGGCGCTTCCGAGGGCCATCGAGGATGACTTTTATCCGCTGTGGATGGTAATTCTGCTGTATTTGGGAGCCGCGGCCTTCAGTGCACTGATGGTCTATTACTTCATGATTCTTACGGCAAAAATCGCTCAGTCCATGCTGTTTGCCTTGCGGAACAGAATGTTCATCCACACACAAAAGCTTTCAGTTGAGTTCCACGAGCGCTACACCGCGGGGCGTGTGATTGCGAGACAGACCTCGGACCTAGAGTCGATTTCCGAACTGCTGTCTGGCGGCTTAGGAGAACTAGTCGTTGGCATTTTCTTCATGGTTTTCACCGCCGGCGCACTCTTGATTCTTGACCCAATCAGCTTCCTTGTCCTGATGGCCGCAGTGATTCCACTTGCGATTGTGACTAGGTGGTTTCAGATAAACACGAACCGAGGCTTTAGGGCGCAGCGGGTTGCATCTTCAACCTTGATTCAGAACTTTGTGGAGACCATGACCGGTATTCGCGCCGTCAAGGCTTTCCGCAAGGAGGGGCGCAACGAGAAGCACTTTGGTGGCTTGGTGGAAAAGTACCGGCTATTGAACGCAAAGCTTATTCAGCTCTTTGGAATCTACGATCCAGCATTGATATTGATCGGCAACGCGACCGTTGCTGCAATCTTGCTCGTGGGTGGCTTCCGGGTGCTCGACGGCACGTTGGGCATCGGGGTTTTGACGGCAGCAATTCTTTACGCCAGAAGGTTTTTTGACCCGATGGAACAGATTGCAATTTTTTATAACTCCTACCAGTCGGCTTCTGCTGCTCTTGAGAAAATTTCCGGTGTGCTGCAAGAAGAGCCCTCGGTTCCAGATCCTGAGAACCCGGTTGAGCTAAAGAACATCAAGGGCGGTCTAGTTTTTGACAAGGTGAAGTTCCAGTACGACACCGGTGATGTCGTGCTGCACCCGTTCTCGCTGGATATCCCCGGTGGCCAAACTATCGCTCTGGTCGGTACCACTGGTGCTGGTAAGTCAACTCTTGCAAAACTCATTTCAAGGTTCTATGACCCGAGCGAAGGTGTTGTTCGTCTTGACGATTACGACCTAAGAGACATTTCCAACGCGAATCTGCGTCAAAAGGTAGTGATGGTAACTCAGGAGGCCTATCTGTTCACCGGATCGGTAGCCCAGAACATTCAGCTAGGGTGCCCGGGTGCATCGATGGACGATGTGGTCAAGGCTGCCAAGGCAGTGGGAGCGCACGAATTCATTCTGGAACTGCCCTATGGCTATGAGACCGATGTCAATAAGCGCGGTGGCAGAGTTTCAAGCGGCCAGCGCCAGTTGATCTCCTTTGCACGTGCCTTCCTGGCGGACCCTGCAGTTTTGATTCTGGATGAGGCAACCTCGTCCTTGGATATACCCTCGGAGGCAATGGTGCAACTAGGTCTAAAGACACTGCTTGCGGGTCGGACCGCTGTGATCATCGCGCATCGACTCTCAACGGTTTCGATAGCAGATCGCGTTTTGGTAATGGAGCACGGAAAAATTATTGAGGACGGTTCGCCGGAACAGCTAGTTGCCTCGGGGGGTAAATTCTCGAAGCTCTACAAATCCTGGAAAGATTCTCTGGTTTAGGGCTCATTGACCGAAACCGATAGGCTATGTGAGGTCATTTAGGCCCGAACCACGCGCTTAATCAGGAGAGTAATGAACAAAATCAGTGTTGTTGGAAAAGTTGTTGAGCTAGACGGCGATGAGATGACTCGCATCATCTGGCAGGACATCAAAGACAAGCTGATTCTTCCTTACTTGGATATTGACCTGGAGTATTACGACCTATCGGTTGAAAATCGAGATGCGACTGACGATCAGATCACCATTGATGCAGCTCACGCCATCAAGAAGCACGGCGTTGGAGTCAAGTGCGCAACGATTACTCCGGACGAAGACCGAGTGGTCGAATTCGGATTGAAAAAAATGTGGCGTTCTCCGAACGGAACCATTAGAAACATCCTTGACGGCGTGGTATTTCGCGAGCCAATTATCATCTCAAACGTTCCGAGGCTAGTCCCGGGTTGGACCAAGCCGATCATCATTGGTCGTCACGCACACGGTGACCAGTACAAGGCAACAGACATCAAAATACCTGGTAAGGGTAAAGTCACGATGACTTGGGCCCCAGCGGACGGTTCAGAGCCGCAGGTATTGACAATTGCGGACTTCCCGGAGAACGGCGGAGTTGCAATGGGAATGTATAACTACATGGATTCCATTCGTGATTTTGCAAGAGCCTCCTTCAACTACGGCCTTGCTCGTAACTACCCGGTCTACATGTCCACCAAGAACACAATTTTGAAGGCCTACGACGGCGCGTTCAAGGACGCCTTTGAGGATGTTTTCAACGCCGAGTACAAGGACAGGTTTGAAAAAGCTGGCCTCACCTACGAGCATCGCCTAATTGACGACATGGTTGCAGCCTGCTTGAAGTGGGAAGGCGGATACGTTTGGGCCTGTAAGAATTACGACGGTGACGTGCAGTCCGACACCGTGGCTCAGGGCTTTGGCTCTTTGGGTCTGATGACCTCGGTGTTAACAACCCCAGATGGCAAGACAGCACTGGCCGAGGCTGCTCACGGAACTGTGACTCGTCATTACCGCCAATGGCAACAGGGCAACAAGACCTCTACCAACCCAATTGCATCAATCTTTGCCTGGACAAGAGGCCTGATGCATCGAGCAAAACTGGATAACACCCCTGAGGTGGCAAAGTTCGCTCAGACTCTTGAAGATGTAATTATCGAAACGGTTGAGTCTGGAAAAATGACAAAAGACTTGGCTGCATTGGTTGGAAAAGATCAACCTTGGCAGTCAACCGATGAGTTCATGGCATCGATTGCCGAGAACCTTCAGTCAAAAATGGCATAAACAACTAGGCCGCTAGCGGCTTGTGGAAAACTCCCTGCAGGAAACTGCGGGGAGTTTTAGTTTGTGTGGCATGAAACTTCGATCATTATTAGCCCTTACTTTTTGCTCTTCAATAGCTTTTGGAGCTGTGCCCGCTCAAGCCGAAGAATGTCCAGACGGAATCTGCGAACTGGTCTTTGAATACACCGGTAATGCCGAGTACTTCACGGTTCCTGACGGCGCCAAAAACGTTTCCTTCGAAATCAGTGGAGCGGCCGGGGGTAGAGGCGGCATGGGTGGCAGGGTAACCGGCGAGTTCATCAACTCTCCTAACGGGTTCTGGGTGTTTGTCGGCGGCGAGGGCGTCATCAATGCTGAGGCCCCAGGCGGATACAACGGAGGCGGCCGAGCCGGAGGCTCTAGGGGCAACGAGGGTTCCGGTGGGGGAGCCAGCGACATTCGCTCCGGTACCAACCTAAACGATCGGATTGTTGTTGCCGGAGGCGGCGGAGGTGGCGGCGGCTATGCCGGAGCTGCTGGAGGTGCCGGTGGAAATCTGATTGCTGAAAACGGTGGTTCTGGGCAAGGTTCTGGCGGTGGTGGTGGTCGGGAAAGCTCTGGTGGTTCCGCGGGTTCATCCAACGGCGGCAGCTCAGCACAACCCGGTGGTTTTGGCGTTGGAGGAACTGGGGGCAGTAGCTGGAACGCCGGCGGCGGCGGTGGCGGCGGCGGTTGGTTCGGTGGTGGGGGTGGTGGAGCGGATGACGACTCTTGCTGCGCTGATGCCGGTGGTGGAGGAGGAGGCTCTTCATATGCAAATGCGTCGCTAGTGACCAACATCAACCATCAAGCAGGAGTCCAGAATGCAGCTGGTCGAGTGGTCATTCGATATGAAGTTCCCTCGAAAATCACTTTGTTTGCAGGCACCCAGCTAACTAATAACCAGGTTTCGATCAGCATGGAGGTAGAGGGTAGCTTTAGTCCCAACTCGACCCATCTAGAGATCGTGGACACTGCCTGCATCGTAAGTGAACCCGAGCTAACTGGATCAACTTATGTCTTTCAAATTCAGGGCTGCGTCGACTCGGCATTCCAAGCCTCACTGGCACCTGAAGCCGCCGCTTTGCTAATTGATGACACGAGTCCTTCTCTGCAGATTGAGCTTGACTTGGTTGGGCCGGAGTTCACCTTTGAACAAATTACTTCGACTGATCACGACTACGTGTTTAACCTTGTTGGAAGTGAGGATCATTCTGGTTTTTCCTCTGAGGACATTCTTGTCGCAGGATGTGGTTCAACTGCGCTTCTGAACCAAAGGCTAAGCCTGAACGATTGCCAGGAGGGCGATATCACAATCACTATTGAATCAAAGGTTGTGACTGACGCAATGGGTAATTTGGGCCCTTCCGAACCTACTGTCCTTGAGTTATCAAGAGACACAATCGCTCCGACAGCGCAATGGCTAGAGCCCGAAATCACCGAATTCGACGGGACTTTCAACCTGGTAATCTCCCTCAGACACGACGATTCTCTAATCCAGGACGCGGTTGTCGAGTTTCTCGCCGATGAAATAAGCTGCCTTCCGGTTACAACGGTTGGAGAAGGAGAAATAACCTTCGAATATATTGGCTGCGCGCCTGGAAGCATGAGCTGGAAATTAGCGGCATTTTCCCTGATTGACGGGGCGGGAAACTCAGGTCCAACTAGCGACTCAGTTCTCGAAATAACACTTGTTGCCTCGGTGCCGACTCCAGAACCAACTCCAGCAACACCAGAGCCGGCGCCGGAGGTGGCTCCTCGGCAACCCGCGTTACAGATTCCGAGTCAACTAGCGCCAGAGCTCCCGGATGAGATCCAATCACCAATTGAGGCGCCTGAGTTTATAGACCAAGAGATCGTTGAAGAGATCCTGGAGTTTGTTGAAAGTGAAGAGGTCATTCCAATTGAAAAAGAGTCACCGCCCAAAGCGGTCGCCACAGCCTCAACTCGGTCAAGCGAAGCTGTCTCATCGCCAATCGCCTCAAAGCCACCTCTGGTCACCCCTGAGCCTGAGCCTCAAGAACTTGAAAGCGAAGCCACGGTGACGAATGACGAAGAGGATTTACTCGATCAGACCGAGATGCCTACCCAGTCAACCTACGTAGCTGAGTTGGCTTCGGGAGACCAAAAACCTGCGGGACCGGACTCTGTTGCTCGGATTTCGCCATGGTTGGTTGTCGGGGCGATAGCCGCAGTCTTGGCCTTCATCGGCTACCGGAAGATGATGGTGCGTTGACCATCAAGTAGTACTCGATGCTCGGCGAACCAGCGAACTGCTTGAGTAAGCGTCTTGGACTCCACGTCCTGGCCAATCTGAACCAGGTGCGACTTGGTCGATGCGTGTTCAACTCGGGTCACATTTTGTTCGATGATCGGGCCTTCATCGAGATCCTCAGTCACAAAGTGGGCTGTTGCACCGATGAGTTTGACACCTCGAGCATGAGCCTGGGCGTATGGGTTGGCGCCCTTAAAGCCCGGCAAAAATGAGTGGTGGATGTTTATTATCTTCCCGGCAAATTCCTCACAGAATTCGGCGGAAAGAATCTGCATGTAACGAGCCAGAACTATAAGTTCGATGTCGTGTTCGATAATAATTTCACGCAATCGCTTTTCAAAGCTGGCCTTATCGCTGAGATTGTTAGTCGGGAGGGATTCAAAATCAACTCCAAAAAAACTGGCTAGCTCGTTTAGGTCGTCAGAGTTTCCAAAGACTTTAGGGATTTCGATGCCAATTTGCCCAGCGCGCTGACGATAGAGGAGGTCATTTAGACAGTGGTCGGCTTTGGTGACTAATACGACGGTGCGCATTGGCCTGTCTACATGGTCAAGCACGTACTGCATCTGAAAAGTCTCGGCGATGGCCTCAAATTGTTTTTCGAAGTCTGCCTTGGTTATGTCCGCTTCAATCTGCAGTCTCATAAAAAAACGGCCAGTGTCTTGTGATGTGAACTGTTGGCTCTCGGTAATGTTTCCAACGGCCGCCACTACGGCCCCGGAGATTGCGTGGACTATGCCGGGTCGGTCCGGGCAAATAAAAGTCAGAACCCAGTGTTCTTTGGCAGATTGCATTCCTCAATACTATTGGCGCCTACCATTCTGACTGAAATAACTCTGATAAAGTTGGGTGATGCTTACTCATTCAGTCAACTTTATGTCCCCGCTAAGTCAGGCCGATCCGGAAATTGCGGCGGTTTTACAGCAGGAGCTTGATCGTCAACGCCACACCTTGGAAATGATTGCGAGCGAGAACTTTGTCTCGGCTGCAATTTTAGAAACCCAAGGTTCAGTCCTCACCAATAAGTACGCTGAGGGTTATCCGGGCAAGCGTTACTACGGCGGCTGTGAAGCGGTAGACATAGCAGAGGATCTTGCAAGAGAGCGTGCAAAGGAACTGTTTGGCGCGGAACACGCAAACGTTCAACCCCACTCCGGTGCCTCGGCAAATGCGGCAGTACTCATGGCACTGGCAAGTCCAGGAGATCGTATTTTGGGCCTGAGCCTTGCCCACGGCGGTCACTTGACTCACGGCATGAAGCTGAACTTTTCAGGGCGTATGTATGAGGGCCACTCGTACGAACTAGATCCAGAGACGCATCTGATTGACATGGAGACCGTTCGTCAGCGCGCAATCGAGGTAAAGCCAGCGGTTCTGATTGCAGGATGGTCGGCATACTCAAGGCATCTAGATTTTGCTGAATTCAGGGCAATCGCCGATGAGGTTGGAGCCAAGTTGTGGGTGGACATGGCTCACTTCGCAGGCCTCGTTGCTGCCGGAGTTCACCCAAGCCCAGTGCCTTACGCCGATGTGATTTCTACCACCGTTCACAAGACCCTTGGCGGCCCTCGCTCCGGTCTGATTCTTTGTAAGCAAGAGTGGGCAAAGAAGATTGACTCCGCTGTTTTCCCTGGACAGCAGGGTGGACCGTTGATGCACGTCATTGCCGGCAAGGCCGTTGCCTTTAAGGCAGCCATGCAGCCGGAATTCCGAGAGCGTCAAGAACGAACCATTTCTGGTGCGCGAATTATTGCAGACAGGCTGAACCAAGCCGATGTCACTGGGGCCGGAGTTTCAGTGTTGACTGGCGGCACCGATGTTCACTTGGTCCTTGTTGACCTTAGAAATTCTGAGGTTGACGGTCAAATGGCCGAGAACCTATTGCATGAGGCCGGGGTGACAGTGAACAAGAACTCAGTTCCAAATGACCCCAGGCCGCCAATGGTGACCTCTGGGGTTCGCATTGGAACAGCGGCTCTAGCGACTCGAGGCTTTGGCGATGAACAATTCTTAGAGGTTGCCGACATCATTGCTCACGCTCTTATCCCAGGTGCTGATTTACCTGCATTGAAGGCAAGAGTTAGAGTTCTGACCGAAGCCTTCCCTTTGTACGACGGACTAGAAACTAGGTAGCTGGTTGACCGCTCTAATACTTGATGGCTTAGCAACAGCCAAGGCCATAAAGACAGAGCTTGCAGCTGAGGTTGTTGGTCTGAAGGCCAGGGGCATAAACGTTGGGCTCGGAACCATCTTGGTGGGCGATGACCCGGGATCACTTTCTTATGTGTCGGGTAAACACAGAGATTGTGCTGAGGTTGGAATCGAATCAATTCGAATCGACCTTCCAGCAACTGCCTCTAGAGCTGATGTCCAGGCTGCAATAAAGGACCTCAATCAAGCTAGTGAAGTGACCGGGTTTATAGTTCAGTTGCCGCTTCCGGGTGGAATCGATGCCAACGAAATGCTGGAACTAATCGATCCCGATAAAGATGCCGATGGACTTCACCCGGTGAATCTTGGCAGGTTGGTTATGAACACCGGTGGTCAAATCAGTAGTCCACTGCCTTGCACTCCAAGCGGAATCATCGAACTACTAGAGCGCTACGACGTGAGCCTTCGAGGGGCAGAAGTTGCAATTATCGGCAGAGGGCTGACCGTGGGCAGACCGCTCGGGCTAATGCTCACTCGCAAGGGAATCGATGCGACACCAACTTTGCTCCACAGCGCATCTAGGCACATCGAGGAAGTTATTTCGCGTTCGGACATTGTGGTGGCGGCTTTAGGAAGCCCCCACTTCATAAGACCTGAATGGATAAAGCCCGGGGCTGCGGTGTTGGATGTGGGAATAACAAGAGTCGACGGAAAGCTTGTGGGCGATGTCCATCCTGGTGTTGCGACGGTTGCCGGTCACATCTCTCCGAATCCGGGCGGCGTTGGCCCAATGACCCGCGCAATGCTGGTTAGAAACGTTGTGCTGGCTGCAGGTTAAAAACGCGACCTGATAGCCCACAGATCTGGGAACACCGGGTTGAAAAGTGTGCTTGCCAAATAGCCTGCTCCCGAAGAGCCTCCGGATCCAATTTTGTGCCCGATAGTGCGTTCGACCATCTTGACGTGACGATAACGCCACTCTTGCAGTCCTTCATCCAAATCGACTAGAGCCTCGCCAATCATGGAAGCTTCCGGGTCATCTCGGTGAAGTTCAATAAGAATATCCTGCAGACCCTCGTGAGGCTCCCAGGCTTCGGTGACGTCTCTAGACAGCAACTCCTTTGGTATTGCTTTTCTCGAGTTGAAATAATGAAGCGCAGAATCCCACAACGACATTCTTGTCATTGCAGCTTCTACTCGTGCTCGAGCTGGGGAGCCGGCAAGTAGGTGCTCAGCCATGCCCATGCCGGATTTGGCATCTGCTTTTGCGCCAGCCTGATCCCGTCTTCCAAGCACAGCCTCTAGCTCGCGGAACTGGGCGGACTGGAATCCGCTAGCGGAGCTCAGGCGCTCTCGAAATGAATTGAACTGCAGTGGCGTCATTGTTTCCAGGATGTCCAGTTGAGAGACGCAAGTCTTCATAATGGTTCGGATTCGACCTAGCAGTGCCATGGATCGATGCGAGTTACCTTCTTGCAGGGTGACCTGCAGTGCGGCGACCTCGTGAAGGACCTGTTTGAACCAGAGCTCATAGACCTGGTGGATGGTGATGAACAACAATTCGTCGTGCTCTGGGCCATCGCTCAACGGCTGTTGCAACGCGAGGAGCTCATCAATTTTGAGGTAAGAAATGTAGGTGACGTGCTTATTCTGTTCCACTGTTATCCATTCGCTCTGTCCGAGTGTTCACTGCCAGCTTTTCTGGCTATTTAGTTTGCATCTAAGAGAAGTCCTGAGTCTTAGGTAACGCGGTTAGCATCTTGCTCGATGCTCTTGTAATTTCCGCTTTCGACCAAGTCTCGCAATCGCGAAAACCCCTCGAATACCTCTGTGTAGCTGGTCGCAAGCGGAGAAATAGCCACCCGGATCGCGTTGGGCTCTCGATAGTCAGGTATTACCTTTGAAATCTTCCGCATTGCGTATGCGATTTGCCTTGCATCCGGGTGAGTCAAGATTATGTGACCACCTCTGAGCGCGGCTTCAGAAGGCGATGCAATTTCAAATCCAAGTGGTTCCAGCCATTGCTTGAACAAATCCATCATCAGCTCCGTGCCTCTGGCAGCCTTCTGTTCAATAAGTGCGATACCGGCGCGCTCGATCATCTCGTAAGCGACCTCAACCGCTCTGATTCCGATAATTGAGGGGGTGGCAATCTGGTAGCGCCGAATGGTGTCAGCCGGCTCAAAGTCCGGCCCCATTTCAAACTGCTTTTGCTGCGCGAACCAGCCCTGAATTGGAACTCTCAGCTCCTTCTGAATTGATTTTGAGACAAACAGCCAACCTGGTGAACCAGGTCCTGAATTACCGTATTTGTAGGTGCAGCCGACCGCTAGGTCAACGCCATTTTTCTCAAAATCTAGCTGGATAGAACCAGCGGCGTGAGAGCAATCCCAGACCACAAGTCCTCCGTGTTGGCGGACTAAATCGGTTATTGCTTTGAGGTCCTGCCTTGCACCGGATCGATAGTTGATTGCCTGCAGGGTAACCATTGCGACGTCGTCGTTCAGGTGCTTAGCAAGCTCGGAAGCAGTTACCCTTTCAAACTCGGACTCGATTTTTACTGCCCCGGGTCCACCGGAGCCGTCGGTATCAAGCGTTACAAGATTTAGCCCCATTGATTCGGCGATGCCAGCAAGAATGTATCGGTCGGTGGGGAAGTTAGATGAATCGATAATGACTGTCTTGCGCCCCGGCCTGGCTTTTATGGCTGCAACGCAGAGTTGGTAGAAATTCACGCTGGTGGTGTCGCAAACCAGGGTTTGACCTTCGCTTGCTCCAAGCACGGCACGGGCCAGCAGATCTCCTGCGGGTTGGACTTGATCTATCCAGTGCGACCAACCGTCTACTAACTCCGGTCCCCACTCATTGGTCAAAAACTTATTTACTTCTTCGATTGTGCGCTTTGGTAGCCTGCCCAATGAGTTGCCGTCTAGGTAGCAAACCTCAGCGTCCGAAATCACAAACTCGTCGCGAAAGTGTGCCAATGGATCGTTAGCATCCAGAAGGGATACCTGTTCGGCAGTGATCTGATTATGAGCGGTCATGCCCCTTACTCTATTGCTAAACCAGCAGTTGGTGCTTTGCTAGGTCAGTGTAGAGCGGGGTGGATTTCACTAGCTCGGAATGGGTGCCAACCCCAACAATTTCGCCATGCTCTAGAACAATAATCTGGTCTGAATCCACCACGGTGGAAAGCCTGTGAGCGATTATCAAAAGGGTGCGGTCATGCGCTACGGCGTCAATGGCCTCGCGCATGCGCTGCTCATTCGGACCGTCCAGAGCACTGGTTGACTCATCTAGCAGAAGGATCTCGGGAGAGGCCAACAACGCTCTGGCAATGGCCAAGCGCTGCCTCTCACCACCCGAGAGCATGATGCCATCTTCACCGACTTCTGCGGCCAGGCCTTTGGTGTCGCGCTTCAGAACCTCTGCGAGGTTCACCTGCTTCAGCACGCTTTCTAACTCTTCATCTGTTGCGTCAGCTTTGCCCAGCAACAGGTTGTCCTTCAGCGATCCAGCTAACACTGGAGCGTCCTGCTCAACATAGCCAAGTTGCTGCCGGAGTGAGTCTCTTGAAAATTCAGTTACCGGTTGACCGTCGAGCAAAATTTGCCCACTGGTTGGCTCGTAGAACCGCTCGATCAAAGAGAAAACGGTAGATTTTCCAGCACCGGAGGGCCCCACCAGCGCAACTCTTGAACCGCGAGCAATTTTCAGATTCAGTTTTTTCAATATCGGTTGAGGCTCTTCGCCTTCCTCGGTCGCGTAGTGAAACTCAACGTCTTTGAATTCAATGGCGGTTTTGTTGGTGCCTTTTCTGGGTAGCTTGTCTCCACCAGGCTCTTCTTCATCAAGATCCATGATCTCCTTGATTCGGGCCAGCGCACCCAAGGCTCCCATCACTGACGTGTAGGCACCAAAGGCTGAGATAAGCGGACCGATCATGAAAAACAGCAGGATGACAAAGGTAACCAGTGAGGCAATGGTTGTTGCACCAGTTGCAACCCTTAGGCCACCTAGCCCAAGCACAATAATGAACGCTGAGTTGAAGGCAACCTGAGCAATGGGGGAGACGATGGCTGAAAGTCTTGCGATGCTAAGGCCCTGGTCGTATGCAGCCTCAGCGTCCTTATGGATTTCCTCAGTTTCGCGAGCCTCGGCCCGGGAGGCCTTGATGGTTCGGATCGCACTTAGCGCTCG
>ERZ889217.1129-NODE-1129-length-14169-cov-134.408531_pt1 | contig 14169 bp, 14 predicted proteins | sample MGYA00521098_ERZ889217 | MGnify/ENA primary metagenome ERZ889217 (study PRJEB32303, sample SAMEA104408613) | aquatic metagenome | biome: Brackish water; feature: Pelagic; material: water | place: Baltic Sea | collected 2014-06-10T22:04:00 | depth 2,362 m ...
TGCCGATGGCGATCGCCAATGCGTCAACTTTGGTTTTGGCGACGAAGTCGGCGGCCTCGGCCGGATCGGTGAGCAGCTGGCTGTGGTCGAGCTTGCCCTCAAAGCCATGGCCGTCTTCGGCCTCACCCATGCCGGTTTCCAGGGAACCCAGGCAACCCAGTTCTCCCTCCACACTCACGCCGATGGCGTGGGCCACGTCCACCACTTCCTTGGTGACGGCCACGTTGTACTCGTAGCTGGCAGGGCTCTTGGCATCAGCCATCAGCGAGCCATCCATCATCACCGAGGTGAAGCCGTTGGCGGCGGCGCCGAAGCAGGTGGCAGGACTGTTGCCGTGGTCCTGGTGCATCACCACCGGGATGTCCGGATAGGTTTCGACTGCGGCCAGGATCAGGTGGCGCAGGAAATTTTCACCGGCATACTGGCGCGCTCCGCGGGAGGCCTGCAGGATCACCGGAGAGTCGGTCTCACTGGCCGCCTCCATGATCGATTGCACCTGCTCGAGATTGTTGACGTTGAAGGCAGGAATGCCATAGCCGTTCTCAGCGGCATGGTCGAGCAGCAGCCGAAGCGGAACGAGCGCCATGGGAAAAAACCTCTCGGATCGGAGTAGGAAACTGGGTGGAAGTCTAGGGGATGCCCCCGGGCTGACCATGGCGGGCCCAATCGCAACAGCGCTGGCTCCTCACGGCTTCGCCCAGGCCGGGCAGCATCGGGCGTCCCTCGCGCACCGCCTCACTCCACCAGCTGTGCAGCCGCAGCACCGGGGCGATCCGCCCGTCGGCCCAGGTGCGACCAAACCCCCATTGGGCCTCAGCTTCCAGGGGCCTGAGCGGCTCCCCCCCGCGGGAGTGCCACAGACCAAAGCCATGTACATAGTCGGCCTGGTTGTCGGATCCGAGTACGGCGGTCCCATCCCGCCCGTAGAGCTCGAGCCAGCAGCCCCGCCCCCGGCGGGTCACGGAGGCCAGGTTCAACTGGGCCGGCACCACCTGACCCTGGGCACTCTCCAGTTCCAGCTGCACCAGGGCGATGTCCTCGGCGTCGACGCCCGCCAGGCGGCCACTGCCATCTTCCAGGGGCCTTGCGCCGATGGCCGTGCTCAGCAGGGCCCGCAGGGAGCGGCTTGGTCCCACCAGCCAATGGAGGATGTCAAAGGCATGGGTGCCCAGGGCCCCCAGCACGCCGCCGCCTGCAGCGGCCTGGGAATACCAGTTCCAGGGCCTGGTGGGGTCGGCGCGGCTAGCCATCAGCCAGTCGAATTTGACGAGCAGCAGTTCCCCCAGGTCGCCACTGGCAACAAGGGCGGCAAGCTGCTGGAAGAGGGGCACCGCCCGGTATTCGAAATCAACTGCCACCGTCAGCCCCCGCTGCAGGGCCAGCCTTTGCAGCTCTTCCACCTGCTCGGCGCAGAGGGCCACCGGCTTTTCCAGCAGCAGGTGCTTGCCGGCATGAAGGGCCCTCTCGGCCAGCTCGAAGCGGGGCGCCGGCGGGGTGGCGATCACCAGGGCCTCTACCGCCGGATCGGCCAGCAGGGCATCGAAGTCGCCGTAGCCGGGCAGTTCGGCGCTGCGGCAGGCAGCCTCCAACCGCTCGGGCCGGGGATGCCAGAGGGCGACCGGAGTGGTGCCGGCACAGGCCCGCAGGGCGGGCAGGTGGACCTTTTCACCGATGCCCAGGCCGGCGATGGCCACCCGCAATGGGCTGGTCATGGCAGGGTCTCACTGGCAACTGCGCACACCTCAGTTACCACCCTGGTGATCAGGTTGTCTCCGGCGGTGGGCTGCCACTGGGCCCCGAACTGGGGCAGGCCGTTGATCGAGGTGTCGCGGAATAGGGCCTGGTCGCAATCGAGTTCCATCACATAGAGATCGTTGCTAGGACGGGGCTTCTCCTCCGTGGTGGGGGCTTGGAACCGGGTCAGCACCGACACGTTGCCCTCGCGGCTGCGGCGCAGGCTGCCCCCATCCCACCACTGGCGCCCCTCATCGCTGCTGGCCACTTCGTGCCAGTCAACCGGGCCGGCGAAGGCGGCCGAACCGGCGCCGCTGAACACCGCCAGCAGCAGCAGAATTGCAACCAGCCTGCCCAGAATTCTGCCTAAGAAGTTGCCCAGATTTCTGCCCATGATCTGCCTCACGCCGTCACCGTTTCGCGGCAGCCGTGCAGCTTGAGCAGGCTTGCCAGGGTGGCCTTGAGGCGGGTGCGATCCACGATGGCATCGACAAATCCATGCTCGCGCAGGTATTCGGCGGTTTGAAAGCCTTCGGGGAGTTTTTCGCGCAGGGTCTGCTCAATCACCCGCCTGCCCGCAAAGCCGATTAGGGCCTTGGGTTCGGCCAGAATTAGATCGCCCAGCATGGCAAAGCTGGCCGTCACCCCCCCGGTGGTGGGATAGGTCAGCAGAGGCAGGTAGAGCAGTTCGGCCTGGCGGTGGCGTTCCAGGGCAGCGGAGATCTTGGCCATCTGCATCAGGCTGAGCATGCCCTCCTGCATGCGGGCGCCGCCGGAGGCACACACGATCAGCACCGGGTAGCGGCGGGCAGTGGCGGTTTCGATCAGGCGGGTGAGCTTCTCGCCCACCACCGAGCCCATCGAGCCGCCCATGAAGCGGAAGTCCATCACCCCCAGGGCCAGGGGCAAGCCGCTGGTGCGGCAGAGGCCGGTGACGACGGCATCGAGCAGACCGGTGCTCTGCTGGCTGTCCCGCAGCCGATCGGCGTAGCTGCGCCGATCCTTAAAGGCCAGTGGATCGGTGGGGGCCAGGGAGTTATCTAGCGGTTCGAAGCTGCCGGGGTCGGCGATCAGGGCGATGCGCTCCTCACTGTCAATCCTGTTGTGGTGGCCGCAGCCCTTGCAGACGCTGGCATTGGCCACCAGATCTTTGCGATACACCACCAGGCCGCATTCGGGGCACTTGCTCCAGAGCCCATCGCCCTCTTCCACGTCCTGGGTGACCCGCACGGTGGGGGCATTTTTCTGGCGATCCGCGAACCAGTCGAAAAGCGACATGCGATCTCAAGGCGACAGGGCCCGGCGGCTGAACCCATTTAAGGCGCCGGGCCCACCAGCCCAAGGAGGGGCAGCCAAAAGTCATGGCCCCATAGCCAGACGGCGGCTCCACCAGCTGCCAGGAATGGTCCGAAGGGAAAGGGCTGGTGCCTGCCCAGCCGCCCGCTGAGGCGGCCGATGCTGCCCACCACGGCACCGCCGAACACTGCCAGCACCACAGTTATGCCCAGGCCGGTGAGCCCCAGCCACGCCCCCAGCAGGGCAGCGAGTTTGGCGTCGCCCAGCCCCAGGGCGGGCTTGCCGATGAGCCTCTCGGCCAGGGCGCTGACGCCCTCAAACCCCACCAGGGCGACCCCGGCAGCCAAGAGGTGGTGGAACAGCAGGGCCCGGCCCACGGCTTCGCCCTGCTGGAAACCAATGATTGCCGTCATCCCCAGGCCCAGCAGCAGGCCTACCCGGCAGAGGGGCTCGGGCAGCCAGAGGTAATCGAGGTCGATCAGCAGCAAGGGCAGCAGCCAGCTCAGCAGCAGCCAGCCAGCCAGCACCACCAGCCAGGCCAGGGGCCGGGGGCCCATCGCTGCCGGGGTGGCCTGCAGGCAGGCCACCCAGAGCCCGGCGCTGAGCAGCTCTACCAGCGGGTAGCGAATCGCGATCGGGGCGCCGCAGTGGCCGCAGCGGCCCCGCAGCCATAGCCAGCCGAGCACGGGCACATTCTCATACCAGCGCAAACGGCTGCCGCAATGGGGGCAATGGCTGGGCGGCAGCAGGATCGATTCCTCACGCGGCAGTCGCCAGGCAACCAGATTCAGGAAGCTGCCGAAACAGGCTCCGATCAGCGCGACCCCAATTGGCAGGTTCGGGAAGCTGGCGAGCAGTGGCGCTGGGACGCTCAAGCGGAACTCAGACGGTTGTCGGGGAGGGGTTGGTGCGGGGAAAGCGCAGCCGGGATGGGCCACTGCGGCTGCGCCGGGCCCGGATCAGCTCGATCGGTACAAACTGCTCGTCTGGCAGGAGCACCGGCATGGCTTGAACAATCCGACCCTGAAGATTGGCCGGGTTGGCCTTGAGCACCACACCACAGACATCTGCACCCGGCGCGCAGTGGTCAAGGGCCTCAAACAGAACCCTGCGGGCGGCCTGAATGACCAACTGACTATTGATCTGATCGAGGCGCAAGACAGGGGCCACCTTGGTGGGGGCCCCTGAGATCAGAAAGGAGGGGGGAATCGGCGTGGACGGGGCGACGGAAATCGGCCTCACCAAGTCGTATTGCGAACCCAGAGTAAGGGGTACGGCTGCAATCAGGCCAGCTTCTTCTTTTCTTCGATCATCCGATGGATGATCGGAGTGAGAATCAGCTCCATGGCAAAACCCATCTTGCCGCCGTTCACCACGATCGAGGTGGGGGTTGACATGAACGAGTCGTGGATCATGTCGAGCAGGTAGGTGAAGTCGATGCCCCACTTGTCACGGGCTACCTTGCGGAAGTGGATGATCACGAAGCTTTCATCCGGGGTGGGAATGGTCTGGATGAAAAAGGGGTTCGAGGTATCGACCGTGGGCACCCGCTGGAAGTTGATGTCGGTGAGGCTGAACTGGGGGCAGATGTGGTTGATGTAATCCGGCATGCGGCGCAGGATCGTGTCCACCGTGGCCTCGGCCGAGTAGCCCCGTTCCTGGTTGTCGCGGGCGATTTTCTGGATCCACTCGAGATTCACGATCGGCACCACGCCGATCAGCAGGTCCGCCAATTTGGGTAGGTCGTAGCCATCGCCCACGACGCCGCCATGCAGGCCTTCGTAGAAGAGCAGGTCGGTGCTTTCAGGGATGGGCTCCCAGGGCGTGAACTGGCCAGGTTCGAGGTTTGTGCCCAGGCGGCCGTTGTGGTCTGCCGCTTCCTCCGCCGAGTGGAGGTAGTAACGCTTCTGGCCGCCGCCGGTTTCCCCGTAGGTGCGGAACAGCTCCTCGAGTTTGTCGAAGCGGTTTGCCGCTGGGCCGAAGTGGGAGAAGTTCTCTCCATTGGCAACGGCGGCAGCCATCGCTTCCTTCATCGCGGCCCGCTCGTAGCGGTGGTAGCTGTCGCCCTCCACCACCGCAGGGGTGATGCCCTCGCGCTTGAAGATGTACTCGAAAGCTCGCTTGACAGTGCTAGTCCCAGCGCCGGAGGAGCCGGTGACAGAAACAACCGGGTGACGCTTCGACATGCGCGGGAGGAGAAACCGGCTGCAATTTTGGCAGGTTGCTGGGCCCGCAAGGCCAATCCCTGCCGGACCGTTACCAGCCGTGGTTCAGGCTTCCAGGGCTGCCAGCAGCTGGTCGCCCATGGCCCGGCAGCCCAGCTGGGTGCAACCTGCGGCCATCAGGTCGCCGGTGCGGAAGCCTGCCGCCAGCACCCGATCCACGGCGCTCTCCAGGGCGGTGGCGGCCGCCCCCTGGCGTAGGCCCAGCCGCAACAGCATGGCTGCGCTGAGCACCATCGCCAGGGGGTTGGCCCTGTCCTGGCCGGCGATGTCGGGGGCTGAACCGTGGATCGGCTCAAACAGGCCGGGGCCGCTGCTGCCCAGGGAGGCAGAGGGGAGCATGCCGATGGAGCCGGTGAGCATGGCCGCCTCGTCGCTGAGGATGTCGCCGAAGAGGTTGCTGGTCAGCAGCACGTCGAACTGACGGGGGTTTCGCACCAGTTGCATGGCCGCGTTGTCGACATACATATGGCTGAGCTCCACCGTGGGGTAGCCGGTGGCCATGGCGTTGACCCGATCCCGCCAGAGCTGGCTGACATCGAGCACGTTGGCCTTGTCGACGCTGCAGAGCCTGCCGCTCCGCGCTGCGGCCAGATCGAAGCCCACCTTGGCGATACGGTCGATTTCGTCGTCGAAGTAGGCCATGGTGTTGAAGGCCCGCACCCGGCCGTCAGCCTCCACCCGACCCCTCGGTGTGCCGAAATAAACCCCGCCGGTGAGCTCCCGCACCACCAGCAGATCCACCCCGGCAATCACCTCTGGTTTGAGGCTGGAGGCATCGATCAGGGCCGGGAAGATCTTCACCGGCCTCAGGTTTGCAAACAGTCCCAGGCCTGAGCGCAGGGCCAGCAGCCCAGTTTCCGGTCGCTGCTCTCGGGGCAGGTTGTCGTATTGGGGCGAACCGATCGCGGCCAGCAGCACCGCCTCGCTTTGCCGGCAGGCTGCCAGGGTGCTCTCAGGTAGGGGCACCCCGGTGGCATCGATGGCGCTGCCGCCCATCGGCTGCTCGTCGTAAACCAGCTCAAAGCCATGCCGGGCACTGACTGCATCGAGCAGTTGGCGCGTCACCGCTGTGATCTCCGGGCCGATGCCGTCGCCTGGCAGCAGGGTGATCCGGTGGCTGGAGGTCATGGTGGCTGAGCTGTCAGGCGCGAGGCTAGGGCTTGGGCGGTTGGGGATTAGGCGGTTGGGGTTCGCTGCGCTTCTCCAGCTGGCGCAGGGCTTTAGCCAGCTCCGGCAACTTGTTGAAGGTGGCGGAGCAGCGCAGCCAGAGGCGGTTGGGGATGGCCGGATAACCGCTGACCACTTCCCCGGCAGCCACCTCGCCGTGGATGCCCGACTTGGAGGAGGCAATTGAGCCATCCCCCATCACGGCCCTGTTGGCCAGGCCCACCTGGCCCGCCAGGATCACCCCCTTGCCCAGCTTCGCGCCGCCGGCGATGCCCACCTGGGCGGCCAGGGCACAGCCGCTGCCCATGCTGACGCCGTGGCCGATGTGGACCAGGTTGTCGATTTTGCTGCCCGCGCCGATGCGGGTTTCGCCCACCGCAGGGCGGTCGATGGTGCTGCCGCAGCCCACTTCCACCCCTTCCTCGAGCACCACCAGGCCGGTCTGGGGCATCTTGCGCCAGCCGCCGGCGGTGGGCACGAAGCCAAAGCCCTCGCTGCCGATCACCGCATTGGAGTGGACCACACAGGCCCCGGCCAGGCGGCTGCCGGGATGGAGCACGGCGCCGGAGTGGAGTTCACAGTCTGGGCCGATCTGGACGTCGGCGTAGATCACCACACCGGCATGGATGGTGCAGCTGGCTCCAATCTGCACATCGGCTCCGATCACCACGAGGGGGCCCACATGGCAGCCCATGCCCACCACGGCGCCAGGGTCGACCACGGCGCTGGGGTGGATGCCAGGGGCCGGGCGCCGGCGCGGGTGGAGCACTTCGAGCGCCTCGGCGAAGCCAAGGCGGGGATCGGCCAGGGCAACCCAGGCCAGGCCCCGCTCGCTTGCCAGCTGCTGCAGCGCTTGTGCCCCCTCGCCGCGGGCCGGGATCAACACGGCGCTCGCGCCGGTGTCGGCCAGGGCCGCCGCCAGGGCGTTGCCGGGCTCGAGAAAAGCCAGCTGCCCGGCCCCGGCCTGGTCTAAGGCTGCGCCGCCGTGGATGGCAGGGTCAGTGGCCAGGTGGCGTGGACTCTCACCGGTTACCTCGCCCAGGTGGCCGAGCAGTTCGCTGAAACGCATTCCCAGGTCTATGGCCTGGCCGGATCGTAGGTGGCCCTTAGCAGCCGGTGAGCACCAGGTGATCGCGGTGCACCACCTCCACGCCGGCACAGCCGATCAACTCCGCCAGCTCGCCGCTGCCCAGGCTGGCCAGGCCCCGGCCGAGCTCCCGGCCATCACTGGCCACCAGCCGCACCGCCTCCCGCCGGCCGAACTGCCCTTCCACTGCCCGCACTCCCACGGCCAGCAGGGAGGCGCCCTGAAGGGTCAGGGCCCGTTCGGCCCCCGCATCCAGATGCAGGGTGCCCTTGGGAAGCAGGGCATGGGCCAGCCAGCCCTTGCGGTTGGCCAGGGGGGTGGGGCTCGGCTGAAAAATGGTGCCCACCCGTTCACCCGCCAGCAGGGCATCGAGCACGGCCGGGTCGCGGCCATCGGCCAGGCGCACCCGGATGCCGCTGGAGGTGGCAATGCGGGCGGCGGCCAATTTGGTGGTCATCCCGCCCGTGCCCCACTGGCCACCACCGCTGGCTGCCCCCTGCAGGCTGTTGAGTTCGGCCAGGCTGGAAACCTCCTCGATCGGTCGGGCATCCCTATCGGTGCGGGGGTCGCCCGAGTAGAGCCGGTCGACGTCGGTGAGCAGCACCAATTCGTCGGCGCCGATCGCCACTGCCACCAGGGCCGAGAGGGTGTCGTTGTCGCCGAAGCGCAGCTCATCGGTGGCCAGGGTGTCGTTTTCGTTGACCACCGGCACCACCCCCCAGGCGAGCAGCTGCTCCAGGGTGCGGCTGGCGTTTTGATAGCGGCGGCGGGAGGCCAGATCGCCGCGGGTGAGCAGCACCTGGGCCACGGCCACGCCTCGCACGGCAAAGGCGTCCTGATACAGGGCCATCAGTCGGCCCTGGCCCACCGCAGCTGCGGCTTGCAGGGCCACCACTTCGCTGGGCCGCTGCTGCAGCGCCATGGCCGTGCAGCCCAGGCCAACGGCACCGCTTGTCACCAGGGTCAGGGCATCGCCGCTGCGTTGCCTGCGGCAGAGGCTGGCCGCCAGATCTGCGATCACCGCAGCGGTGGGCCGCTCAGGGCTGCCCCTCAGCAGGCTCGTGCCCACCTTGATCACCCGCCGCAGGGAGGGCTGGCCGGAGTCATGCCTGGCTGTCATCAGCCCAGGGTTGTGCCCAGCCGGCGGGCGAGAAGTAGCTCGATTTTCTGCAGCCGATCCCGCTGGCAGGGCTGGCCGAGGGGATCGATCGGTTTGACCAACACCGTGAACAGCCCTAACCGGTTGCCGGCGATCACATCGGTGAAGAGGCGATCACCGATCAGGGCGACTTCGTGGTGGGGCAGTTTCAGCTCGTCCAAAACCCGCCGCAGGGCCCTGCGGCGCGGCTTACCAGCCGAAATGGTGTAGGGCAGGTTGAGCTGCTCGGCCACCGACCCCACCCGCTTGCGGGAGGGGTTGTTGCTGAACAGGTGGATGGGCATGCGCTGCTGGGCCCGTTGCAGCCAGTGCATCACGCTCTCCGGCAAGACCGCCTGGCGGCGGGGCAGCAGGGTGCGGTCAACGTCCAGCACCAGGGCCCGGATCTGCTGGTCAAGCAATTCCTGCAGGGGCAGCTCGGCCAGGGTGCAATCCAGCAGCCAGTTGGGGCGCAGCAGCTGGCGCAGCATCAGCCCTCTGCCTCCCGTTCATCGAGTTCGGCCTCGATCCTGGGTTGGACCCTTTCGAACTCCTCTCCCTCCACCAGTACGGCGCCACCCCCCTCCATGCGGGCCACCACGAAGAAGGGGTCAAGGGGGATGTAGAGCCCGTATTCCTGTTCGTCGGCCAGGAAGCTCACCAGCAGCTCGTAGGTTTCCGAGTCGTCATCGTCGTCCTCGTCGTCGAGCTCATCGGGCTCAGGTTCGTCCAGCTCTCCACTCACCGTCAGGGTGACGGCGGAGCGCACCAGGGTGAGATCGTGCTCCTGCAGCACCACATCGGCAACCGAGAGAATCGGCTCGGTGGCATCGATGGTGTCGATCAGTTCCGGCTCCTCGTCGTCCTCAAGGCGGAACAGGCAGACCGGGGTATCCACCGGGGTCAGCAAGACGTAATCGTGGCCGTCCAGGGGTATCAGCTGCTCCAGAAAGCAGAGCAGTTGGCGCCCGTGGCTGTCCTGCACGAGCACCGTTGGCACATCTGCGAGCCCATCTGGGGGGAGATCAGCGGGGCGATTGGACGGGGTATCGGGGGTCATGCGCTCGGGATGGATCTCCTCAGAATGGAGCAACGCCGGCAGTCTGGCTGTAAGGGATGGTCGCCGGCAGCACCGGTTCTGGCCCTTCCTGCAGCCATTGCCGCAGCAGCAGGGCTGCGGCGGCGCTGTCGAGGGCACCGCTGCGATCGCCTTGCAGCCCGTGGAGCTCGGCGGCAGCCCAGCTGCTGGAGTGTTCATTCACCCAGGCAAGGGGCAGGGCCAGCTGGCGGGCCAAGCGTTGCCCGTAGCGCAGGCAGTGGCTGGCCTGGGCTGTGATCTCACCCTTGTCGTCCAGGGGGAGGCCCACCACCAGGGCCGTGACCTGCCTTTGGCGCACCAGCTCGCCCAGGTGGTCTTGATCGTGGGCGAACCTTCCCCGGGCCAGGGGGGGCAGGGGGGTCACCGTGAGCCCGAGCCGGTCGCAACCTGCCAGGCCGATGCGGCGGCGACCCACGTCTAGGGCCAGCACCGACTGGGGTTGGGGGGCAGGCCTCCCCACTAGGGCGGTGCCAGGGGTGTCGGTGTGGGCAGGGGGCGGCGGCGGGGCTGCCACTGCTCCAGGATTGCTTCGAGGCCCCGGGCGGCCCTTGAGGGCGCCTGCAGCGCCTGGCGCCGCCAGACGCTGCGGGCCATCAGCACCCGCTCACCCCTTTCGCTGGCCCCGAGGCTGGCCAGCCACTGCTGCAGAGCCTGCTGGCGCAGGTCACAGCGCAGCCAGAGTGGGGATTGGCCTCCCAACCTGGCCTGGATCTGGCGCAGCAGCAGCTCACTGGCCGGGCCCACCAGTTGCTCCCAGCCCGGGTGCAAGCTCAGTTCCACGTCGTGGCCGCCGCCGGGATGGTCACCGATCCAGCGCACGGCAGCTACCGCCTGTTCCCGGCTGGCATCGACCAGCATCCAGCCCCTGCCATGGCTTTGATCGAGCAGATCTTCGACGCGCCTATCCAGCAGTTGCCTCAGCCGGGCCGGGCAGGCCGCCTGCTCCAGATGCCAGAGCAAGGTGGCGCTGCGGCGGTTCAGCGGGGTGAGTTGCAGGTCGGCCGGCAGGGCCCAGCTGGAGCTGCTCTGGCCGGGGGGGGTGCTCCAGCACCACAGCCGGTCGGTGCGCAGGGGCTGGAAGCCCTGCTCTCTCAACATGGCCAGGCGGTCGTCATCGAGGGTCGAGGCGGTGGCGATCCAGCTGACCGCTCCCTTGGCCTGCTGTATTGCCTGGCGCACCAGGGTGGCGGCTAGTTCCGGATGGCCGGGGCCGGGGGCAAGCCGCAGGTGCTCGATCTGCCAGCAGCTGCCGCTGCGGTTGAGGCGCCGAGTAACGATCAGGCCAAGGGGGGTTTGGCCGCTCAGGGCCACCAACACCTCGGGGGCCAGGGAAGGCCTGGCCCGCAGGGCGTGCAGGACCCGCTCGGGTAGGCCCAACAGGATCGCCCGCTGCAGCAGGGGCTGCAGCGGCAAAAAGGTGGGACCGTTGAGCAGGGGCAGGTGCCAGCCGGCCAGGGGCTCAAGCCGCCAGCTCTCCGGTTCGGGGCGCTGCGGCAAAGCCGAACTTGCTGTGGGCGGCTGCAGAATCCCGAGCATGGTGGGCGGGCACTGACACCTTGGCTCCCACTCTATCGGCGCTGGCGGGAAGGGGCCTCAGCTTGGCCGCACCAGCACCAGGGGAGTGCGCTCATTGGCATTGCCGGCCGGGTTGGGCCTCAGGGCCCGCTCCAGCAGTGCCTCATCGCAATTCGGGCTGGAGGCGAGCACCTTGACCCGGCCCAGGTCGTTGACATCGACCACCGCCACAGCCACGCCGAGGCAGCGGGCCATGGCGGCGCAGAAGGCGGCGGGCTGCTGCGGGCCCAGCACAATCGTCTGGTCGTAGGGCGGGGTGGTGCCGGTGATGTCATCGATCAGGCGGGCCTGATCTCCGGCCAGGCGGTAAAACCAGCCCTTGCTGCCCACCAGCTTGAGGCCCAGGCCGACAATCCAGGCCCCCAGCACCTGGGCCGGGCCGACCACGTCGATCAGGCTTTGCAGGCCGCAGGCCGTAGCCAGGGAGCTGGTGGGATGGAACACCCGGCAGAGCAGGCGGGCCAACATGCTGGGCGCCAGGTTGGCCGGATGCTGGTAGCGCCCCTGCATTACCGCCAGGGGGGTTTCGCCGATGGTGAGCACGTCACCGGGCTGAATCAGCCCGCCGGCATAACGGCGCAGCACGGCTTCGGGGTCGTCCAGCACGCCGAGCAGGTGGGTGCCCACCGGCAATACCCGGCAGCGATCGCCCTGGCGCCAACGGGCTGCCTCAGCCGTTAGCGGCACAGGCTGCTGCAGGGGGACCAAGATGGCATCGCGGCGCTGCAGCCGGCCGAAGGGGCCGTAGTTGATCCAGAGAATCTCCAGCCACAGGGTGTCGAGCAGGGCGGGGTCAAGGGCCTGGCCCCCAGAGCCCCCCCCGGAGCCCCCCAGGCTGATGCGGATGCGGGCCTGGGTGCTCTTGTTCCCCTTGACGATGTAGGCGGCCCAGTAGCCATCCGGGCGGGAAGCCTCATCCGGATGGAGCGCCTCGATCCGACTGCTCACCGTGATGCCGCCCAGGTCCCCCCGGCCGAGCAGGGTGGGTCTGAGCTCGATCTCGGGCACCATCACCTCCATGCGCTGGTGGGGGTTGCTGAGGGTGATCGTGCCGCTGACCTCCAGGCCCGCCCCGCCGGCCTCCACCTCGAAAGGCCCCGCCTGCAGTCGCAATGGGGAGGCAGGACGCAGGCGGTGGCGCAGTTCCAGCCAGAGCAGGGTCAGCCCCAGCAGCAGGGCCAGCACCAGCAGGAGTTTCAACGCGAAAAGGGCCATGGGCGTGGGAGCCAAATTGCGACTGGGCAAGAACCGCTGGAGCGTAAGTGCGCAGTTGGCTTTAGCTTCGCGCCATAGCGATCTCCCTGCCCGGCATGCGCAAAACCTTCGTGCTCGACACCAACGTGTTGCTGCACGATCCCGCCGCCTTGACCCGCTTTGAAGACAACCACATCTTGATCCCGATCGAGGTGGTCGAGGAGATCGACCGGTTCAAGCGCGATCCAGCCGAGAAGGGACGCAACGCCCGTCAGGTTTCCCGCTTGCTGGATGGGCTGCGCACCCAGGGCAACTTGGCCGACGGGGTGGCCAACGGCGATCAGGGGGGAACCCTCAAGGTGGTTTTCTGCCGCAGCGAAACCCTCAGCCAGCTGCCGCCTGAGCTCAAGGGGGGCAACGGGGATAACAACATCCTGGCGGTGGCCCTTGAGGAGCAGCGTTTGCAGGCGGTGATGGGCAGCCAGCCACCGGTGATCCTGGTCACAAAGGACACCAACCTGCGCATTAAGGCCGATGCTGTCGGCCTGATCGCCCAGGACTACACCAGTGATCGGGTCGACATCGGCGATCTGTACCCCGGCTTCTGCGAGCTGTGGGTGAGTGCCGAGCAGATGGATCAGGTCAAGCATCCGCCCGGGCTGGCGGTGGAGGGCCTGGTGGTCGAGAGCCCGCTGCTGGCAAACGAAGGGGTGACCCTGGTCAATCGGCTCCAGCCCGCCCACACCTTGCTGGCTCGCTTCAACGCCAAGACCTCGACCCTGCAGCCCCTGCAACGGGCCCCGAAGGCCAAGCTCGGGCGCATCCAGCCCCGCAACCGGGAACAGACCTTTGCCCTGGACCTGCTGCTCGATCCCGACATCCAGCTGGTCACCCTGGTGGGCAAGGCAGGCACGGGCAAGACCCTGCTGGCCCTGGCGGCAGGCCTGCACCAGGTGGCCGATGAACGGCTCTATGAGCGGCTGCTGGTGACACGCCCGGTGATTTCACTCGGCAAGGAGATCGGCTTTCTGCCCGGGGATCTCGAGGAGAAGATGGGCCCCTGGATGCAGCCGATCATCGACAACCTCGACTATCTGCTGGGCGGCGCTGGCGAGGAAGAGGGCCGCAGCGGCAGGGGCGGCAGCCACCACCGGGGCACCCGCAGCAACTGGACCGACCTCAAGGGCATGGGGCTGCTGGAGGTGGAGGCGATCAGCTACATCCGCGGCCGCTCAATCCCCCGCCAATACATGGTGGTGGATGAGGCCCAGAACCTCACCCCCCACGAGGTGAAGACGATCGTGACCCGGGTAGGCGAGGGCACCAAGATCGTGCTCACCGGCGACCCCTACCAGATCGACAATCCCTACGTGGATGCGGAGAGCAACGGCCTCACCTGGCTGGTGGAGCGCTTCAAGGGCCAGTACCTGGCCGGCCACGTCACCCTGTTGCGCGGTGAGCGCAGCGAACTGGCCGAGCTGGCGGCGAACCTGCTCTGAGCCCGCATGGCTAATCGTCCAGACCGGTGCGCCGCTGCCAGTGGCTCACTTCGGCACGCTGCTGCTCCCATTGGCGCCGCCGCAACCGTTCGTAGGACTGGCAGAACTCCTCCCCCAACCCCTGGCGCAGGGGCGTGTCGGCGGCGAATGCAGTG
>ERZ889217.1130-NODE-1130-length-14146-cov-19.445320_pt1 | contig 14146 bp, 8 predicted proteins | sample MGYA00521098_ERZ889217 | MGnify/ENA primary metagenome ERZ889217 (study PRJEB32303, sample SAMEA104408613) | aquatic metagenome | biome: Brackish water; feature: Pelagic; material: water | place: Baltic Sea | collected 2014-06-10T22:04:00 | depth 2,362 m ...
CATCGTCGATGAAGCCCATGCGCAACATCTCATCGGCCTCATCGAGCACCAGGGTGCGCAGGCCGGAGAGATCCAAGGTGCCCTGGCGCATGTGGTCCATCACCCGGCCGGGGGTACCAACCACCACCTGGACGCCGCGCTTGAGCCGGGCGATCTGGTCGCGGAAATCGGCACCGCCATACACGGGCAGCACCCGCAGGTGGGGCATCTTGGCGGCGAAGGTGTTGAAGGCTTCGGCCACCTGGATCGCCAGTTCCCGGGTGGGGGCGAGCACCAGCACCTGGGGGGTGCGCTGGTTGGGGTCGATCGCCGTCAGCAAGGGCAGGGCGAAGGCGGCCGTTTTGCCCGTACCCGTTTGGGCCTGACCAACCAGGTCCCGGCCCAGGAGGAGCTCAGGGATGGCCGCCTTCTGGATCGGCGAGGGCTCTTGGTAGCCAATGTCAACCAGGGCTTGCAGCAGTTCCGGGGCGAAGCCGAAATTGGCAAAACCGTTCTCCGGTTCGGTGTCGCTGTCCTCTAGATCGGTCGCTTCGCTGGCCAGGGCTTTGCTGGGCGTTGCCTTCTGGGCGCTGGTGCTTTGGGCAGCAGTAGGCAAGGACGGCTCTGAGGGGATTGCCACAGCTGCCTCCTCGTTACTGAGGGCAGGGGTGGGATCCTGGGCAACCTCGGCGGTGACGCCTTGGTCAGGGGTGCTGTCAGGCGCATCGATGGATGGGCTCTCGTCGGCAGCGATGGATGTTTGGGCTGTGGCGCTGAGATCTACCGAGGAGCTGACGCTCTCGCAAGCAGGAGTCTTGGTCAAGTGATGTGGGCCTGGAAAATCCTCGTCTCGCAGGCCGGCAGATACCCGTTGAACGTTGATCCGAAGCTGCTCAAACCTCTGGCCGTGGCCTAGGTGGCGATCAGCGCTGGGTCACAGCACGTTCAAAAAACTGCCTTGCCCTAAAGCAAAGGGTGAAATGAAAGTTTATCACCCTGGGTGCGCCCCTTCAGTGGGAACCGCCCAGCGGGTCTGGCCACCTTTCCCTAGCCAGCCTGGTGGCATCGAGTTGATCCCGGTGGCCGCGCTAGCCAGGCTGGCTTGCCCTGGGCGCCTCAGCTGGTTGGGGCCTGGGCAACCACCCGGCCGTAGTCGTCGCTCAAACGCTCAATGTCGTCCTCACTGAGCCAGCGGCCGTGTTGCACCTCGACGATCAGGAGGTCGTTGGCTCCCGCGCTAGCTCGGTGGATGGCGCCCTGGGGAATGGCCAGGCAGGTGCCCGCCTCGGCTGGGGTGCCGCTTCCATCACATTCGAGCCAGCCTTCGCCTGACACCACCACCCAGTGTTCGCTGCGGTGCTGGTGCCGCTGCAGGCTGATGCGCTGTCCGGCGCGCACTAGGAGCCGTTTTACCTGGTAGCCCTCGCCGGAGCCCAGGCCTTCGAACCAACCCCAGGGTCGCTCGACCCTCCCGTTCTCGGGGCGCCTTGGGTCGGGGTTTTGCTGGAGCTCTGGACTGGTCTCAGCCATGGAGTGGGCCCGTCAACCAGTCTGGTCCAAAAGCGTATCAAGGGTTTAGAGCTGGGTTCTGGGGATTGGGTGCCAATCGCCGTTTGCCCAGGGCCCTGCTTGAAGTGGTTGGAGGCTGGCATGGGCCCAGGTCCAGGATTTCAAAAAACCAACCGAACAATCGGCATGGATTGGATTTGATCTCGATTTATCGAAGAGCGCAGATCCATCCAGGTTTGGGAGGGATTTCGCTACTCAGACCAATAATGGGATTTAAAAGAGGGGGTCAGAGCCTCCTGGGGCCAGGGGATCAAGGGGGGTCACTTCCGCACCCTTGGGCACCTCGATAACAAAACCAGGCTGGGCCTGGGATGTCATGTCAGCGATGCGGGGGGTGGATTCTCTACCGGAATTCCGAGCGGGAATGGGAGATGGCCTTTCGGGGAGACTATTGGAGCAGGGGCTCTGACGGGTTGTTGTGTTTCACTTCCCTTCCTGCACGGGCATGAAGGCGCTCAACACACCCTGAAGGCGTCATAAATACACCGGTTAAAGTGCATCATAATGGCTTCAGATGCGACCTTTGGATTTCTCCTGGTGCCGCTGAATGCACTATGGGGCAAGGTTGCGATCGAGTCGCCCAGTGTTTACTCTTCGTTGGAAAAGAACGACCTGACAGGTCAGTCCACCGCAAGCCAGCTGGGGGCGTTGGTGGTGATGAGCCAGGCCCGCTGGCGGGCCCGGGTAAGGCCCGTGTAGAGCAGGCGCGGATCCCAGTGGCGCGTTTGGGGGACCAGCAGCACCACCTCCTGGTACTGGCTGCCCTGGGACTTATGGATCGTGAGGGCCAGGGCCGGTTCGGCTGCGCCCAGGCGGGCGGGGTGGAACAGGCGGGGCCCAGGGCTGCTGGCTCCAGGTGCAGCCCCAACTTGACCTGGAAAGGGTCCCGGAAAAAGCACCAGCCGTTCGCCCGCCCGCTCCACCAGCACGCCGATGTCGCCGTTGGCGAGCCCCTCGTCGGCCAGGTTGCGCTGGCAGAGCACGGGCGTGCCCAGGGGCCAGTGCTGGATGGCTTTGCCGGCGGCCTCGCCCAGGAGTTGGCGCTGTACCGCCTCCACCCCCCAGGCCCCCTGGCGCACGGGGCTGAGCAGCACGCAGGCCTCCAGCTCGGCCAGCAGGGCAGCGATGGACGCTTGACCTGGACCTGGACCTGGTGGGCCGCCGCCGGCCCCGGCGGCCATGGGTTCCCAGTCGATCCCTTCGGCCAGGGCCTGGAGGCGGTGCTGGTGGCGTCGCATTCGCTCCAGGGCTGGCCCGGGTAGGCGGTCCGCCGGGTGACGCTGCCAGACCAGGTTGTCTTCGGGGCCCAGGCTGGCTAGCTGGCTCCGCAAGCCAGCCCCGCTCTTCTGGCGTCCCAAGGCATCTCCTGGGCCAGGTCGCAGCGCAGCAGCGAAGGCAGCGATGGCGCCGTTGTTGCGGTAGGTCGTTTTCAGTTCGATGGCGGCCCCGCCGAGGGCGAGCAGGCGGCCGGTCTGGCCCAGCTCCTGCAGCACCGCGCCGGGGCCCACCGGCGGGAGCTGGGCCGGATCACCCACGAGCAGCAGTTGGCAGGAGTCCGGCAGGGCCTCCAGCAGGGCCGCCATCAGGGGCAGGTCCACCATCGACAGCTCATCGACCACCAGCAGGTCGAGGGCGAGCGGATGGCGGCGGTTGCGGCCGAAGCGCTCGCCGCTGCTCTCCAGCAGCCGGTGCAGGGTGGTGCAGTCGGCCTGCCCCAGCCGTTCGGCCAGGGGGCCAGCCAGCCCTTGGCAGCCCTCCTGCAGGGTGCTGCGCAGCCGGGCCGCCGCCTTGCCCGTGGGGGCGGCCAGGTGCAGCCGCAGCTCGGGCCGCAAGGCCAGTAGCGCCCCGAGCATCTGCACCACCGTGCTGGTTTTGCCCGTGCCGGGGCCGCCGCCGAGCAGCACCAGGCGATGGCGCAACAGGGCCGCCACCGCCTGCTGTTGCTGGGGGTCCAGGCCCTGGCTTGCGGCCCTGGCCACCGCCTGGTCCACGGCCGTCGGCTCCAGCGGTGGGCTCAAGGGCGCCTGGGCCCGGGCGGTGAGTAGCCCCAAGCAGCTCTCCAATTGCAGGTGCCAGCGGCGCCAGCGCAGGCGCCCCTCGCTCCACACCAGGGGCGCCTCCGGCAGCTGCTCGAGCTCGCAGGCCCGCACCGCCAGGGGGGAGGCGGCCAGGGCCAGGCGGTGCCGCTCCGGCCAGCCCTGGGGGTCGATCGCTTCGGGCGCCGGGCCGTCTAGGTCCAGCTCCAGCTCGCCCCGCTCCAGGGCGGCGGCCAGGGCCCCAATCAGTTCCACCAGGGTGGTGTCCGTTGGGCTGTTGGTGGGGGTATCCCCGCCGCAGAGCCTGGGCAGGGCCTCAATCAGGGCCAGGGCCAGGGGGCTGGGGGCTAGCGGGGCATGGGGGAGTGGCGCCGTGGTGCCTCGTTCTGGATTGCCTTGCTGAGCTGGATTGCCATCAGGGCGGGGTTTGGGCGGTTTGGCTGGGGTCATGGGCTCCCCTGGCGCAGCAGCGCGTCTAAGGCCAGCACCCGGTTGAGGGGCGGGCGCTCCACCAGGCAGCCCGGCACGGGGTCGGCCGTGGTGGGGCCGGGGAGGCCCCTTAGGAACAGGTAGGCGTAGCCGCCTAGATGGGTGCTGGGGTCGTAATCAGGTAGGCGCCAACGCAGATAACGATGCAGAGCCACCAGGTACAGGTGGGCCTGCAGGGGGTAGTGGTGGTGCTCCATCTGGTTCACCATCGCCGCCCGGTCGTAGTGGAGCGGCCCGCAGGCGCTGGGTTGGCCGGCTGGGTCGCGCTCGCCGATCCAATTGCTTTTCCAATCGACCACCCACCAGCGCCCAGCCACCCGGCAGACCAGGTCCATCGAACCCGTTAGAAAGCCGCGGCTGGCGATGTTGAGGCGCCCTAGCCCGCGCCCATAGGTCTCGCCAAAGAGTCCGCCCGGGTGGCTGGCGAACACCTGGGCCAGGCCCTTTGCGGTGATCAGGGGCTGATTGCTGCCACCAGTGCCAGGGCCGCCTGCTTGGGCCACGGCCAGGGGCAGGTCGAAGCCCATCTCGTTGATGCGTTGGCCGGCGGGCAGCTCGGCCAGGCAAAATCGGCCAAGGGGTCCGCCCAGGGGGGTGTGGCGCAGCTGGTCTAGGGCCTGCTGAACGGGGCCCAGTTCCGTGGCGGCCAGGCCGGCCCGGGCCAGTTCCCGGCGGATCACGGCCGTGCTGGCGTCGCTGTCACCAGCCTGCTGAAAGTCGACCTGCTCAAGGATGCGGTGCAGGGCATCCCCCGGTCCGGCGCCCCGGGGAAAGAGGCTTAAGGGGCCCTGGGGGCTCCAGGCTTCGCCGCCTGGGGCGCCGGGGCTAGCGCCAGAAGCTGGTAGCCCCGATGGCCTGGGGGCTGGGTCGGGACCAGGCTCGAAATCGCCGCTGCTCCCATCGAGGGTTTCGTTCTCGGCTAGCAGCAGGTCCGCTTCTCTGCCTTCCTCGCTCACCTGGGGCGGCAGGGGCACCTGGCTGCCATGGGTCCAGCCCGAATAGCTGCTGCGTCCCCAGCTGCGGTCGAGCCGGTGCCGGGGCACGGGCCCGCAGCTGAGGGTTTCCGGCGTTGAGGGCGGTGTCCAACGGCTGGGCAGGGCTGGCAGGGGGGCGGGTTCGAGGCGCTGCAGGGGCAGGTCCCGCCCGCGGCCATCGGCTTCGAACAACCAGGGGCCGATGGCCCCGGCCTGGCTGGCCGGCTCCTTGGGCAGGCCCAGCACCAGCAGGTGCCGCGCCCGGGTGGCGGCCACGTAGGCCAGCCGCTCCCGTTCCTGGGCCTGGGCGGCCTGGTCCTGGAGGCTGGCCTGGCGGCCGACGCCCCAGTGGGGGTCAAGGTGCAGGTCCAGCCGCGGCCGGCTGGCCCCAGCGGGCTGCCAGCGACGACCGAGCTGGGCCAGGCCGGCCTTGATCGCCGCCTGGCCCTGCCAGAGGTAGGGGCAGATCACCACCGGGTATTCCAGGCCCTTACTGCGGTACACCGTCACCACCGCAATCGCCGCCTGGGCCGCATCGCTATTGAGTTGGTGGTTGGCGGGCACCGAGCGATCCTCTGCCAACCGCAGGCTGCGTAACCAGTCCGCCGCCGCGCCGGCCCCCAGTTGCTCGCAGTGCATGCGTTCCTGCACCAACTCGGCGGCCTGCATCAGGTCGGCCAGGAGCCGCCCGCCCAGGGCCAACCGGGCCAGGCCCTGGTGATCCAGCAGCTGGGCCAGGTTGGCGAGTAGCCCTTGGCGAGGCAGGTCCAGGGCGAGGTTGCTGATGGCGTCTGCCAGCCGATCCCAGCGCTCTGGATCGGCCTCTGCCAGCTCCTGGGCACTCCAGCCCAGCAGGGGGGAGGCGGCCAAAAGGCGCAGGCGCCGGGTGCTGCCCGGATCGGCCAGGGCATCGAGGAGCCGCTGCAGACCCGTGGCACCGGCGCTGGCGAACACATCGCCAATACTGACCAGCCGGCTTGGCAGGCCGCGCCGTTGCAGGGCTAGTCGCAGGTCCTCCGCCTCCCGGTGTTTGCCTACGAGCAGGCAGAGATCGCCGGGGCTCAGCGGCCGCTGCTTGCTATCGAGGAGCCTCCCTGCGCCGTCCTCGCCGCTTGCTGGCCCGGTTTTGCCCTCCCGCAGCTGGAGCTGGCGTTGCAAGAGCTGCAGGCAAAGGCCCGCCACCTGGTCGGCCAGCTGGTCGTTATCGAGGGGCAGGAGCTGCAGGGGCTGCTCGCCGTCGTCAAGTAGCAGCTCCCCCTTTTCGGCGCAGGATTCCACCTCAGGCACCTCCAGCTTGGAGAGGGGCAGTCCCGGCGCCATCAGGGCGTTGAGGGCCTGCACCAGGGGTTTGGAGGAGCGGCGGTTCTGGCGCAGGCCATGGAGGCCATCGGCCCGGGCCCGGGCCCGTTGGTAGGTGGCCAGGTCGCCGCCGCGGAAGCGGTAGATGGCCTGCTTGGGGTCCCCTACTAACACCACGAGGTGACTGGCATTGGCTCCGGGTTCGGCGAGGAACGCCCGCTCCAGGATTCGCCACTGGATTGGATCGGTGTCTTGGAATTCATCGACCAGGGCGACCCGGTAGCGCCGGCGTAGCGCCGAGATCAGGGCACCATGCTCCTGGCCGGAAGGGCCCGGGTCGAGGCCTTCGAGCAACTGGGCAAAGCCCATGCGGCCGCTGCGCTGGCGCCGGCGCAGCAACTCCTGGCGGGCCCAATGGCCGAAGTGCAGCAGGGTCAGCTCCAGGGGCCCATCCACCAGCTCGGCGATCGCCTCGAGCAGGGGCCGCTGGGGCAGGGAGATCGGCCCGTCCTCGTAGGGGGCCACCATGCGGGTGAACGGCCCAGGGTGGAAGTACTCCCGCAACAGCTTCTCTTGCAGCACCGCCCGGTAGCTGGGCAGGGCCGCTAGCAGCTCCTGGTCAGCGATCCAGGCGCTGAGGGCCCCGACCCGGTTGCTCCGGGGTTTGGCTGAGTATTTGCAGGCTGATGGCAGCGCCTTGGAGCCGAACCGGCCGCGCAGGTCGGCGGCCGTGAGGCAAAAGGCCTGCTCCAGGGCCCCGGCGTTCTGGTGCCAGAGGCGGACAAACCGCTGCCAGCGCTGGGGCCAGATTGCTAGCAGTTGGGGGGCTAGGGGCTGGGCGGCGTGGATCTCCGCCGGCAACGGATCGAGCTCTAGGGCGGGATCGCTATCAAGCCGGGTGAGCACGCCCACCAGGTGCTCGAAGCGCAGGCCCCGCTCCTGCAGGCCGCCCAGGAGCTCCGGCGGCAGGGACAGCAGCTGAGCTTGCCAGTAGTCATGCACGATTTCCAGCCGCAGCTGGCTGTCGTCGCTCTCGAGCTCGACGGCCGGGCCCAGGCCCGCCTCCAGGGCCTGCCGTTGCAGGCTGCGGCGGCAGAAGCCATGGATCGTGGTGATGTCGGCCCGATCGAGATCCTCGAGGGCTTCGAGCAGGCGGGCGCGCAGGGTCCACTGGGCCTGGGGGTCGGGGTTTTGGCCTTGGTGCCACTGGGCCAGGGTGTCGTCTGGATAGGTCTGGGAGTCGCCCGGGGCTTCGAGGGCTGCGAGGCCCTGCTGCAGTCGCCGGGCGATCCGATCGCGCAGTTCGCCTGCGGCCGCCTCGGTGAAGGTCACCACCAGCAGCTCCTGCAGCCGTTGCTGGCGTTCGGCCACCAGGCGCAGCACCAGATGGGCCAGGGCAAAAGTCTTGCCCGTGCCAGCACTGGCCTCCAGCAGCTGCAGGCCCGGCTCGAGCGGAAATTGGTTGGCGTCGAAATCCTCCATGGGCCGTGCTTCCGCCCAGGCGGTTTCGCTCCCCGGGTCCGGGGTCGCGTCGGCCGGGCTGGGGGACCATGGAGGCCCAGCTTGGGCGCTGTCGATTGGCAGAATCGGCTTGGTGGGGCTCATGCTTTGAGCGCCTCCAGCCGCCCTAGCAGGGGGCCATGGAAGGCCGAAGCCAAATCGCCGAAGCTCCCGTCCACCAGCTCCCGGCCTGGGCGATCGGCGCCAAAGCAGAGGGCCAAGCTGGCCTGCTGGCGTTCGCCGCGGCGGTTGGGGGGCCCTTCCCAACACTCGATGGCCCTGGCCTGGCCAGTGCCGGCCTGGCGCCGTTCGGCTTGGGCATAGGCCCAGCCCGTTTCCGGCGGCAGGGGCCAGCAATGCTGGCGGCCCTGCTGCCGCCAGGCGATCAGTTGCTGCAGCAGGCTGCTGGCCTCCAGGGGACTGGCGGGCGGGGTGATCTGGGCCACGGGCCGGAACTGGTCACCATCGCGGCCGATCAGCAGGCCCCGGCGGGGCGCTGCCCCAGCGGCGGTGGCGAGCAGCAGGGCCAGCCAGAGCTCCTGGTGGTGGGCGCAGCGCACCTGGGCCGAATGCCAAACCACCAGGGCTTCGCCATGCCAAAGCAACTGCGCCTGCAGGACCCCATGCACCGCCAGGCGACGCTCCCCGGGGCCGAGGTCCTGCAGGCTCTGGTGCAAGGAGCCATAGCGCTTGTTGAGGCGCCCCGACTCCAAAATCCCGGCCGAGCGGGCAGGCAGCAGCCCCTGGCCGCGGTGCTGCACCAACCAATCCGGCGGGACCAGGGGATCTGGGACGTCCGGGCCCGCTCCCCCCAGGGTGGGCGTGGCCTCCAGGCTCTGGCGCAGCAGGCTGGCGCGCAAGCGTTCATCGAGCTCCAGGGGATCGAAATCTTCGAGGCCCAGGTCCCATTCCCGCGGCCGCAGGCCCAGCTGCTCCAGCCAGCAGTCCTGGGGCTGGAGCAACCAGTGGCGCAACTCGTCAAACGTCCCATCCGCAAACGTCCCATCCGCCCCCCCCGCCCCCCCCGCCCCCGGGCGCCCGGCCAGGGGACTTGCGCCAGGGGCAGGACCATCCGCCAGGGCCAGGGGGGCCTGGACCGAGCGGGCATCAAGGGCCTGGCGGGCCGCCAGCAGGCGCCGGTCGCAGCTGGGGGCGGGCCTGGCGCCGAGGGGTAGGAAATTGGCCCGCTCCAGGGGGTTGGGGCTGTGCTCGACCACGAGCTCCCGGGCCCGCGTCTCGCCGAGTTGCTGCTCCAACAGGGCCAGCCATTGGCGCACCGGCGGCGCCGGTTGGCGTGCGTCGCCGTTGCGTTCGTCGCGACTGCACCAGCTCACCAGCAGGTGGTCCCGGGCTGAGAGCAGGCTTTCGAGCAAGACATAGCGGTCCTGGTCGCCGGGGTTGGGATCGCCCAGGAGCCGCTGCTGCTCCATCAGGTGGAAGCCGGGCCGCTCCCCCTGGCGGGGGAAGCTGCCACCATCGAGGCCCATCAGCACGATCACCCGGTGGGGAATGGCCCGCATCGGCTCCAGGGCGCTGATCGTTAGCGAGCCACTGCGGTGGCCGAAGCGGCCGCTATCGGCATTGAGGCGCTCGGCCAATACTTCCGCCAGCACCGGCGCCCCTAGGCGCAGGGGGCTGCTGGACGCCACCTCCTGCCAGTCGGCGATGGCACTACGCAGCAGGTGTAGTTCCCAGGCCCGTTCGCCCCCGTCGCCGAACCAGCTGAGCAGGAGGGAGTCCAGCATCGGCGCCCAGTCGGCCGGGCAGCGGGCGATGGCTAGTCCCTTGAGGCTGTGGCGCAGCCTGTTGAGTAGCTGCAGCCAGCGGCCCTGGCGTTCCAGGCTGCCGGCCATGGCCATAGGGGCGCAACCGCCGGGGGCCAGCCCTGGCTGCTCCGGTAGCGCCAGCCCCAACACCAGCCGATCGATCGCCCAGGCCAGGCTGTGGGTTGGGTCGCCGCCCCGATCGCCCCCATCGAGACCCCAGCGGAAGCCGGCCCGTTGCAACAGCTCGCCCAGGTCCGAAAGCTCGCTGGCCCCCAGGCCCAGGGACTCCAGCAAGGGACTGTGACTGAGTAGGGCCTCCAGGCCCGAGGCGGTTAGCCGTTCCCCCCCTAGCCGCAGCAGGGCCAGCAGGCTGGTGGCAAGGCCGCCCTGGTCCTGTTGGCTGCGGTCGGTGAGCCGCCAGGGCAGGGCAATGCCGGTGGCGGCCGTGTCACCGAACACCGCCGCCACGAGGGGGGCGAAGGCCTCCACCTGGGGGGTCATCACCAGGATGTCCCGGGGGGTGAGGCTGGCATCGGCGGCGAGCAGTTGCAGCAAGCGATCCCGCAGGATCTGCACCTGGCGCAGCCGGCCCGGACAGGCGTGAAATTCCAGGGAGCTATCGCCTGGAAGCCAGACCAGGGACCGCCCCTGGTCTGGCTCCACCAGGGCCTGTTGCAGCTGCTCCAACAGGTGGGCCCGCCGCGGCTCCTGGCTGGGGGTGCCCGCTTCAGCGATGGTCGCGGCAGCGGCAAACAGGTCCTGTTGCTGGGATTCCCCCAGCTGGGTCTCGCCGCTGCCCTCAAGCAATTGCTGGAATTCGGCGCCGAGCCGGCCAAAACGGGCCTCCAGGCTGGGCACCCCCAGGCGCCAGTCGTCGCCTAGGGGCTCCAATCCCGAAGGATCGAGGCCGGCGCCATCGGGGTTGGCCTGCCCAGCTGCCTTGGCCCCGGGCCCCCGGCGTTGCCATAGGTCCCGGCAGGGGGTGAGCAGGTAGATCTCCACCTCCAGTTGGCCGGAGAGGGCCTGGAGCAGGTCCACCTGGATTGGCGCCATGCTGCTCAGCCCGAACAACCGCAGGGGTGAGGGCAAGGCCCTGGCGGCTGCCAGGGTGGCGGGATCGCCGGTTTTGAGGGCTGCGATCGCCTCCAGCACCCGCAGGCCGAAGGGCCGCACCCCTAGGCGACTGGCCAATTGGCGGAGCAGCAGCGGTTGCCAGCGCTGGTGCTCCGGCAGGGGCCGGCCCAGGCCGTCTTGCTCCTGGCCTTGCCACCAGGCCGCCACCATCGCCGGCCGGTAGAGGGTGTAGTCGTCGAAGGCATCGGCGATGGCCCGGCCCAGTTGCCAAAGGGCCCGGTCCACCACCCCTAGGCCCTGGCCCCGGTCCGCCGCCGCCTCGAGGTCGCTGGCCAGGCTGCCCCGGCCCCGCAGCCACTGGCCCAGTTGGCCGGCCTCCGGCCGTTCCATCAGGGCGGGCAACAGCTCCAGCAGCGGCCAGACCAGCTGGTTGGCGCGCCAGGGGTCGTTGCCGCCGGCGCCGGGGGTGCCGCCGGCCGGTGGTACTGCCTCCAGGCTGGCCGGCGGGGGCAAACCGTCCAGGAGCCGGCGCAGGTGGCTACCGGGAAAGGGAAAGCGCAGGTTGGCGCTGATGCCGCCGGCAAAGGTCCGATCGTCAGGGTCGCTGCCCAATTCCAGGGCGAGCTGTTCGCCCAACCAGCGGCTGGTGGGCCAGGTGTTGACGACCACCTGGGCCTGCTCAAACGGAGAGGGTGGCTCGGCTTGCAGTTTGGCGGCGAGCACCTGGGCCAGCCACTCGATCCGGTTGCTGCGGTAAAGGGTCAGCAAGGATCGGGCCCGGGGGGATCAGGGGGTGTCGCTTGCCAGGGTCCAGGACGGGGCGCCCTGGGAAACGGGGGGATTTTGGGCGGCGGCTGGGATCCGAGAGGGAGCCGTCCCTGTCGCCAGCCTCTCTAGGGCGGCCAGGGACGGCCGGGTGGCCAGGGCCTGGGCTGCCCATTCCCTCGCCGCCAGGCTGGGGTGGCCGCCCCGCAGCGGATCGGGCAGGGAGCGCAGGCCGGGGCTGGTGGTGACGAGGCCCGTTTCCGGGCAATAGGCCGTGAGGTCGCCGCCGTAGCAGGCGCCCGTGTCGACCATGACGATGCCGTTGATTTTGCGCAGCCCGGGGCCCGGGGTGTGGCCGATCACCACCTCGCCGAAGCGGCCGTCGTAGGCCTGCCAAAAGGCCATCCGCACCGACAGATCCGGGCGCCAGCTGATCGGATCAAAACCGGCATGGGTGGCGACCCAGCCGTTGCCCCAATAGGCCACGGGCAGGCTGTCGAGCCGCTCAAGCCAGGTGCGGCAACGGCGCTCGCCCAGGTGGCGGAAGGTGTCGCAGCCGGCCAGGCCCTGCTGGGAACGCCAGCTGCCCAGGCGCAGGGCGACGACCAGGTCCTGTTCGTGGTTGCCCTTGAGCCACACGGCCCGGTCCTGCTCCACCAGGTCCCAGACACGATCCATGGTGGCGCCGATTTGGGGCCCCCGATTGATCACATCTCCGCAGAAGATGAGGCGATCACAGGCCGGAAGTTTGTCAAGCAGGGCCTCCAAGGAGGCAGCGCAGCCATGGACGTCGCCAATCACCCAGTGGTGGCGACTGCTGCTTGAGGACTCCATGGAGAGGTCGCATTACGACAAGTTTGGCCCCAGGAGGTGGCATTTGTCATCCCTAGGGTCGCCAAACCGACCCCAGGTCCAGCCAAGCTCCACCGAAGTCAGGCCTCCCAGGGCCCGCCTGTCGGTTCGTTGGCGCCCCAAAGCCTGGGGCACTGTTACTTTGCCGGCACGCCGCGGCCGAGCCCATGGACCTCCAGTCCCTGCCTGTGGGCCAGCGAATTGGCCTGCTGCTCAAGGCCCTTGATGGGGCCCAGCGCACCAATGAGGCCCTGGCCCGCTGCAGCGATGGCGAGGCGATGCTGGAAGTGCTGCTCGATGCTTCGAAAACACTGGGCCTGGGCCTAAGCCGTCAGGACCTCAAAACCACGCCACCGATCCGGGACTGGATCTGGTGGAAGAACAAGGAAGCCCTGCTCACCATCGGCGACAACAAGCCCCGGTACCAGCAGGACGGCAACCAGCAGGACCGCAACCAGGGGAAGGCCGCCGGCCAGGCCAAAGCCGATCCCCAGGCTGAGCGGGCCCCGGGTGGGGCCGCCGAGCGTAAAAAGTTTCTCGGTCTGTTCTGACCAGCCCGACTGGGGAGCAGCCCCATCCAGCCCAGTCAACCAAGCCCCAGGCCCAAGCCCCTCAGCCCAAGTTGGCCAAGGGATCGGCGATCGAACCGCTGGGCGCGCTGAACTGCCCCGTAGCCACGAACTCCAGCCGCAGTTTTAAGAAGGTGATGAAATGGCCATCGGTGGACACCACCGCCGCCGCAGGCCGGGGCACCCGCGCCGCCAGGCTGGCCAGCTCCGGGGCCTCGAGGAATGCCGGCTGCCGTACTAGCCAGAAATCGATCGTCTTGCCCTGCTCCTGGTAGTAGCGCACCCGCTCCCGCAGCACTTCCTCCAGGGGTTCTTCCACGGTGAGGAAGGATTCGCTGGCTGCCACGAAGTGGTACGTGGTTGCTGAGGTCTCGCTCATGGGGTGGTGCTGCCGAAAAGGGGATCGCGGCGGGGATTCTGAACCAGGGCCCTCATTTGACGCACGGCCGTCTCCAAGCCCACCGCCAGCGCCCGCGCCACGATCGTGTGGCCGATGTTGAGCTCCTCCATCCCCTCGATCGCCGCCACCGGCTCCACGTTTTGATAAGTGAGCCCATGGCCGGCGTTGACCCGCAGGCCCAGGCTGCGGGCGATGAAGCTGCCCTCGCACAGTCGGGCCAGTTCCAGGGGTTGGGCCTGGGCGCTGGCTTCGGCGTAGGCGCCCGTGTGCAATTCCACCCAGCGGGCGCCGCTGCGGTGGCAGGCCTCCAGCTGGCCCCGTTCCGCATCCACGAAGAGGCTCACCGGGATGCCGGCGTCCTGAAGCCGGCCCACCAAGCCGGTGATGGGCCCCAGTTGGCCAGCCACATCGAGGCCCCCTTCGGTGGTTACTTCCTGGCGTTTCTCCGGCACCAGGGTCACCATGTCCGGCCGGATCTGCAGGGCGATCGCCTCCATCTCGGCGGTGGCGGCCATCTCCAGGTTGAGGCGGCTGCGCAGGGTGGCCCGCAACAGCGCCACATCCCGGTCCTGGATGTGGCGCCGGTCCTCGCGCAGGTGCACGGTGATGCCGTCGGCGCCGCCCAGTTCGGCGAGTAGGGCATAGGTCACCGGGTCCGGTTCCAGGGCGCGGCGGGCCTGGCGCACGTTGGCGATGTGATCGATGTTCACGCCGAGGCTGGCCATGGCGATGCCGGGGGTTGGTGGGGGTTGGATGGGGCGAATCCGGATCCTATGGACTGGCCCTGGCCCCGGTCCCTTGCCGGCAACGACCAGCCCAGACACCATCAGGGCCGATCCGATTGAGACCCAGGGCGTCAGCCTTCGCCTTCGCC
>ERZ889217.1131-NODE-1131-length-14130-cov-10.897265_pt1 | contig 14130 bp, 13 predicted proteins | sample MGYA00521098_ERZ889217 | MGnify/ENA primary metagenome ERZ889217 (study PRJEB32303, sample SAMEA104408613) | aquatic metagenome | biome: Brackish water; feature: Pelagic; material: water | place: Baltic Sea | collected 2014-06-10T22:04:00 | depth 2,362 m ...
CAGTTCACGAAATGAACTAAGGAACGCTATTGTTTCACTACAATTTTGATTTTGTCTCCCCTCGCTATTTCTTTTAGCTCCTTAATTCTAATTTCTTTTGGGCAGAAAACTATGAAGTTTATCTGCGGTTCCGCCCCGTCCTCGCTACGGATCGACTCAATACCTGTTTTCACGCCACCCCAGCCATCTCGATAGTCGGCGTCAGTTAGAATGAAAATCAGATCAGGCTTAACTTTTTGGGCATAAACTAGAGCACCAGCGAGGCTTCCCTTCCAGCCAGAGCCCGCGACATCATTGCTCCCGGCTAAGTTGGAAGCAATCCAAGGAAGTGCTGCTTTGCGATTAGTAGCGCCATTGGGGACAAGGGATTCTCTAAATGGCGATAATCTATCTTCGTTAAATTCCGCCATCCCAAAGCGGGCCGTTATGGGAAGTCCTGAAAAAAGCTTTTGCGCATCCTCCGCAACTTTTTCGTATGGATAACCAGCTTTATTGGCATTCAATACCACCGTTTGAGAGACATCAATGAGGAGAAGGATTCGTTTCCCGCTTGTGTTCACGCCTAGGAAGCTGATTCCTTTCCCTCCAATTCCACCGCCTCCAGCGGCAGCGGAACCGGAAGCGCTTCCCAGAGCTTCCGTATTTGAGAGCGAAGACAATTGGTCGGCGAGAAGCTTGGAGGGATCCATGGGGAGCATCTGATCAAGCGGCATGTCAGGCACATCCGGCAGGGAGAACGCGGTCGGGCGCGTGCTTTGCATCTTGTCGTTGAGGGTCGGCTTGGGAGCAATGGCATCGAGAGCAGCCATATTCATCTTGTGCTCACGCTTCTTGGCGGGTAGCCGAACATCTTTTTTCACTACGAAATTCGCCGGAGGCGGGAAGATGTATTTGGCGACAATGAAAATCCCGGCAACGATCCCTCCAGCGACATGGAGGAGGATGACGCCAACAATGATCGAGATGAGCATGCGGATGCGCCGTTTTTTGACGACGGCATTCTCGCTCAATAGGGATTCGATTTCGGCCATATGACTAATCCTCCTCCGATGAAGAGTCGGCAAACGTGACTCCGGTGATTTGAGCCACGGCACAGGCATTCATAACCGCCACGATTCGTTGGTGATTCGCCTTGTCATCCGGGTCGATTGTCACAAGCGCCTCGCTTTTGTTGGCGTCGGCGGATTCCTTGAAGCGCTTGAGCGTGGCAGTGAGGTTGGGCAGATGAATATTCAGTGCCGACTCCAGCGGTTGGTCGTTGAGGATAATCGTGCCATCGGCCTCGATTCTGATGCGCTGTTCATCTGGAATCTCCAGCACCTCCTCCTGGGCGACGGTGCCAGGCAGGCCGATATTCACATCGCTTTCCTGTTTGATCGGTTTTGCTGAGACCATGAAAAAAACGAGCAGGAGGAATACCATGTCAATCATGGGCCCCATCTGCATCTCAACGGTTTGGGTGTCTTTGCGGCGGAGTTGCATGGCTGGTCTTCAGTCTTGGTAGGTTCCAAAAATTACGTTTACAGCCCCCGCCTCGCTGGCGATGCGCATGAGTTCTTTGATCTGCTTTCCTGGGGTATTTTTATCGGCACGGACATAAATCCTGAGGGGTGGAGTGATCTTGAACCGCTCCTTCAGGTACGCGGTCAGCTCCTTTTTGTCAGAGCGACTTTGTCCGATGTAATACACCCCATCGCCATCGATCGAGATGATGTCCCGGTTCGAGAGATCGTTCGGAATCGTGGCGTTGGCGGCGGTGGGGAGTTTGATATCCACCTTCACTTGCTCCTTCGAAATCTTGGTAGTCACCATGAAAAAAATCAGGAGCAGAAAGGTCATATCGATCATCGGGGCGAGCTGGAACCCGATTTCGTCTTCCTGTTTTTTGGCAAGTTTCAAGAGAGTGAAGTGGCTGAATTACTGGGCGGATTGTTGCTCATACTCGGCAGAGGAGCCCTCGAGTTTTATTTCGCCCGAGAGGAGATCGAGCATGAAGGTGACCCGCTTTTGGATGTTCGCCACCTGTACCTGCAGGAGGTTGCGGAAGTAGAAGTAAAGAAACATGGCGGGAATGCCGACCAGCAATCCTGCGGCGGTGGTCGTCATCGCCTCGCCGATACCGCCGGCGAGATCCGCCGGTTCCGATTTTCCAGCCGCGAGTTGATCAAAGCTGGTGATCATACCAGTGACAGTCCCCAGCAGACCGAGCATCGGCCCGATGGTGGCGAAGACATTCAAGTAGTTCACCCAGATGTTTATTTTTGTCTCCTCGTTGGACAGCGTCTCTCCAGCGGCTTGTTCCATTGAGGCCTTGTTGGCGAGGTCGCGTTCGAAGTTCACCTTGAGCATCGCGGCGGCGATTGTGTTGGCGAAGACGTTCGGCTGGCTTTGGCAGAGCGAGTAAGCCGAGGAGGCGTCGCGTGCCTGCATAAATTGTCCGACAGACTCTACTTGTGAATTCGGCATCATTTTTTTTCCGTTGATTTGAAGGAAACAGTACATGCCCACCGCCGCAGTGCCGATGGAGCACAGAAGCAACGGCCACATGAGAGCCCCTCCCGAGTTGAAGGTATCAAGGAGCGTTTTGTCCTTTGGTTGTAGGGCGGATGAGGTGGATGCCGGGTCGGAGGCGGCATCTTGGGCAGGCAACTGGGGAATCGCGGCAAGGGCTGCGGCCGCCAGAAATGCAGTGGCAAGAAGGCGTTTGATGGTCATGTTTTTTTAGGGTTGCTGGGTTTGTTCGATTTGCTGGGCTTTGGGGGTGTGCTGGGAGTGGGGACAGTTTCCGGAGTTGGCGCCGGGGACGATTCCCCGGTTTCCTTGAGCTTCTCACGGGCCTGGGCTTCGAAGTCGGATTCAAGGTCCTCGGGTTTGAGTGAGTCAAGAAAAGCCTCAGCGCGCTTGGCTTCTGAGGTTTCCGGGTAAAGGATGGTGATGTCGCGAGCGGTTTCGATCGCGAGAGGAAGCTCACCCGTCGTTTGGTAAACAGTCACTGCTCCCCAGAGACCGCGGGCCGATCGCGCATTGTCGGAACCATAAAAGAGACTGGGATAAAGATAGAGTTCAAGAACACGGTTGTAGAGCTCATGGCGCTTATCGATCACAAAGGGATCCTGCTCCCAGCGGGGATTTTCTTTAAGAAACGCGTTAAAATCGACTTCGGCGGCTTGGGCCATGATGTAGTTCGCTTCGATGAGGATTTCCGGATTCTCGGTATCCGCAGCGAGTTGCTTGGCCTCTGCGATTGCTTCAGCAACTCGACCGATGCCAACCATGGCGCGAAGGCGGCCCTGTTTGGCTCGAGTTTTGTCCTGCTCACTCCAAGAGTTTTTTTCTATTCGAGTGAAAAGCTCGAGAGCGGTGGCGGCCTTCTCCGGGTCTTTGCTTTCGACGAGCAATTCCCCAAGTTTGCAACCGATGGATCCCGCTGGAGAGCGTGGAACCGAGAGCCATTGTTCTATACGCTTCCAGTCCTCCTCGATTTCCCACGTGCGCTGGGGAGTGGCCGTGAGAAGGTGATTTTCTTGGTTTGGGTCAGCTTTGAATTCGATGGCTTCGATATCCGCCCGGGGAATATTGACGATGGCGCTGGCGGGGGTAGCGGAATTTGCGCTTGTCGCAGGCACCTGAAGGGGCACTCGGAGCTTCAGGGTGGTCTCGTCGACAGAATCGATCTCGCCCACGCGATTCCCTCCGTTTTTGAGCAAAATCACATCCTGCGCCAGCAGTGGCAGAGCGATGAAAAACAGGAGGGCGAGTGAGCGTTTGATCATCCGTTTGCCGGAACAGGTTGAGGTTCTTGCGCAGAGGGAGCCTCCGCAGGAAGCGGTCCCCCTAGAGCTTGAAGGCGTTTCTTGGCCAGCGGGAATTCGGGCATGTCTTCGAGTTCGGGTTTGCCAAGCATTTCCTGAAGTGTACGGCGGGCTTTGTCGGTTTCTTTGAGGCTGGCCAATGCTTCGGCGGATTTCAGATAGGACTTGGCGACCCATGACTTCCAGCGGCCATACATGTTATAGACTTGGATAAAATACGGCACCGCTTTGGTTGGGTTCTTCTCCCGCATGTAAAGATCGCCAATGGTGTAGAGGGCTTCGGCCTTGAGGTCGGATTTGATATTTTCTGAAGCGAGCAGTGAGTTGAGTGTATTGAGTCCAAGGGCGTTTTCACCGCGCTTCAAGTGGAGTTTGGCTTTCGAGAGCATCGTCGGGCCGAATATCGATGAACCCAGATTCTCTTTTTCGAAACGTGTGTAGAGGGCGAGGGCCTCTTTTTCATGGCCTCGTCGAAGTTCGATGTCACCGAGAGAGGCGAGGATCCGGTCTTTCTGGAGGGCGCGGGGATTCCATCGCATGGCATCTCGAAGCATGGTTTCCCCCTTCTTCTCAAACTTGGCCTCAATAAGTGCGTTCGCAAAGTCCACTAACAAAGCGGGACTATCTTCTTGAACATCCGCCAAGGCGGCGGCTCTCGTGAGTAGGTTCAAGGATTGTGCAGGATCTGACTTTTTGAGGGCTTGGGCTTGGGCCCAGAGGGTGCGAATCTGCATTGTTCTCGCCTTGGTTTTTTCTGCCGCAGCGATTTGGTCACGGAGCCACGTGAGATATTGGGTGGATTCTTCAGGTGTGCGGTGGAGGCGGGCGAGAGCCAGGAAAAGATCTTCCACCGAGCGGATCGCCGGGTCGTTTCCGAGATTTAGAATTGTTTTGCGGTAGAGTTCACGGGCTTTCTCAGGTTGCTCCTGTTGGCGCCAATACCAACCGAGATTGGCAATGGCCTCGCCGACGCGCGTGGAGCGAGGATACTTGCCCACGAACTCCTGCATAAAATCGCGGTACCGGTCGTACTCCTCAATGAGCTTGAGGGCCTCCGCCGTGCGGAAAACGCCCTCTTCGTAGAAGTTTGTTTCATCGGGCGAAATCTTTTTGAACTCAGCGATCCCTTCATCCATGAAGCCTTCATTCATGAGAGCATTTCCCAGAAGGATATGGGCCTCACTGGACTCGAACTCCCCGGGATAGGTTTTCAGATAGGCTCGAAGCTCGTTGATCGCGTCGGGATATTTCTCCATTTGCTGGAGACAATACGCCCGACGAAAGATGGCTTGAGACCGGTACGACTGCAGCTTCCCGGTGCCCTCAAAGAGGGTGGATTGGTTGGATCCTTCCGGATATTTGGCCAAATACTCGCCCATCAGTTTGCGGCAGGTTTCAAATTGTTTGTCGAACGAGTAGGCCATCGCCAGCCAGTAAGTGGAAGCATCCGCCCGTGGGTGCTTGGGATGCCGCTTTAAAAAATCACGGAACCCATTCGCTGCGGGCATGTTTTTCTCGGCCTGAAGGAGAGTGAATGCCGACATGAATCGGGCTTCAGGCGCGCGGGGGTTGGATGGAAAATCATTGGCAAACTTAAGGAAGGCGGCGGAGGCTTCATCGTATCTCAGGAGCGCGAGGATCGCTTCGACCTGCATGTAACGGGCTTCGGGGAGGTGTTTGGATTTAGGAAAAAGTTTGGCGAAGTTTTTAGCGGATTTAATCGTGTTCGGCCAGTCGCTGAGAGCCGTCCAACAGCGGATAATATTTATTGCGGCCTCCTCGCTAAGCGGTCCCTGAGGCAGGTCGGCGATCATGTTTTCCATGATCAGAGCCGCCTCCCGGTAGCGCGTCATTTGGAGGTACGAGATGGCGAGGCGGAACCGCAGGGAGATATCGAAATTCGTGATTTTGCGGAAGTTCTCGAGTTCACGACCAACCTCATTGACGAGGCGCGAGTAGAGTAGTTTGGCATAGGGATCGCCGGTGTTCGCATCCGCCGCCATGAGCTTGCTCTTAAGGTCATCGAGGCGGTTTTCTTGATGTTTGATCAAGCGGTCAAATGTCCAAACCCGCTGTAAACAATGGATCGCCTTGCGAAACTCGCCCTGTTCAAGCCAGTAGTTGCCGAGACGAAGTGTGAGGGCCTGAAAGGAGATCAACTGAGCGATGTCTCCCATGTTCGGGTATTCCTCAGTGATTACCTTGGTGACTGCCTCGAAATCGCCCAGTTGCTCGAGGGCGAAGAGCTCAAAGATGACGGCCCGGCCGCGGGCATCAGGTGCCAGACTGGGCTTTAACTCCGCGAAGTAATCCGCTGCTTCGCGAAACTTGCTCTCGAGAATATAAGAAGTCCCGATGGTTGATCGCACCTCGCCGATTCGAGCGGCAGCAGGGTTTTTTTGGACATAGTAAGTATTTTTTTCAGCCCCCTTGGGAAACAGCGCAATGAACTTCTCCAATGCCGCTCTAGCAGCATCATAATTTTCTAACTGAAGTTCAGAAATTCCCAGCCAGAATGAGAGGTCGTGGCGTTGGGCAGGCGAGAGTTTGTTGACGATGTCGGGAGGCTGTTTTTCAAGCGCCACATTGATCGCCTCCACGGCTTCAGAAAAATTCGATAGGTGAACATGACAAATCGCGATGGGATAAAGCATGTTGAAGTTGGCCACCACCGACTCAGGAGCATCCCCGTATTCCGTTTGGAAGAGTTTGAAGGCCTCCAACGCGCCTTTGTAATTCTTCTCTTTGAAAAATTTACTGCCCAGAGCAAAAAGCTCGTCACCGGTTGCACCTGATAGGGAAGCAGTTGCGGCGTCTTGGGAATAACAATCACTCAACAAGAACTGAACGCAACAAAGGAGCGCAATTACCTGGGGGAAACACCTCACCATAAAAAAAATTTATAACCTAAAATAGCATTAGTGTCTTATCGTATTCTGTGAATTACATTACATTTTGTGCTATTTTAGAGGTTTTATGACCCATCTTTAGCATCATGCGTTGATTTTTCTGCGAAGCACATCAGCCACTCGATTCATTTCCTCGATCGTATTGTAAAAATGGGGACTGAAGCGGATCCACTGCTGGCCGGATCGGATCATTCGAAGCGAGGCGGTGATCCCCTCCTCTTCCAATGCTGAAAAAATTTCTGCGGCTGGCTTGGAAGGATGCCGGGCGGTGAGGATGCCCGAACGCAGGGGGTCATCTGCTGCTGGCGAGAGAAATTCAAACCCTGCCTCGCGCAGACACGATTCCAAATGATCCCGCGCGTTTAGAATCGCGCGTTCCACATTTTCCAATCCGGTCTCCTCAAGCATCCCGAGGCTTGCCTTCATGCCATACATGCCGGTGATATTCAGGACTCCCGGCTCGTACCGCCGGGCCGTGGGTTCAAAGACAATCTCGCGTTGAGCGATAAAGTCGGGGGATTTCACATTCCAAGCGCCGAGCAGCGTCGGACGGCATGTCTCGAAGTGACGCTTCGCCACATAAACAATCCCGATCGCCAAAGGGCCTAGCATCCACTTGTGCGCATCGGCGCTCAAAAAATCAACATGAGCCACACTCAGGGGCGCAGCACCTACTGTCTGAATCGCATCGAGTGAAAACAACACGCCACGCTCGTGAAGCAGGCGCCCGATCGCATCGACATCGATTCGGCGACCACTCAAAAAATGGCAGGAGGCAAGGGCAACAAGCTTGGTACAAGGGGTTAAATATTCGGCCAAAAGCTCGGGAGTAATGTCACCTGGGATTTCAGGTTCGAGGTATTTTACCACCACTCCCCTGCTCGCCAGCGCCGCCCAGGGGTATACATTCGAAGGATAGTCATCACCGTAACAAATGACTTCATCCCCCTCCTCCCACGCGATTCCATTAGCAAACAAGCTTAATCCAAGCGATGTGGGCCCAAGCAAGGCAATCTCGTCCGGATCAGCTCCAATCACTCTGGCGCAAAGGCCGCGCGTTTTTGTGACATCCCGAAGTACATCGCCAAATTCCTGATGCCGAAGACAACTTGCTTCGGCATGGGCACTCATCGCATCGGCCGCACAGCGAGGCAGCACGGTTACCCCCGCATGAGCGAGAAAGATTCCTTGCTGAACAACCGGAAAGGCCGCGCGCCTAGCCTCCTCGTTTGGAAAAAGACTCACTTGCGCGCCTCCTCGGCCTCGCGAATCAATGTCCAAAAGTCATTTGTCTTTGCCAGTCCACCGTCCTCTTCGTCCAGTGGGAGGTTCGAACGGAAAAGAAAATCCCGGATCGTATTTTTGTGAAGGACCCGATGGATCAACAAGCCCTCAACATGGTTCTCAAAGTAGATGCGGTAATCTTTCGCGCGATAGCGGTAAAGAGTCCGACCGTCCCGGGAGACCTTACCGAATTGTTCACCATCCAGGGAATCGAGATCACCTGGCAGGAATTGAAACTCCGCCAGCAACTCCAATTGAAGATCCTTTGGCAGGGCAGCCATCTCAGCGGCACTGAGTTCATTAAAGATAACTTGAAACACGCCGAGAGGATACCCGCCTAGGGAGCGGCATTGGCAAGCCGGGATTTCACGAAACATTTACGACACGAAGTTGACCATGGCTGCATGTGAGCCTATCAAACCCTGCACCATGTCCATCCCACAGGCCTTTGCCCTCGAAAACCGCCGTCTTTATGGAATCCTCGATTTGGGCTACGTTTCTCCATTGAAAAGCATTTCCATGGCATCAGCCATGCTTGAGGGAGGGGTTGAAATCCTTCAACTGAGAGCTAAAGGAATCCCCAAGGCTGATATCCTCTCGATCGCCATTCCACTGGCTGAGTTGTCTCGAAAAAGTGGGGTGCCCTTTTTGCTGAATGACCATCCCGACCTTGTTCAAGAATGCGGCGCGGATGGAGCTCATGTCGGTCAGGACGACATGTCTGTAGCTGTGGCGCGCTCCCTTGCCGGAGACGGAAAAATCATTGGTCTCTCTACTCATAGTCTCGCTCAGGCGCGTGCCGCGCAGGATCAAACCCCTGACTACATCGGGTTCGGACCGCTTTTTGCCACCCCGACCAAACCCGACTACAAGCCGATCGGCACCGCAGATATCCAAGCTGTCCATGAGCACGTCACGATCCCAGTTTTTTGTATCGGCGGCATCAAGCGCGAGAATCTGCCCGCTGTTTTACAATCCGGCGCCAAGCGCGTGGTCATTGTGTCAGGAATCCTTCAGGCTTCTGATGTTCGAGACTACTGCCGGGATTGCCTGACTCTCTTCCATTAGCACCCGAGAAGGGCGCTTATTTAGAATTGTTCTTGATCTAGAAAAGTGGGCGCTTACATTTCACCGCCATGCATAAGCGTTCCATAGCGCCCCTCGGCTACGAGGAAACCATCAGTCACAGCGGACACCGCCTCACTCCCCAGCGCAAAGAGGTCTACAATGTTCTTGTTTCCGAGCGCGACCACCCAACTGCGTCAGAGGTATTTATCCGCGCAAAAAAACATATGCCAGGCATCTCGTTGGCAACAGTCTACAATTGTCTTGAGACCCTTGTCGCCTGCGGGCTTGCCAAGCAAGTAAATGTCGTGCGCGAGGCCACCCGGTACTGCCCGAACCTCGAGGAGCACGGGCACTTCATTTGCGATGAATGCGGCTCGGTCTCCGACGTCCCGGTCACCGGAGAAGGCTCGCTTACTTCATTTATAAACCTTCCACCCAAGTTCACCATTACCCAATCCGAAATCACACTCCGTGGCACCTGCCCGGACTGCAAAACAATACCTGTAAAAAACTAATGAGCCTCAAAATCGAAAACCTTCACGCAAACATCGGCGATCGCGAAATTCTGAAGGGACTCAATCTCGAAGTCCCCAAGGGTCAAGTCCATGCAATCATGGGCAAGAACGGATCCGGTAAATCCACCCTCGCCAAGGTCATGGCAGGCCATCCCGACTACGAGGTAAAAAGTGGATTGGTTACGCTTGATGGGTTGAACCTTTTCGACATGGAGGAACCCGATGAACGTTCCCGTGCAGGACTCTTTGTGGCTTTCCAGTATCCAATGGAAATTCCCGGCGTGACGATCGCAAATTTCATCCGTGCCGCCGTCCAGGCACGCCTTCCCGAAGGCGAGGAACTTGATGCCGTCGAATATTACGAAGAGCTCTACAAGAAGATGGACGCGCTGAAAATCGATCGGAAATTCACTTCCCGCGCTGTGAACGAGGGATTCTCCGGAGGGGAGAAGAAACGTTGTGAGGTGTTGCAGATGGCGATGCTCAACCCTGTGTATGCGGTGCTTGACGAGACTGACTCCGGCCTCGACATCGATGCTCTGCGGATTGTTTCTGAAGGCGTTAATGCGATGCGCAGTCCAGAGCGTGGTTTTCTGGTCATCACGCACTACCAACGCCTTCTAGAATACATCATTCCTGACGTTGTCCATGTCATGGTCGATGGGCGTATCGTCATGAGTGGCGACAAGACACTCGCTCACAAACTTGAGGCCCAAGGCTACGACTGGGTTGAAAAGGAAACTCTTAAATCCGCCTGATTCGCTTCAAGGGAAACCATATGGATACCAAATTGAATCTCAATATCGACCGCTCCGTTGGGGACTTCCACTACGATGTGGATTACGAGTTTGATGCAGGCACAGGCCTCTCAGAAAAGACAATCGACTACATTTGCGATGTCAAAAAGGACCCGGACTGGATCCGCGAGTTTCGTAAAGATGCTCTGCGCAAATTCAATTCGATGCCCATGCCAACACACTGGGCGAGCCCTGACTTGGAGAACATTGTGTTCGAAAATATCCGTTACTATCTCTCCCAAGGGACGATGCCGAAGCGTTCATGGGACGATGTGCCAGAAGATGTGAAGCGCACCTTCGAGCGGCTCGGTATTCCCGAACAGGAGCGCAAATTCTTGGCTGGCGTCGAAGCCCAGTTCGACAGCGAAGCGGCTTATTCAAACATTAAAGCTGCGGTTGGTGATCAGGGGGTTATTTTTGTCGGGTCCACAGAAGGCCTGCAAAAGCACCCGGAAATTTTCAAAAAGTGGTTTGGCAAAGTTATTCCAACCGGTGACAACAAGTTCTCCGCCCTCAACAGCGCAGTCTTCTCTGGCGGTTCGTTCATCTACATCCCACCTGGCGTGAAGGTGAAGCACCCGCTCCAAGCCTACTTCCGTATCAACGCGGAAAATTTTGGCCAGTTCGAGCGCACGCTTATTATCGCGGACGAGGGCAGCGAGGTCATGTACATGGAAGGCTGTACGGCCCCGAAATTCGAAACCTCCACTCTTCACAGTGCGGTGGTTGAACTTGTCGCGCTCAAAGGGGCAAAGATTCAATACATCACCGTCCAAAACTGGTCAGCCAATGTCTTTAATCTCGTCACCAAACGTGGCATCGCCCATGAGGAGGCAGAGATCAAGTGGATCGACTGCAATATCGGTTCCCGACTTACCATGAAATACCCCGGGGTGGTCATGAAAGGCCGCAAGGCACGCGGAGAAGTCATTTCAATCGCCTTGGCCGGTGACGGCCAGCACCAGGATACTGGTGCAAAAATGATCCACGCCGCCGACGAGACGACGAGCAATATCGTTTCGAAAAGCATTAGCATCGGGAAAGGACGTTCCACCTATCGCGGCCTCGTCCAAGTCGGTCGCCACCTCAAAGGGTGTAAAAACAACACCGAGTGCGATGCCCTCCTCATCAACACCGACAGCCGCACCGACACCTACCCTGCCATTACTGTCCGTGGTAAGGAAAACGCCTGCCAGCACGAGGCTTCGGTGAGCAAGATCAGCGCGGAGCAAATCTTTTACATGCAGCAGCGCGGAATTTCCAAGGCAGCAGCAATGAGCTTGGCGGTGAACGGTTTCGTCAACGACCTAGTGCAGCAATTTCCTATGGAGTACTCCGTTGAACTGAAGCGCCTTATTGACTTAGAAATGGAAGGGTCAGTCGGTTGATCGCCAGGAGGAGATAAAAATGAGCACCACACTTATGGAAAAACCCTCCCCGGCGGCCAATTGGCCAGCTTGGTTCACTGCACTTCAAGAAGCTGCCTTTGCGGAATACGAGAACACCCCGACCCCAACACGAAAAGTTGAGGCTTGGCGCTTTGCAAATATTAAAGCACTCGATCTCTCCCCATTTGTGGATGCCGCGCCCGTCGCCAGCGAAGGACGCCTCATCAATGCCTCCACAGGTCTTGCTGAAACTTCGGCAAAACTCGTCCTTGGCAATAATGCCCTTCTTCATCGTGAGGGAACTGCATTGCCTAAAGGGGTCATTCTGGAGCCTCTGGAGTCTGCCGCCACGAACCACACTGACCTGTTCAAAAAATACTTCATGGCGAAACCTGTGGAGCTCGGCTCCCGCAAATATGCTGCCTTTCACAAGGCTCGTGTTGCTGGTGGCGCATTTCTGTATGTCCCGCCGAACACAACACTCACCCTACCGATCGAAATCTTCCAATGGGTCGAGGGAGAAAATGCATCCGTTTTTCCACATACTCTCATCGTGTGTGGCGAAAACAGCCAAGTCACGGTCATCGATTATTTCAAATCCGCCGATAAGCTCCCCGCCTTAGCCTGCGGAGTCAATGACCTACACTTGGACTCCGGCGCCAAGCTCACTTACGTCGCTGTCCAAGATTGGTCGCGCGAAACCACGGCATTTCACCTGAACTCCACCACCGTGGAGAGCAATGCCACCTGCACCGCTCTCATCACAAATTTCGGGGGTGGCTACGTTCGAGGCGAGTGCCTCAGCCGCCTGATCGGTGAAGGGGCGCGCAGCGAGATGTTTTCCATCAATCCCGTCGAGGGCACCCGTGAGATCGACCAGCGCACCCTGCAAGACCATGTCGCCCCACGCGCCACCAGCGACCTCCTCTACCTTAACGCTCTTGACGACAAGTCCCGCACCATCTTTGCCGGACTGATCAAGGTCGAGCCCGGAGCCGCCGGCACCGACGCGTACCAGAAGGTGAAAAACCTCATCCTCAGCGACGATGCCGACCCGAACTCCATGCCGGGCCTCGAAATCCTGAACGATGAAGTTCGCTGCAGTCACGGCGCCACCAATGGACCCGTCAGCGCCGACGAACTCTTCTACATGACTGCACGAGGCATCCCGAAGGATACGGCTTGCCGCTTGATCGTGAACGGTTTCTTCAACAGCCTCCTTGAGCGTTTGGAAAATACAACGTTACGCGCTCACCTGATGCAATTATTAGAACAACGGTCTCGTTGAGGCCTAAAGGCTTGAAAGGATAAACTGAATTTAAAATTCAATACGTTAATAGCTAGCATTTTGCTTATATTCATAAGCGAATATTGTTATTCCAAAACAGTCACTTGGTATGGAAATCATAACAATAATAGCAATTGGTCTTCCGGTCAAAATTGGACTCTGCAACACCAAATTAATATTGGTAACACAACATTCGTTGCCAATTTTGACGCTCTTTTTTTTCAAGGAACAACTAGAAGAGTTAGCAATAATGATCTGAGTGCGTTCAGCTTCAATGGAATTACTTTTAACTCTAACGCTGGCGTTTTTACATTAAATGGAAATGCAATTTATCTTAATAACTCTGTTATTAATAATTCCGCTAACAACCAGAATATTAACTTGAGTTCCATTACATTAAATGCAACAAGGACAATTAATGCATCAGCGGGAAACATAACGATCAATTCACCGATTCAAGGAAACGGGGGAATTACTAAAACCGGTGTCAACACCCTGAGACTGAATGGAAATAATTCCTACTCAGGCGCAACCACAATAAGTGACGGAATAATCTCGATCGGGAGCACTTCGGCAATTGCTTCTACCAGCCAAGTTAATCTCGGCAATGCAAGCACGCTTCTCTACACAGGCGGTGTTGCCAATATCACAAAAAACATCACCGTTACCGCCGGGAGCGCCACGGTCCAAAATAGCGGTAGCGGTCTGCTCACCCTCTCCGGAGCCCTCTCTAAAGATGGAACGACACTCGTTCTAAATGGCGGCACGCAAGGCATCGATGTTACCGGCGTCATCAGCGGAACATCGGCGAACTCCGATTTGGATGTGTATGGGAACGTTACTTTATCTGCCCCGAATACTTACAACGGTCCAACAACCATCTATAGTGGAGGAAATTTAACTGCCGCTGTCGCCAATGCGATGGGGAACACGACGTCCGTTGTTATGCACAACGGGGGATCCATTCTTGTCAGTGCCAATAGCTCGATCAACGACTCCGCCTCGATGTCTATGAACGGGAGCACACTTGCCTTCAACGGTGATATCACTGAATCAATTGGCGCCTTAA
>ERZ889217.1132-NODE-1132-length-14126-cov-10.990406_pt1 | contig 14126 bp, 10 predicted proteins | sample MGYA00521098_ERZ889217 | MGnify/ENA primary metagenome ERZ889217 (study PRJEB32303, sample SAMEA104408613) | aquatic metagenome | biome: Brackish water; feature: Pelagic; material: water | place: Baltic Sea | collected 2014-06-10T22:04:00 | depth 2,362 m ...
AACGCAGGGTGAATCATATTTTCGCGAGGCAAACGAATCGGTAAGTATTCGCGAATCTTGGCATCAATTTCTTCTGGAATGTGACTTGGGAAGTTGCTGTCGAGCACACTCTTGACTTTGGCGATCGCAACATCGATAATTTGTGGTCGACCAACTTCGTTCCACTCTTTTGGACTCAGGCGATCTCCAACAGCAGGGTAGATATATTCGGTCTGCATAATCTCGAGAGTTTGCTTGGCACCAAGATAATGACCCGGGCCACCGATAACTGCGGCACGAATTGTTTCAATAGATAGTGATTCATCAGTAACTTCAATGCCTTTGATCGTCCGTTGAACCGCACCGACGATGTCATTATCAAGCACAACGCCTTCGAGTGAGAAGCCGAGCAAACTGCCGTGCATGCCAGCCGATTCGTAGATCAAGTTCATGCCGGCGTTGCCGACCAATGCATGGTTGTAACCTTTTTCGGCACCAGCCTGTGCATCAGGAATCTTTGAGTCGCTGATGCCAGACGATGTGCCACCAGTGAGATCATAAAAGTGTGCCATCTGTGCGCTTGCTGCCGACAATATTGCCTGCTCAGGACTGCCACCAGACATTGCACCCGAACGCAAGTCAGAAACAAATGACCATGTGCCGAAAATTGCTGGGTGACCAGGCACAAGCGCATTGACATATGCCAAACCTGCGAGCACTTCGGCAGTTTCTTGAACCAGTGCACCGGCGAGCGCTGCTGGCGCTGTTGCACCGGCTTGACCAGCTGACAACAACAGAACTGGCATGCCACCGTAAACGGCCGTCTCTAAACAACGACACGCATCAGTCGCAAACTTGAGTGGCGGAACAACAAAACAATTCGACTGACTAACAAACGGGCGAGCGCGCCACTTGTCTTCGCCACCCGCGATGTCGTGCAACATTCGCAACGACGCGTCAAGATGGTCTGGGTGCACCCACGAAGTGCCGACATGTTTTGTTGTGCCGCTGACGCTTAGATAGCAAGTGTTGATATCCATTTCGGCTGGGTCTGGCAAATCGCGTGGCACGACTGTTCGCTGATAAAAGTGGATGTGTTCCATTTGGTCAACAAGTCGCGCAATGTCATAGGCGTCTTGCGAAAGTGATTCGCGATACTCGCCAGTCTTTGGATCAACGATGTAAACAGCAGCACCTGCGGTTCCGAAATAAACCTTTTTGCCAGAAGGTTGCATGTCATATTTTGGATCTTGTCCGTAGAGCGTAAAGTTGCGCGCAGCAATTGAGAGTGTGTGTTCGATCAGACTGCGCGGAAAAAGCAATCGTCCTTCTGGTGAAAGTGTGCAACCCAATGGAAGCAACGCATCAAGACATGTTGGGATCGCATCAGCAAGACCAATATTTTCGAGAACGTTAATCGCCGCATTGTGAATCTTCAGAACTTCGGCATCGGTTAGCGGTTTGTAGCGACCGCTCTCCATTCCTGGATTCACTGGGCGAATATCAAGCGCGAGTGGTGCGGCTCGAAGTGCGCGACGAGCGCCTGGTCCACCGCGCCGGGCTGGTTGTTGAGAACTGGTCATCTGTTAATCCTATTCATTTCTACGATGTTACGACTTGACGCGCAAACTTTTTGGATCATAGAACGGGTCAAGCGAGGCTGTGGCGTCAATGCGATCGCCAGCAACTTCGATTTGGTATTTGCCTTCTAAAATATATTTTTTGTCGGCGATACCGCTTTTATTGGCAACATAACCCATTCCGAGTGATGCGTTTAAGGTGTGGCCAAACATGCCAGAAGTGATGTTTCCAACAAGTTCGTCGTTTCTCCAGATCGGTTCATTGTGATACAGCAAACGCTCTGGGTCGGCAAGTGAGAACTGCACCATGCGTTTGTGAAGTCCAGATTCTTTTTGTTTGACGAGCGCTTCGCGACCAATAAAGCCATCTTGTTTGTTTATCGCGATAACGAATCCAAGACCAGCTTCAAGCGGCGTTTCGTCTGGTGAAACATCATGACCCCAGTGGCGGTAACCCTTTTCGGTGCGCAGCGAATTGAGCGCGTGATAGCCCGCATGACGCAGACCAAAATCTTTGCCAGCATCAGTAATCGCGTCGAACACGCCCATTGCAAACTCTGTCTCTATGTAAAGCTCCCAACCGAGTTCGCCGACGTATGTAATGCGATTCGCACGCACGCGAGCATAAGCCAGGTCAATGATTTTTGATGTACCGAACGCAAACGATTCATTTGATAAATCATCTGGTGTTAGTGAAGACAACAGTGCACGCGAGTTAGGTCCCATCACGCTCAATACGGCCTGCCCCGATGAAATATCGATCGCCATCGCTCGAGCCGTAGTCGGAATGTGATCGCGAAGCCAAGCGAAGTCACGCACTTGAGTTGCTGCTGCTGTGACTATTAAATATGAGTCAGGTGCTTGGCGTGTGACAGTTAAGTCAGCTTCGATGCCACCAGTTTCATTAAGCCATTGCGTGTAGACGATTTTGCCAACTGGCACATCGACTTCGTTGGCACAAATCTGGTTGAGCACCGACGTTGCATCTGGCCCTTGCAAAATAAATTTGCCAAATGATGACTGGTCAAACAAGCCGACGGCGTTGCGCACAGCATGGTGTTCTTGCGCGCTGTAGCCAAACCAGTTTTGTTTGCCATATGTATAGACATATTCAGGTTTGACACCCGCAGGAGCAAACCAGTTCGTGCGCTCCCATCCGGCAACTTCTCCGAAGCAAGCACCGCGATCAGCAAGGCGATCATGCAGAACAGATTTACGAACTCCGCGAGCAGTTTCTGGTTGTCTAAATGGCCAGTGCATTGCATAGAGCAAGCCGAGCGTTTCGACGGTGCGATCGTGAAGGTATTTTTTATTGCGTTGAAATGGCATTGAGCGGCGAACATCCACATCCCACAAATCCATCGGTGGGCGACCGTCGAGAATCCAGTCGGCGAGAACTTTGCCGGCACCACCAGATGACTGAATGCCGATCGAATTGAAACCTGCAGCGATAAATAAATTCTCGACATCAGGTGACTCGCCGAGAAGGTAGCGATCATCTGGCGTAAATGATTCTGGTCCGTTGAAAAACAATCGGATACCGGTCTTTGCGAGCAACGGCATGCGGTGAGTTGCTGCTGCCACTAATGGTTCGATGTGTTCAAAGTCTTCTGGAAGAGCGCTAAACGAGAAATCTTCTGGGATTCCTTTCATTCCCCAAGGTTTGGCAACTGGCTCAAACCAACCAACCAAAAGTTTGCCAGCGTCTTCTTTGAAATATCCACAACCATCTGGATCACGAAGCACTGGCATGTTCGGCGAAATATCTGGAACAGCCTCGGTAACGATATAAAAATGTTCTGCTGCGTGCAAGGGCACGATTGCTCCTGCGGCATCTCCAAGATTGCGAGCCCACATTCCTGCGCAGTTGACAACAAACTCAGCACGAATTTCTGATTTCGTGTCGCTTCCATCACCGAGTGTCGTCTTTACTCCGACTGCTCGATTTTCTTCGACGATTATCGAATCAACCTTGATATTTTCGATAATTTTTACACCAAGTGCGCGCGCACCTTTTGCAAGTGCTTGAGTTGTGTCGATTGGGTTGACAACGCCGTCATTTGGCAGATGGACACCACCGACTAAGTCGTCAACTCTTGCCAGTGGCAAAAGTTCGGAAATTTCTTTTGGTGTAATGATGTTTACGTCTAAGCCGAAAACACGAGCCATTGAAGCACCGCGTTTTAGTTCTTCGAATCGCTCAAGGTTTGGTGCAACTGCAACCGATCCGCGTTGTTGAAACCCGGTTGCTTGACCAGTCTGGGCCTCGAGAGTTTTGAAAAGATTGGTGGTGTACTGCGCAAGGCGAGTCAAGTTGTGGGTTGCCCTTAATTGACCGACAAGGCCAGCCGCGTGCCACGTTGTGCCCGATGTGAGTTGTTTGCGTTCAAGCAACACAACATCGGTGCAACCGCGCAACGCCAAGTGATAGGCAACACTGCAGCCGACAATGCCGCCGCCGACTATTACGACCCGAGCATTTTTAGGGATATCGACCATTTGATTCCATTTGATTCTATTTGATTCCTTGTATTTTCTGAATATTTTTCTGATGATTTGTCAAGCTACCGCGTGATTCTTTAGCATCTTCAACGCTACAGTTTGGCACTGAATTTGAAAAAATGAAACACGAGCGGATGGGTTTAACGCAATGAGCGAGAGAGCAAAAATTGTTATTATCGGTGGCGGAATCGCTGGTTGCAGTGCGCTTTATCATCTAGCCAAAATGGGCTGCACAGATGTTCTGTTGCTTGAACGCGATGAGTTAACTTCGGGCTCAACTTGGCACGCGGCTGGCAATGTGCCAACTTATTCGACAAGTTGGAGCGTGATGCAAGTGCAGAAATACAGCGCGGCGCTGTATCGCGAACTCGCAACTGACAAAGACTTTCCGATTAGTTATCACGTCACTGGTTCTGTTCGTCTTGCTCATAGTGAAGAACGCATGGCAGAGTTTCGACACGTTAAGAGCATGGCGCGTGCCAACAACATGGAGTACGACATGCTCACTCCAGCAGATCTCGTTGATCGCTATCCACTTATCAAAACGCACGACTTGCTCGGTGCACTTTGGGATCCACTAGATGGCGACATTGATCCATCACAAGTCACACAAGCGATGGCTCGTGCTGCTCGTGCGCTTGGTGCTCGAGTTCGTCGTAACGAACGCGTCACTGGCTTGCGCCAACATAAAAACCACGAGTGGACAGTCACGACGAATGCGGCTGGTGTTGAAACCGAAATTGACTGCGAAATAGTTATCAATGCTGCTGGCTATCGTGCCGGAGAGTTGATGCAATTAATAGGCAGGCATTTACCGATCATGACTATGGCGCATCAATATTTAATAACTGAAGAAATCGACGAACTCGCCGCGCGAAGTGAACCGTTGCCGTTGCTGCGTGACCCAGACACTTCTTATTATTTGCGTCAAGAGCGAAACGGTTTCATTCTTGGACCATATGAGTGGCAAGCAACACCAATGTGGCTTGACGGAATCCCAGATCAATTTGCAAACATGTTATGGCCAGATGAACTTGAGCGACTCGAAAAACAAATTTTGGATGCAGGTGAACGAGTTCCGGTTTTAGCCGACGCCGGAATCGCTCGAGTTGTCAACGGACCAATCCCGTACGCGCCAGATGGCAATCCATATCTAGGTCCAGAACGCGGAATGCGAAATTTCTTTCACTGCAACACATTTAGTTTTGGTATTGCGCAAGGTGGCGGCGCTGGCAAAGCAATTGCTGAATGGATTCTTGACGGTCGTCCAGAGTTTGATCTTTGGGCGATTGATCGACGCCGTTATAAGGCTTATGCGACTACGCAATACACAGTTGATAAAGCAGTTGAGGTATATCAAAACGAATATGCAATGGGGTTTCCATTTGAAGAGCGTCCTGCTGGGCGACCTGCATATATGTCTCCGCTTTATGAACAGTTGAAAAAGAAAGGTGCGGCCTACGGTGCGCGCGGTGGTTGGGAGCGACCAACATATTTTGATCCAAAGAACGAAGTTACAGATCACTCGCTGTCGTTTTTCAGACGTAATGGTTGGCGCACGGTTGTCGCCAAAGAAGTTCACGCGGCGCGTAACGGTGTCGCGGTTCTTGACTTGCCTGGTTTCACAAAAATCGAAGTCGAGGGGCCTGGGGCATTGGCGTATCTCGACAATTTGTTGTGCACTAAGTTGCCAAAAGTCGGTCGCATCAGTTTGGTTTATGCTTTATTGCCAGACGGCAAAGTGTTGAGCGAGTTCACAGTTGTTCGAGTAGCCGAAGATCGTTTCTATTTGGTCGGCGCGGCGGGCTCTGAATGGCACGACCTTGACGTACTCGAAATGGCATTGCCGACAGACGGTTCTGTGACATTAAAAAACGTCACTGCAGATTACGGCTCAATTATTTTGGTTGGTCCGCGATCGCGCGACGTACTTTCGCAAGTCACAACAACCCCAGTTGATAATGCTTCGTTCAAATGGTTATCAATGCAAATGATTGATACGGCTGTTGGTCCGGTTCGTGCGTTGCGCGTCAACTATGTTGGCGAACTGGGTTGGGAGTTGCACGCTTCAAACGAACAAATGGTGGCGCTCTACAACGCAATTTGGAAAGCGGGCGAGCAATATCAAATTGCTGACATGGGCATCTATGCAGTTGATAGTTTGCGCCTTGACAAGTGCTATCGCGGATGGAAAGCCGATCTCGAAATTGGCTTCTCGCCATTTGATGCATCGTTAGATCGTTTCGTTGATCTCAATAAACCATCTTTCGTTGGTCGAGATGCGTTGATTGCCGAAAAGGCTCGCGGCTCGGCATATCGATTTGTGCCGATGATTCTCGACCAAGACGGTGACGCTGATGCGCCGTTTTGTGCATCGGTTTTCAGTGGCGAAAAACGAATCGGAATCATCACCTCTGGGGGCTGGAGTTTCACATTAAATAAGAGTGTGGCATTGGCATATGTCCGACCTGAGTTTGAGGTGGCTGGGACAAAAGTTGAAATTGAGATTTTCGGCACACGAAAATCTGCGACTATTGGTCTTGAACCACTGTTCGACCCAAAAAACGACCGACTGAGATCCTAAAACTTAAATCAAAAGGCATTAAACGCGTGCGCATGACCTAATATGACAGGTCTGACTTTAGAAGGGTTGTGCAGTGAAATTTAAGCCGAAGAAGGGTGACACAGTCATCTATCCGCAACATGGTGCGTGCATAGTTATGAACATGAAACGCATGAAAGCCTTTGGCAAAACTCAGGATTATTTGATCTTGCGCACTGTGATCAACGAGATGACTTTGTCAATCCCGGTTGAGCAAATCTCGACTGTTGGCGTGCGACCACCCGTTTCGTCAAGCGAACTTCAAGACTTGGTGGCAGTGCTTGCAAAAGCAGATCCGCGTGTGCCGGCAAACTGGTCGCGTCGCTTCAAAAACCATCAAGAAAAACTAAAAAGCGGCGATGTCTATCAAGTTGCTGAAGTTGTGCGCAACTTGGCTGCTCGTGATCGAGATTCTGCGTTGTCGGCTGCAGAAAAAACAATGTATGACCGTGCGCGTGTCAACTTAATTTCAGAGATTCAACCAGCGTTGCGAGTGAGCACCGAAGAAGCCGAGTTGTATCTCGACAAGGCTCTTGAAAAGGGTGTACTAAGACCAGCCAGGCCGGTGGTTAAGGCCGTTGCCAAAAAAGTAGCGAAGCCTGTCGCCAAAGCAGCGCCTAAATCGCCAGGGGCAAAAGTCGTGAAGGTAGTTGCAAAAAAGAAATAGTTGGGTTTTAGAAAGCGTGGGATAGATATGCGAATCGGATTCTGCGGACTCGGTGTCATGGGTTCACCAATGGCAAGACATCTTGCTTCGGCTGGTCATAATTTAACTGTTTACAATCGCAACGCCGAAAAATCAAAACTGTGGGTCGAAAATAATGGTGGTTCGCTAGCTGTAACACCACGTGAAGTTGCTGAGGCAAGTGAAATCGTGATGGTATGTGTTGGTAACGACAATGATGTTCGCAGTGTCGTGCTCGGAGCCGACGGCGTAGTTGCTGGCCTTAACCCAGGCACGGTGCTTGTTGATCACACGACTGCGTCGGCGAAACTCGCACGCGAACTTTCTGCGACATGTGCTGATAAAAAAGTTTCATTTATTGATGCACCAGTTTCTGGTGGGCAAGCAGGCGCCGAAAATGGTGCGCTAACAGTTATGTGTGGCTGTGATGATCAGCAAGCATTTGATCGTGTGCGTCCAGTTTTTGACGCTTATGCCAAAGCATGTCAACGCATGGGTGATGCTGGTGCAGGACAATTAACAAAAATGGTCAACCAGATTTGCATCGCTGGCGCAGTTTCGGGTTTGGCAGAGGCACTTAACTTTGCAGTTCGTGCGGGCCTAAACGCAGATCAAGTAGTTGAGGTTATTTCTAAAGGCGCCGCACAGTCATGGCAAATGGAAAACCGATCGAAGACCATGGTGCGCAACGAATTCGAGTTTGGTTTTGCAGTCGAATGGATGCGCAAAGATCTCGGCATTTGTTTTGACGAGGCATCAACCAATGGCGCAGATTTAACGATGACAAAACTCATTGATCAGCTTTATTCAAATGTCGTAGCAATGGGCGGTGCACGGTGGGATACCAGCAGCCTGATGAAACTCTTAACCCACCCGCAAAAATAATTTAGTTAAGTTATTTGCCAGAGGCGGCTGTGGCGAATGCGTCGAGCAGTTTGTCGAGTTGTGGGTCAGTTATGACTAGCGGCGGGCAGAAAGTGTTTGTGTCTGTATTTATTGCGCGAGTGATCACGCCCAACTCAAGCATTCGGTCACGGATCTTGATGTTGCTTTGTGTCGCATGCAGACCTGCCGCCCAAACAGCGCCGTCCCCACGCGCGTGATCGATCACTCCGTCTCGAGCCAATGCTGTTAATGCTTCTCCGATTCGTTTGCCGATATGAACTGCGCGTTGGTGCAAGCCTTCTCGTTCGATGATCTCAAGATTGACAAGCGCGGCGACGCACGCAGAAGCATGACCCGAATATGTGTAGCCATGACGCAAGAAAAAATCAGGATCGGCTTCTAATGGTTTACGCACTGCACTGCCAATGAATACACCGCCAAGAGGCTGATAACCAGAAGTGACTGCCTTTGCAAAACACAACAAATCAGGATTGACTTGATAAAAATTTGCGCCGAACCAAGTGCCGAGTCGAGCAAAGCCAGTTATGACTTCATCAAAAATCAAAAACGCTCCATGTTGGTCGCAGAGTTTTCGTAAGCCTTTTAAGTAACCCGGTGTCGGTGGGTATACGCCACCTGCGCCTTGCAATGGTTCTGCCAGAACAGCAGCAACAGTGTTGCCCCGTTGTGACATCAAAACTGACATCGCTTCAAGATCGTCACTTGCAACTTGCTCGACGTCTGGCACCAGAGGTCCGTATCCAATTTTGTTGAGCGGCAAACCCTGTGCGCTCGTGCCGCCATAGTTGGTGCCGTGATATCCACGCATCCGTGAAATTATTAATGTGCGCTCTGGGTGACCTGCCTGCACATGAGCCAACCGCGCCAACTTCATCGCCGTATCAATCGCTTCTGATCCACTTCCGCAAAAGAAAACTCGCGCATCTGGCATCGGACATATCGAAACTAATTTCTCGGCCAATAATTCGACGGGCTCACTAGTAAATGGATCAAATGTCGAATATGCCTCGAGCGTTGAGATTTGTTTCGCAACTGCGTCGCCGATTTCTTTTCGGCCGTGCCCAACTGCGCAATACCAAAGACTGGCCATGCCGTCGATTAATTCGTTGCCTTTGTTGTCCCACACAAGAGCACCTTGCCCGCGCACGAGTTTTATGAAGTTGTCTTTTGTTGGTTTGGCAAACGGATGTAGAAAAGCGTTACTCATGCTCGTTAACGCTAGTTCGTGGCACCGCTCTAGGCTTAAGGGTTGATGAAAGGCTTAATTCTCTCTGGTGGCGCTGGCACTCGTTTGCGACCAATTACGCACACCAGCGCGAAACAACTTGTGCCAATTGCCAATAAACCGATTTTGTTTTATGGAATAGAAGCCATGGCGCGTGCTGGCATTCGTGAGATCGGCATCATTGTTGGATCAACCCGCGAAGAAATTAAATCAGCGGTGGGGGATGGCAACCAGTTCGGTGTGAAAGTGACTTACATTCCACAAGATGAACCACTTGGTTTGGCACACTGCGTCTTAATTGCCGAAAAGTTTCTCGGCGAGGATGATTTTATTATGTATCTCGGCGACAACATGCTTGAACAAGGTCTTGAAGAATTCGTCACTGAATTTGAAACTGCCCGAGCAAGTAGCTCTTCAGATAAACCTGCTGCACAAATTTTGTTATGCCATGTCGAAGACCCGCGACAGTTTGGTGTAGCCGAAGTTGATAAACACGGTCATGTTGTGCGACTTGTTGAAAAACCAAAAGACCCGCCATCAGATCTTGCGTTGGTCGGCGTTTATTTGTTTGATAAGACGATCAACAAAGCAGTTCGTTCGATTGCCCCATCTCCGCGCGGTGAACTTGAAATCACCGACGCGATTCAGTGGCTAGTTGACAACAAGTTTACGGTGCGACATAAAGTTCTAAAAGGCTGGTGGATCGACACCGGCAAAAAAGATCCACTACTTGAATGCAATCGACTCGTCTTAGATGCGATGGCAACAAGAATGGACGGAACCGTTGATTCAGCATCACAGATTCAAGGTCGCGTAACAATTGAGAAGGGTGCAAAAATTTTAAACTCGCGTATTCGTGGACCAGTTGTGATTGGCGCTGATGCAGTTATCGAAGACTCTTATATTGGGCCGTATACATCGCTTGGTCGAAATTGTCGTGTAATTAAGTCAGAGATGGACCATTCGGTGGTGCTTGATGGCAGTTCGATAATTGGGGTATCAAAGTTGACTGACTCATTGATCGGTAAAGATGTTGAGGTAATTCGAAGTATCCAACAACCACGAGCACTTCGGTTGATGCTCGGCGATGACTCGAAAGTAGAGCTTGAATAATGGCAACGATCACAGAATCAACACTGATTAAGGGTGTGCAAATAGTTGAGCCACAGGTGTTCGGCGATGCACGCGGCACATTCATTGAGACATATCGGCGTGAGTGGTTTGGGCTTGGGCGCGAAATGTTGCAGGGCAATCGCGGTGATCGCCAAGCGGGTTGCATCGTTGGTTTGCACTATCACTTGCACCAAGCCGACTATTGGTATGTGCCCATCGGTACTTGCAGAGTTGTGTTGCACGATTTGCGCGTTGGCTCGCCGACTGATGGGGCGACTCAAGTGTTAGATATTGGCGCTCGGGCTGATGGCACGCACGACCACCGTGGCATATTTATCCCGCCTGGTGTTGCTCACGGTTTTGCATCGCTTACCGACATGACGATCACATATTTGGTAGATAGTTACTACAACCCGAAAGACGAACTAGGTCTTGCGTATAACGACAAGGCGGTTAAAGCCGACTGGGGTATCGCCAAGCCGATCTTGTCTGACCGTGATGCAGCCAACCCAACTCGCGATGCGATTGATGCACAGGTTCGCCCATTTTGGCCGATGCGGACATAAATTAATTTATGAAAATTTTTGTTACAGGCGGTGCAGGTTTTATTGGTTCGAATTATGTGCGTTGGGTATTTGCAAATACCGACCACGAAGTAACTGTTTATGACTCGTTAACTTATGCCGGCAATTTGTCGACGCTTAAAGATGTTGATGACAGCCCAAGATTCAAATTTGTTAAAGGCAACATCTGCCAACCCGGCGATGTTGAGGCGGCAATGGCTGGTCACGATGCAGTCGTGCACTTTGCCGCCGAGAGCCACGTCGATCGCTCGATTGCGGGCAGTGAAGATTTTATTTTGACGAATTGTTTTGGCACGAATGTGGTTATCGATGCAGCGCGAAGGTTGAACATTGCGCGAGTTCTGCACATTGGCACTGACGAGGTTTACGGTTCAGTTGAAACCGGATCGTCGCGTGAGAGCGACCCACTTGAACCACGCAGCCCTTATTCGGCGTCTAAAGCTGGCTCTGACTTGATCGCTTTGTCGTATTTCTCAACGCATGGCACACCAGTGGTTGTAACTCGTTGCACAAATAATTTTGGCCCATTTCAATATCCAGAAAAAGCGATTCCGTTGTTTACGACGAACTTGCTCGACGACAAAAAGATACCTCTATATGGTGATGGTCTGAATGAACGCGACTGGATATATGTCGATGATCATTGCGCGGGCGTTCACTTGGCTCTTGAACACGGCACTGCTGGCGAGATCTACAACATCGGCGCCGGCAACGAGACTGCTAACCGTGTTCTTGTAAACAAACTTTTAGCGCAACTTGGCAAGGATGAATCGAGTGTTCAGTATGTTGCTGACAGACTCGGTCATGATCGTCGCTACTCGGTTGATATTGCCAAGATCACAAAGTTGGGATGGAAGCGAACTCGTTCACTTGACGAGGCACTCGAAGCCACAGTTAATTGGTATCGCGATAACCGCTGGTGGTGGGAGCCACTGAAAGTAATTAAATAGTGAAACTGCTAATCACCGGTGCGGCTGGACAACTGGGCACAGATTTAGTTTTATCGGCACAAAAATCTGGTCATCAAGTGATTGCAACAATTCATGCTGACTTAGATATCACTGACAAATCGCAAGTCGATCGGGTTGTCGGTGAAGCAAAAGCCGATGCGATTATTCATGCGGCTGCGTGGACAGCAGTAGATGCTTGCGAATCAGACCCGCAAAGGGCGATGAGCGTGAATCGTGACGGCACTGCGAACATTGCTTCGGCTGCCCGCAAATCTGGCTCACGAGTCTTATATATATCCACTGATTATGTTTTTGACGGCACCAAACCCACACCTTATATAGAGACTGATTTGCCGAATCCGCAATCGGTTTATGGGGCGAGCAAACTCGCCGGCGAACAGCAATTAGATATAACGACTGACCAAATAGTTCGAATCTCGTGGGTCTGCGGCGAGCACGGTGCGAACATGGTCAAAACGATTCTTCGACTAGCTGCAACTAATCCAACGCTGACATTTGTTGATGACCAAATCGGCTCGCCGACTTTTACAAGTGATGCTGCGCCGATGATTATCGAAATGGCAACCGCTGGTCTCGCTGGTATTTGGCACGTCACGAATCAAGGTTCAACGAGTTGGTTCGGTTTTGCGCGCGATGTCTTAACTTGTGCTGGTCTTGATGCAGATCGTGTGATTGCTACGACAACAAAGTTGCTTCAACCTGCAAGGCCAGCCAAACGACCGGCTAATTCGGTGCTTGAGAATGCGCAAATGCGTAAGGCAAACCTTGCGTTACTTGACGACTATCACATACCTTTACAGCGACTTGTAGATGTTTTGACGAGTTAGGGTTTAAGCATGGACGAACGCGGACTCTTGCGAGAAATCGAGCCAGTCGCTGGCGAGTTATTAAATCGTCATCTCGGTGTTGCTAAAGAATGGTTTCCACATGAGATGGTTCCGTATAGTCGCGGTAAAGATTTCGTGTCTAGCGAACAATGGAAAGATAGCGATACAGATTTTGGTGCTATCAGCAACGAAATGTCAGATGCCGTGCGCGCATCACTTTATGTAAATTTGCTGACTGAAGATAATTTGCCGTATTACTTTCGCGACATTGATCAGTTGTTCGGCAACGACGGTGCTTATGGCGAGTGGGGTCGCAACTGGACTGCCGAGGAGGGCCGTCACTCAATTGTGATTCGCGATTATCTCACAGTGACGCGAGCGATCGACCCTGTGGCATTAGAGCGTGCACGGATGCAACAAGTGCGTAGTGGGCAAGTGCCAGCACCTCTCGATCTTTATGAAGCACTCGCATATTTGAGTATGCAAGAACTCGCAACCCGAATCGCACACCGCAACACTGGCAAAGCAATGGCCGACGAAGTTGGTCAGGCGATAATGTCTCGCGTCGGCAACGACGAGAACTTGCACTATTTGTTTTATCGCGATCTTGCAACTGCTGCGATTGCGGTAGATCCTTCAAACATGGTTATCGGCATCGAGCGTGCGGTGCGAACATTTGCGATGCCTGGCACTGGCATTACCGATTTTGATCGTCTGTCTCGAGAGATCGCGCGCGTCGGCATTTATGATTTGGCGATTCACCACGAGCAGATTTTGGTGCCAGTCGTGCTGCGCCACTGGAAGCTGGCTGATTTGACTGATCTCAATAGCGAGGCCGAAAAAGCACGCGAGGCGTTAATCAAGCGAATTGACCGAATCGGCAAGGTTGCGTCGAAACTCGCTGGAGACCGAGTAACCGCCGAATAACGTCTTTAGTGCTTTAGTGCAAAAATTGTTGAAATTGCCTTGTGGGTCTTGCTAATGCTGTGGCATTTGGCATATAGTTACTGGTCGGCGTGGTGGGTCGAGCAATAACTATTCACGCCATTCAAATATCCAACATTAACAAGGGGTCATAATGTCAACAATTGAACAAACAACAAATGAAGTTTCGACAAGTGGTTTGTCGCGACGTCATTTTATTCAAGCAGC
>ERZ889217.1133-NODE-1133-length-14120-cov-9.245930_pt1 | contig 14120 bp, 9 predicted proteins | sample MGYA00521098_ERZ889217 | MGnify/ENA primary metagenome ERZ889217 (study PRJEB32303, sample SAMEA104408613) | aquatic metagenome | biome: Brackish water; feature: Pelagic; material: water | place: Baltic Sea | collected 2014-06-10T22:04:00 | depth 2,362 m ...
TATTGCGTACCCGGCTTCTTGCACTGCAGTCTTGAGTGCGCCACGGTCAAGATCAGAGTCGCTTGAAACTTTTGCCGATGCATTTTCGAGCGAAACATCTACTGACGTGACCCCCGAGACCTCAGAGATGGCTTCTTTCACATGACGAACACAGTTCTGACAAGTCATTCCCGATATTTTTAAATCAATGTTGACCATGACTAGAAACTTAGTCGTTTTCGGCGCTTTAGTGTTTGCTGGTTGCTCAAGTGGTTCGGCTGCCGAAGATGGCGAATCATGGAATAAAGCCGATCAAGAGTTCGTTCAAGAGATGATTCCGCATCATGAGCAGGCGGTTGTGATGTCTGAGATGGTTAGCAACGTCGAAGTTTCGGGCGAAACAGCCGCATTGGCCACTGAAATTATTGGTGCTCAGGCAAGTGAAATTGAATTAATGAAGGGTTTCTTAAGTGAGTGGGGCGTCGAGTACGACCCAAGTTCTGATCCGCATGCTGGCCACATGATGAGCGGAGACGTAAGCAACGGAATGATGACCGACGAAGAACTCGCCGAACTTGAAAATTCAATGGGCTCAGATTCAAACTCTGCTCAATAATTTGTGACGCCAGAGTTGTTAGTTACTCGGGCGTGACATAGGCGGAGGTAATACCGCCGTCGATGATTAGTGATTGTCCCGTCATCCAAGATGATTCGTCAGATGCAAGAAAGAGTGCCCCGTTTGCGATTTCTTGCGGCTCACCGAAGCGACCCATCGGGATGTGCACGAGTCGGCGTTGCCGCTTCGTGTCGTCGCTAAGAAATGCGGCGAGCAGTGGTGTCATCACTGGTCCTGGACACAAAGCGTTCGCGCGAATACCGCGCCGCGCATAAATCACCGCGATCTCGCGAGTCATGGCGAGAACCGCACCCTTTGAGGCCGTGTATGCAACTTGTGGAGTTGCGGCACCCATGTGCGCGACAAACGAGGCCACATTTATGATCGAGCCTCGCCCTGCCTCGAGCATCGTTGGTATCGCATGTCGACAACCGAGCAACACTCCTCGAACATTGATGTCCATGGTGCGCTCGTAAGTAGCGATCGGAGTTGACACTGGGTCGTCATCGTCCCCGATCATTACACCTGCGTTGTTGTACAAAACATCAATTGCGCCAAATCGAGACATGGTCGAGCTGATTACTTCGCGCCATGAATCTTCGTTGGTGACATCGCAGTGCGTATAAATTGCGTGTCCACCTGCGTCTTCAATCTCGTTTACAGCCTCGGTGCCATCAACGACATCGGCGACAACGACATTCGAACCTTCTCGTGCAAAAGTAAGTGCCGCAACGCGACCAAGACCACTTGCGGCACCAGTAATGATTGTTGTTTTGTTCTTAAGACGCGTCATTTTTTCTCTTTCAAAGGTTATTTTAAATGCGTTCGAAGTAGCGCGTGCGCTCCCAGTCGGTTACCGAATGAAGAAACGAATCCCATTCGGCTCGGGCTGTGACGAGGATGTGGTGATGCACTTCATCACCAAAACACTCGCGCGCAATTTTGCTTTGTTCCCATAAGTCGGCGGCTTCACCGAGTGTGCGAGGAATTCGCGAAACATCAGTGGCTTCGTAGCCGTTGCCTTTGTATGCCTCGCCAAGTTCGAGCTGATGGCGAATGCCGTAAAGACCTCCGGCGATGGTGCCGGCGAAAGCCAAATAACTGTTTGCATCTGATCCAGGAATTCGACATTCGACACGACTGCCTGCTCCGTGACCGACAACTCGGTAACCGAGTGTTCGATTGTCGCGTCCCCATGAAATTGCAGTTGGAGCCCATGAACCCGGTTGGAAGCGACGGTAAGAGTTAACCGTTGGGGCCCAAAGCAGACTGAAGTCGCGGGCCGAGGCGAGCAAACCTGCGAGGTATGAGCGAAAAACTTTCGGCATGTCATCTCCGACAAAAGCAGGGGCATCGTCGAGTGTCCAAAGACTGGAGTGGATGTGGCATGACGATCCAGTTTCGGCGAAATCCCATTTCGCCATGAATGTCACCGCGCGACCATGTCGTTGGGCGATCTCTTTGGCAGCTGACTTATAAATAATGTTGCGGTCAGCCATTTCAACGGCAGTGGTGTAAATCAAATTGACTTCATGTTGACCGCGTCCTGCTTCACCTTTTGAGCACTCGACCGCAATGCCAGCAGCGGCTAATCCTCTTCGAATATCGCCGATCACATACTCATCGAAAGTAGTTTGCACAATTTGATAGTCCTGCATCCAAGGTGAATGCGGTTTGAGATTGCGATACTGCTTCTCGTATGCCTCGCGATATGAGTCTTGAAACAGATAAAACTCGATCTCGCTGCCAATTTTTGGGACGAAGCCCATCGCCGATGCAGCGGCAACTTGATCGGCGAGTATTTGACGGGGTGACACGATGACAGGGGCCTTGGTATTCGGGTCGAGCAGATCGCAAATGACGAGTGCTGTGCGATCTTGCCAGGGTAAAACTCGAAGAGTCTTCCAGTCGGGCATTGCCAACATGTCGCCATAACCAAGGTTGTACGACGCGAAACGATAACCAGGTACCGGAGTATCGTCCATATCCGTGGCTACGAGGTAGTTGCAATTTTCTGTGCCGTGGTCGGCTACATGTGCAATGAAGAATTCACCAGTAATTCGTTTTCCGACCAAGCGTCCTTGAAGATCGGGGAAACCGACAATCACCGTGTCGATTGAGCGGTTCTTGATTCGTGCCTCAAGATCTGATCGCGAAATTGTCGCGCCACTATTCATATTGTGAGTATATGACAGTCAGATTAGAGTGCCCTCTGTGCCGCGTCAGCAAATAGTGAGTCCAGTTGATTCGTCAATAGTTGCCGAACGGGAAACACAAGATTGGGGTGCGGCCGAAAAAGCACTTGAACGCGCGGTAGGTGCGCAACGCGAGTGGGCTTTATCGAGCGTGGCTGATCGTGCCGCCTGCATTGAGCGCATCACGCTTTTTCTCGAGACGCGATCCGATCAGATCGCTGTCGAGTTGGCGTGGCAGATGGGTCGACCAGTGCGGTTTGGTGGCAATGAAATTCGAAGAGGTTTTCAAGAGCGTGCGAGACATATGGCGGCAATTGCGCCACGAGCGCTCGAAGATTTGTCGGTGCCACAGACTGAGGGTTTCACGAAATTCATTCGTCGTGAACCGTTAGGAGTCGTACTCGTTGTCGCGCCGTGGAATTACCCGTTTCTTACTGCGGTCAATTCGATTGCACCTGCTCTGCTTGCAGGAAACTCAGTTGTTCTCAAACATGCAACTCAAACGATGCTCGTCGCTGAGCGATTGCAAGAAGCAGCAGATGCTGCAGGTGTGCCATCTGGAGTTTTTCAGCACCTGCACACCAGTCATGATGTTGTCGCACGAATGATTGGTGATCCGCGAATCAACGCGGTTGTTTTTACAGGTTCGGTAGATGGCGGAGTTGCGATTGAAAAAGCGGCAGCGGGTCGCTTCATTGGCGTTGGCACAGAATTGGGAGGAAAAGATCCGTCGTATGTTCGCCCAGATGCAGACTTGGCATATGCGATCGAAAACAATATTGATGGGGCATTTTTTAATAGCGGACAGAGTTGTTGCGCAATCGAAAGAATTTATGTGCACGATGCGGTCTATGACGACTTTGTCGAAGGTTTCGCGGAGGCCACTCGGAGTTATGTTCTTGGATCGCCACTTGATGAAGCAACGACGATCGGACCGATGGTCTCGACGGGAGCCGCGAACTTTGTTCGTGGACAAATTGCAAATGCAGTTTCTGCTGGTGCTCGCGTGATCGTTGGTGAAAATGAATTTCCGAACTCACGAGCAGGCACTGCGTATCTCGGACCAACTGTGCTTGTGGATGTGAACCATGAAATGGATGTGATGGTTGAAGAAAGTTTCGGTCCCGTCGTTGGAATCATGCGCGTAAGCAACGACGATCATGCGATAAATCTGATGAATGATTCTAATTTTGGTCTCACTGCTTCAATTTGGACAAGAGACCTTGACGCGACAATCGCAATTGGTTCCCGTATTGCCACCGGCACCGTATATATGAATCGTTGTGACTATGTCGACCCTGTGCTCGTATGGACCGGAGTGAAAAATACTGGTCACGGCATCGCGCTGTCGACAAGTGGCTTTGAACCGTATTTGCGACTTAAGTCGTATCACCTTAAACATTAAGAGTTCAGATTTGATGCGAACTTGTCGGATGACTAGGTAAGTTGCTAATTTTCATTCACTATGACTGAGCTTCCAAATTCTGCGCGAGCAGTTGTTATTGGAGGCGGAATAGTTGGATGCTCGGTTGCTTATCACTTAGCAAAACTCGGGTGGACCGACACAGTGCTCGTCGATCGACACAAGTTGACCTCGGGGTCGACCTTTCACGCGGCAGGTCTTGTTGGTCAATTGCGAACAAGTGCCAATATCACCCAATTGCTTGGTTACTCGGTTGACTTATATAACCGACTCGAAGCCGAAACGGGACTAGCAACTGGTTGGCGACGTAACGGTGGTCTGAGATTGGCATGCAACCAAGAGCGTTGGAGCGAAGTGAAACGCCAAGCCACAACTGCAACATCATTCGGACTAGAGATGCATTTACTTTCGCCCCGTGAGGCTAAAGATCTTTGGCCGTTGATGGAAGTAGACGATGTTGTTGGCGCAGCCTTCTTGCCCACCGATGGTCAGGCGAGTCCGTCGGATATAACTCAAGCCCTCGCACGGGGTGCGCGCAATGGCGGAGTTGCTATCCATGAAGATACAAATGTTCTTTCGATCGAACTTGTTGATGGCAGGGTTAGCGCGGTGATCACTGACCGAGGTCGTATCGATTGCGAGGTTGTGGTGTGTTGTGCCGGACAGTGGACGCGAGAACTATCCGCCTCCATCGGTGTATCAGTGCCACTGGTTTCAGTCGAGCATCAGTACTTGATCACCACACAGATTGATGGTGTGACGCGTGATCTTCCAACATTGCGCGACCCCGATCGACTCACTTATTACAAGGAAGAAGTTGGTGGGCTTGTGATGGGTGGCTACGAGCCAAACCCGATTGCATGGGCAGAGCGTGGCATTCCTACTGATTTTAATTTTCGATTATTGGATGCCAATCATGATCACTTCTCACAATTGATGGAACTTGCAATAGGTCGAGTGCCAGCGCTCGCAACTGCTGGAGTCAATCAAATGATCAACGGTCCTGAGAGTTTCACACCCGATGGCAATTTCATACTTGGAGAAGCGCCCGAGGTTCGTAATTTTTTTGTTGGTGCTGGGTTCAACGCGTTCGGTATTGCTGCGGGTGGTGGTGCGGGTATGGCGCTTGCCGAATGGGTAGATCGTGGAGTCGCACCATACGACCTTTGGGTGGTCGACATTCGAAGATTCGGTCAGCCGCATCGAGATGTCAGCTGGGTTCGTAAGCGAACACTTGAGGCTTATGGCAAGCACTACACGATGGCGTGGCCGCACGAAGAACACCAGAGCGGAAGACCTAATCGCACTTCGCCGCTGTATGAGCGTTTATCTGCGCGCGGTGCGGTGTTTGGCGAGAAGATGGGATGGGAGCGACCCAATTGGTTCGCAACCGAAACGCAAGAACGCTTAGACCGATACAGCTACGGCCGCCAAAATTGGTTTCCGACGGTTGGTCGTGAGCATGCAGCGGCTCGCGAGCGAGTGGTTGTAATTGACCAAACATCTTTTGCGAAGTTCGTTCTAGAAGGAGCGGATGCACCTGCTGCACTTGACTGGATTTGCGCTAATGATGTTCGACGACCAGTTGGTTCTCTTGTTTACACACAGATGTTGGATGATCGAGGTGGAATCCAATGCGATTTGACTGTGTGCAGAACCGGTGAGCAGTCATTTTATATCGTCACAGGAACTGGATTTGCGACTCATGATTTTGATTGGATCTCCAAGAACCTAAAAAATTTTCCAGCTGCACAACTTACTGATGTAACAAATCTTCGAAGTGTTTTGTCGTTGATGGGCCCGAGCGCTCGCGATGTATTGTCTGAAATTTGTGACGATGATCTCTCTGATGTCGCTTTTCCATTCGCTACTGCCCGCGAAGTCAAGATTGCAGGTCATCGTGTTTACGCTTTGCGCGTAACTTATGTGGGTGAACTTGGCTGGGAGTTGCACATCGACCGCGAATTCGCAGGCGCTGTTTACGATGCACTGATCACGGCTGGCGAAAAATACGGAATCACTGATGCTGGTTACCGAGCGATAGAAAGTCTGCGCCTAGAAAAGGGTTACCGCGCCTGGGGCTCAGATATTGGTCCAGACCATACACCTATAGAGGCAGGGCTGGGATGGGCCGTGAAATTGAAATCATCCATTGAATTTCGAGGAAGATCAGCGATTGAAGCCCAGCGTCGCGATGGCGTGCGCAAGATGTTGGCAGGTTTTACCGTTTCTGCAGAACATGTTTTGCTCGGTCGTGAAACTATTTATCGCGATGGTGTGCGAGTTGGTTGGCTAACCAGTGGTGGATTTGGGTACACGATTGGTGAATCGATCGGCTACGGCTATGTGCGTGAGATCGGCGGTGTAACTCGAGATTGGGTTCTGAGTGGAAATTATGAACTTGAAGTCGCAACCGTTCGCATCCCCGCCAAAATCTCTCTGCTTCCTTTTTATGACCCGACTATGAGTCGAATTAAATCTTGAACATGAAAGATCGTCGGGCGAGCATAGTAATTATCGGTGGCGGAATTTTGGGATGCAGCATTGCTTACCACTTGACAAAAATGGGCGAGCGAGATGTTCTTTTGCTCGAACAACATCAATTGACTGATGGGGCTACTTGGCACGCGGCGGGTTTAGTTGGACAACTTCGTTCGTCGCGAAATGTAACGCGAATGCTTGAAGCTTCGGTCGAGATGTATCGCGGACTCGAAGCCGAGACAGGTCAGGCCGTGGACTGGCACGAAGTTGGCAGTTTGAGGCTGGCGTGTTCTGCGGAGCGTGAAATGGAGTTGAAGCGCCTTGTAACAATGGCCAAAAGTTTTGGTTTAAAGATGGAAATTATTTCACCGAGGCGAGCCCAAGAGATGTTTCCGTTGATGAGCATCGAAGGTGTGAAGTCGGCCGCTTTCTTGCCCACGGATGGTTATATTGATCCAGCTTCGGTGACTCAGGCGATTGCCCGGGGTGCTCGCACTCGCGGCGCAACAATTCTTGAAAACTCAAAGGTTACGTCGATGACGGTTGACGGTCGACGTGTGACGACGGTTCACCTTGCAGACGGTTCAAAAATCGAATGCGAAAAGGTTGTTAATGCCGCTGGAATGTGGGGCATGGCAGTTGGGGAGATGGCAAGCGTACGGGTACCTGCGGTTGCAGTTGAGCATCAATATATGTTGAGTGGTCCGATTGAGGGTTATACGCCAGTCGAACTTGGCCGTATGCCAACAATGAGAGATCCCGACCATCTGATTTATTACAAACCTGACGGCCCTGGTTTGTTGGTCGGCGGATATGAACCTGACACGGTTGCTTTTGGTCACGAGGGAATTCCGGAGTCTTTTCAGCGAAAGTTGTTTGAACCAAATTTTGATCGCTTCGGGGCGTTGGCTGAAATGGCTGCGATGCGGACACCCGTAATTGAGAAGGCGGGCATTCGTTCGCTGATAAACGGTCCGATTCCATATTCGGCTGATGCCGACTTCGTGATGGGGCGAGCCCCAGAGTTAGACAACTTTTATGTGGCTACAGGTTTTCTTTACGGCATTGCTGCGGGTGGTGGTGCAGGTCGAATGATGGCCGAATGGATGCTCGAGGGTCGGCCCTCGCTCGATTTATGGCCACTTGATGTTCGACGTTTTTCGTTTCATCACACCACACGAACATTTCTTGGCCAGCGCATGGTTGAACTTTATGCACATCATTACAAACTTGCCGCTCCAGGTAGCGAGCATGTCACTGCGCGAGGTGTGCGTCGAAGTCCGTTGCATCAGTTACTTGAACAACGCGGCGCAGTATTTGGTTCGCGTGGGGGTTGGGAGCGACCGAACTGGTTCGCTGATGCTGCTACTGAGTGCCAAGAGCGTCCATCTTTTGGTCGCCCAAACTGGTTCGAACCCGTTGGCAAAGCGCATCGTGCGATTCGCGAGGGCGTTGGCTTGATTGACCAGACCTCCTTCGCCAAGTTTGAGATTTCTGGCAAGCGAGCCTTAGAAGCCGTGCAATGGCTGAGCATCACCGAAATGGATCGACCCATCGGTCGAGTTTCGTACACCCAACTTTGCAATGAACGTGGTGGTATCGAATGCGATTTGACGATGGTGCGCACGGCTGTTGATCGCTGGTATGTCGTCACTGGTTCGGCTTTTGGAGCGCACGACATGGGTTGGATCAGTTCGCAGTCACCGGATGATGGATCGGTCGAGGTGCGCGATTTAACTTCAGCAAGGGCTGTGATAAATGTTTGTGGTCCGCAATCGCGCAAACTTCTTGAGCGAGTTTGCGAAGAATCACTCGACAACAGTTCGTTTCCTTACGCGACTGCTCGATGGCTAACTTTGCGAGCAGCCCCCGTGTTCGCGTTGCGTGTCGGATATGTTGGCGAATTAGGTTGGGAGTTGCATATTCCAACTGAGTACGCGGCGCATGTTTACGAGGCGTTAATTGATGCCGGGCAAGATCTTGGCATTGTCGATGCCGGCTACCGCACTATCGACACAATGCGCATGGAAAAAGGTTACGTGTATTGGTCCACCGACGTAACGCCAGATACGAATCCTTTCGAAGCAGGTTTTGGCGCGCGTGTGCAGTTTCAAAAAAACAAGTTTTGTGGAAGAGAAGCTTTGCTAATCGCGCGCGAGAAATTAAGTCGTCGACTTGCAACATTCACTCTGGAAGAAATGGCGTATCCAGTCGGTGGTGAGGCGATACTTTTCAAAGATGAAGTTGTCGGGTTCACAACAAGCGCTAACTTTGGCCACACGATAGGCAAACCGATTGCGATGGGTTATGTTCCTGTTGGTCTTGATAATCAAAAAGATTTTGTTGTTGAGGTTTATGGAGAGGCGGTACGAGCAACGCGCCATTACGACTCTCTGTATGACCCATCTAACGCAAGACTGAAAGCTTAGATTTCTCAACAATGAGCGAATCTGATTTCAGAAGATTGCTGAGTGAGGCGGTGGGTCGCATTGATTTCTTGCAAGGCGCAGACACGAGCAACGCTGTTCGTCTCGGCGGTTTGACCAATATCAATTATCGAGTTGACCACAAAGGTGAATCTTTCGTGGTTCGAATACCTGGCGCCAAAACTGGTGAATACATAAATCGTCAGGACGAAGAATTTGCCGCGCTTTCTGCTGCGGCAGCCGGGGTTAATACTGAAGTGGTTTTTTTTGCTGTTGATGGTCTGATGGTCACAAGATTCGCTGTCAATTCGACGACAATGAATCCATCGCGATTCAAAGACCATGGAGCAGTAGCGCGCGCGGGTCGTCTGATTCGACAATTGCATCAAAATGCAGAGCCATTCAAAACTGATTTCAAATTATTCCCGGTGATTGATGATTACAAATCGAATCTCGAGCGCAAAGGTTCACCGATGCCCGCTCGTTATCAGGAGGCAGGTCCGTTAGTTGCTGCGACGCGCGAGGCTCTGAGTTCGGTTGTCGTGCCGCTCGTCCCGTCTCACTGTGACCCGCTTTGTGAGAATTTTCTGGACACAGGTGACAAAATGTTTCTTATTGACTTCGAGTATGCGGGTAACGCCGACCCGATGTGGGACTTAGGAGATCTTTCTGTTGAAGGTGGGTTTGACTTCGAACAAGATCAAACTTTGCTTGAATCATATTTTGGAGGTGCTCCAAATGCTGCCGACGTGGGTCGCATGGTGGCCTACAAGGCAATGTGTGATGTACTTTGGTCGCTTTGGGGCAAGGTACAAGATGTAGATGGCAACCAAGTAGAAGACTTCGCTCGTTACGCTGACAATCGTTTGAGTCGAGCGTTGAACTTAATGCAAGATTCTGCCTATAAATCTCATTTAGCAGCCATCAATGCCGTTTAACTCTCTTGCCGGAAAGTTCTGATTTGCGTTTTTCGTAATCTTGTAGTTGTGTTATTCTCAAGTACAAGTTCACAAACTGGGGGGAAAATGAGCAAGATCCGACAGAGAATAAATCAATACAAGCGTGGGGTACTCGGAGTGTTTTTGGTGATGGCGTTTTCGACGAGTATCGCGGCTTGCGGTGGGTCATCGAGTTCGTCAGGGACAGTCGAGTCAGAAGATCCGATAAAGATTTCGCTGCATGACTGGAGCGGTCAATTACTGACAAGCGGAATCATGGCCGCAGTGTTGGAAGAGGCGGGCTACAACGTTGAACAAGTTCAAGCCGACTATCTTGCACAGTTTGCCGGTTTGGAAACTGGTGATTTGCATCTAGCGATGGAGATTTGGGCAACGACAGGTCAAGAGGCGATGGATGCTTCGATAGCGACAGGCAAGACCGTCAACTTTGGTGAGACTGGTATGTTGGCTCGAGAAGAGTGGTGGTATCCGGGTTATATGAAGGAGCGTTGCCCGGGCTTGCCTGATTGGGAAGCGTTAAAGAAGTGTGCCTCAGAATTCTCCACACCAGAGACAGCACCGAAAGGTCGCTATCTTGGCGGACCAGTGACATGGGGTGGCTTTGATGAAGAGCGCGTAGACGCCCTCGGTTTAGATTTTGAGGTTGTTCATGCCGGCACGGATGCTGCTTTGTTCGCCGAACTAGAAGCTGCTTACGACCGAAAAGATCCGATCGTGCTTTGGATTTACCAACCACACTGGGCGCCGGTTAAATATGAAGGCGAGTTTGTTGAGTTTCCCCCTTACACCCCAGAGTGTTACACCGATCCGACATGGGGTAGCACAGCAAAGGCTTACGACTGTGGAAAGCCAGTTGGCCCGATTTGGAAGGTTGGCTGGGCTGGAATTGCCGAGAAGTGGCCAAACGCAGCAAAAATTATTGAAGCCTTTAATCTGACTAACGAAGACATGGGTGCAATGGTCGCCAAAGTTGACCTTGATGGTGAAACTATCGAGGCAGTCGTCGATCAGTGGATGAAAGACAACGATTCAAAATGGCGTGGTTGGCTCGACGCCTGATTCGTGAAGTTAGTTTGTCAAGGAGCGTGGAAGCTCTTCGGGCCCGACCCGAAGGGCTTCCTCTCTAGTCACGGTGGCGCGCCGAGCGTCGAGCAAATTCGTGAGGCTGGTTATATCTCGGCGGTGCGTGATGTCAATTTAGACATTAACGCCGGCGAAAGTTTTGTCGTTATGGGACTTTCGGGTTGTGGCAAGTCAACTCTTGTCAGGTGTATGTCTCGAATTACAGAACTAACTGCTGGTCAGGTCCGTTTTGACGGTGATGACCTCAGCACGATGTCGATGTCAGATTTGATTGAGATCCGTCGTCACAAAATGGGGATGGTTTTTCAACAGTTTGCGCTACTTCCGCACCTCACAGTTTTAGAAAATGTTGTCTTTCCGCTCAAAATTCAGGGCCGATCTAAGGCCGACCAGTTGAAACGAGGGCACGAATTGATCGAACTGGTTGGTCTCAAGGGTCGAGAGAACTATTTTCCGCGGCAGTTGTCAGGCGGTCAACAGCAACGGGTCGGCATTGCAAGGTCGTTGAGCGTTAACCCTGAAGTTTGGTTCTTGGACGAGCCATTTTCTGCGCTTGACCCTCTGATTCGCAATGAGATGCAGGACGAGTTTTTACGCTTACGCAAGATGTTTGCAACAACGATCGTGTTCATCACTCACGATCTCGACGAGGCTGTGCGTTTGGCCGACCGCATTGCGATCATGCGTGATGGTGAAGTGATTCAAGTCGATACACCCGAACAGCTCATTTTGAATCCAGCTAATTCTTATGTCGAAGAATTCACGAAGCGAATTTCGCGACTCAAGGTATTGACTGTCGCATCTTTGATGAAAAACGGGGCACCAGCGGGGCCTGTGACCGTAAAGTCCACATCGCTGATCGCTGAAGTGGCATCTGCGGTATTGGGTTCGAATGAAGATGTCACTGTGATTGATAATTCTGGGGCAGCAGTTGGTTCGCTGAGTCGCGCTGTCGTGATTAGTTTGCTGACTGAGAATTCCTCGCTTTAAACATGTCGACTGTTTCACCTGACCCGCCGACGAGGGTGTCGTATTTGCGTGGTCGATTTAATCGAATATTGACAGTGTTGTTGATCGGGTCAGCCACTGGCTTGGTCTCTGGATTTTCGGCGCAACTCGCTGAACGATGGAAATGGGTCAGGTCGTTTCCTGACGATTGGGTGCGAACGCCGGCCGATGCGATAACCGCTTCGACAAAGTGGTTGGTAAATGATGCGACACTGGGCCCAGTCTCATTCACAGACATCACTCGGGGCATTGCCTTTTTAGTCGAGCAACCATATAACTTCGCGTTGTCGCTTTTGTCTGAAGGCTTTGTGCGAGGTGTGGGTCGACGCGCCGAACAGATTCTCCCCCCACTTAGTTGGATTGCAGTAGTGATTATTTTTGTGCTCATCGCTCGTCGCGCAGGTGGTTGGCGACTTGGCGCTGTGGTTGGTGGGCTGTTTGGCTATCTAGTTGTTTTCGGTCAATGGGACAGTGCGATGGTGACTCTCGCATCAATGGTGATCGCAGTTCCTTTTGGCGTGCTAATTGGGCTCGCGATTGGCATTGGTGTTTATCGTTCATTAGCTTTCGAACGATTTGTCACGCCACTGCTCGACTTAATGCAGACAATTCCCACTTTTGCATTTCTCGTGCCGATGTTGTTCTTCTTCGGTTTCGGTCCAGTAGCCGCACTTGTTGCGACCATTGTCTACGCAATGCCACCAATGGCACGTAATACAACCATGGCACTGCGTGGTGTCCCAAGCGATGTGCATGATTTTGGACAAATGATCGGTTGTTCTCCAAGGCAAATGATGTGGCGAGTGCTTTTGCCGTCAGCCAAGTCGGGGCTAATGGTCGGCGTAAACCAAGTGATCATGCTTTCGTTAAACATGGTGATTATTGCGTCGATGATTGGTGCAGGTGGCTTGGGCTTTGATGTTCTTGAATCACTTCGGCGCTTAGACATTGGACGTGGGCTCGAGGCGGGACTTGCAATTGTTGCTCTCGCTGTGGCACTTGATCGGATCAGTCAGTCCTACGCAGTTCTTCCGCCGAGTATCACGCAAAAAACCGCCTCAACCAGACTGCTTTTGAGATGGCCGACAGTAAATTTTGTTTTGATCGTGGTACTTCTTGTCGGTTCACTTGGTTTTGTTTTCAGCGCGCTTCAGTCATACCCAGAGTCGGGCCAACTGAGCACGGCCTCGTTTTGGGATTCATTAATTCGGTGGATCAACATCAACTTCTATGACACCCTTGAGACTGTCAAGGTATTTTTCTTACAGAAGGGAATGTTGCCCTTCAAGCGATTTCTGATCGCAGTGCCATGGTGGTGGTGGCTTGTTTCACTTACCTACTTGGCCTGGAAGTTAGGACGAGGGCGATTGGCATTAGTCGTGGGCGGATTGACGACTTTCGTAATTGTCGTCGGGCTTTGGGACTTTGCCGTATACACGATTTATCTGTGCGCCTCAGCGGTGATTGTCGCCATGATTTTGGGGGTGCCAATCGGCGTACTGGCGGCAAGTGACCAACGAGCTGGGCGCGCAATCGGTTTGGTCATCGACACTCTGCAGACACTGCCGAGCTTTGTCTATCTGATACCTGTAGTTATGTTGTTTCGAGTCGGCGACTTTACGGCTTTCATCGCAATTGTTCTGTACGCACTTGCTCCTGCCGTGCGATACACATGGCACGGCATTCGTGGACTTGATCAACAGGTCATTGAAGCCGCAACCGTAGCAGGGTGTACTAGGCGACAATTATTGTTACGAGTAAAACTTCCTCTTGCTCTACCAGAAATTCTTCTTGGCTTGAATCAAACGATTATGTTGGCGCTGTCAATGCTTGTGATTACTGCGCTTGTTGGCACGCGCGACCTTGGTCAGGAGGTTTATATCTCCTTGACAAAAGCAGATATTGGGCGGGGTTTGGTTGCAGGTCTTGCAATCGCGTCGCTTGCCATCG
>ERZ889217.1134-NODE-1134-length-14108-cov-39.298584_pt1 | contig 14108 bp, 10 predicted proteins | sample MGYA00521098_ERZ889217 | MGnify/ENA primary metagenome ERZ889217 (study PRJEB32303, sample SAMEA104408613) | aquatic metagenome | biome: Brackish water; feature: Pelagic; material: water | place: Baltic Sea | collected 2014-06-10T22:04:00 | depth 2,362 m ...
ACTCCGGATCCTTGTCCGCCGGACCAGACTCTTCCGCGCCCCCCGCCATCTTGATCGTCCCCGCGTCGAACGACGTGATGTCCCCAAGGTTCGAGAGCGCGTATTCCTCCACACACGATCCGTCGCCTTGAAAAAAGCGTGCCGTGTTCTCATTCGCTCCGGGGACCATCATCACGCGGTTGTCCCCGGTTCCAGTCGACACGCGCAAGAGCGGCAAACCGTCCGTCGTCCCCAGCACCGGTCCGGTTTCGTGCGGCGTGGCGCGCAGGACCAACTGACGTGAGGCACCCGGATCGAGCGGGTTTTCGACCAGACGCACCGTGACCTCGGCCGGGATCTCGCCAGCCGAAGCGGCCAAAGCCCCGTCACGCCAGCCGAAGCCCGAACTATCCGTGATCTTTTTGTCGAAAACATATTCCCACCCCCCGCCATCGCCCCGGCGCCGGATGGCCACGGTGCGTTGACCGTCCGGAACAGCCAGTGTGGCCACGAAATAATCCTCCTCCGGCGCTGCGGCGAGCGAGGTGATTTTTCCCCCATCAGCCGGCGGACTCCATTCGGCCAGGCGTCCTTCTTCCGGGTTGTAATGCGCCACGCAGGTCGAGCCATCGAGGCGTTCCTCGAGGACCCAGAAGGTATTGTCCCGTCCGGATGAAACGGTCCGCACTTTGGCCTCCGCCGGCATTTCGAGTTCCGACCAACCCGCTTGCCAGCGCCAAACCGAGCCATCCGCACCCGCCGCCACGGCACCTTGGTCGAGCAGGGCCAGCGAAGTGAGCGGCGAGGGAAGGTTGGTCGCTTCACCTTGTGCAGCGAAGGAGGGAAGAAGGTAGAACCGCACCGCACCCGCCTCGAGCAGGGCGAGGCGTTCGCCGCGCGCGGCCACGGCCACAACTTCATCCGTCTTCACGGGCAACGGGACTTCCACCCCATCTTCCAGTCCGGCCGCCCGCAATTTTCCATCGAGCAGAGCAAAAGCGACGGTGTTCCCGACGGCCAACTGGACAGCCCGCGCCGCTTCGGGCCGCGACTCGGTCACCACCGTGCGCCAGCGCGCCTCGCTCTCCGGCGAATAACGCACCAGCACCCCGCGTGCCCCGGCCAATCTGGCCATGAGCAGGATGTCGCCTCCGGGAAGAAGTTGCGTTGCCCCCACCGAAACGATGCGCGGTGAATCGCCACTCTCGATCCAATCGTTGAAATGGAAGGCCTCGCCGCTGATCGCGATGTCGCCGACCACGAAGCCGCGCGCCGTATAGGTTCCCGCCGCCACGGGTTGCCCGGCCTGGTCATATCCATCCCAATCGGTCGAGAGTCCGTTGAGACCGATGCGGAACCGGCTGAAAGGCCACTCGTCGCAGAGCACGCGCACCAAGGTCGCGTCCCGGTCATAGATACCGAGACTCACCGTCCCGCTGCCGGTTGCCGGGATGAAACGAATATGCGTGGCCTGCCGGACCGTTTCGCCGGGCGGGGTGGCCAGGGCAACAGTCGCACCCACCATGACGGCGAGAGCTAGAGGTAGTAGCGCCATTCGAGGTCGGGGAAGATGTTGTCACGTTCCCGGCACGCGGCCAGAAAATCCTTGTCCGTCCGTCCGCTCCGCAGGATGTCGTAGAGACGGTTGAAGCGCAGCAGGTGGTCCTTGGTCCGCTTGGCCGCGTAGTCCTTGGCCGTCCCCGTGCGCATGAGAAAAGCCCAGTCGCTGGCCTGGGCGAGCAAGAGTTCGCGTCCCATTTGCCGGAGGGTTTCCTCCTTCGTCTTGCTCCGCGTCTTCTCATGGCGGCGCGCCATTTCGGTCATCCGCCGCGCCGCGGCATGCAAGTGCGGATAAATCCACGCGTTGGACTGGTCGAGCCAGACCTCCGAATATCCTTTGTTACCCCAACTCGACGCGCATGGTTCGACCACCTGAAGGATCTCATGGCCGGCCAAGTAATCCGTCGGTGTGGTCAATTCGAAGACGTCCTGATCGTAGGCCGCCTTGCGCAGGAAGAGATCGAGAAATTCCGGTCCCTCGAACCACCAGTGGCCGAACAACTCGGCATCGAACGGACTGACCAGAACCGGCTCGACCGGCATTTCCGCGCACAAGGGTTCGAATTGCCGGATGCGGTTGGCCAAAAAATCCGCAGCATGCGCCTCCGCCGCCGCCTCGGCCCATGGGCGGTGATAGAGCTCCTTGTGCTCCGTGCGTCCGGTGATGCGATGGTATTTCAGCCCGGTGAATTTGCGCTGCGCATCCCCGCCGAGGAACGGACGCAGGTAATCCAGCGGAAGATCGTAGCCGATGTCGCGGTAAAAATCCCGGTAAGCGGGGTCGCCCGGGTAGCCTTCCTCCTGACTCCAGACCTGCCGGCTTGAGTCCCGGTCGCGCGCGAAAACCGCCGGTCCCTCCGTCGTGTAGCACGGCGCATAAATGGCCAAACGCGGCTGCGGCTTGCCGAACATCAGCCCGTGCGCATCGAGCACGAACCATTTCAAGTCGGCTTCGCTCAAGTAGTTTCCCAAGCCCGGAAAATAAGCGCACTCAGGCAACCAGATGCCGGACGGTTGGCGTCCGAAAAGTTCACGGTGATAATCGCACGCGGTCAGAATCTGCGCACGTACGGCCTCCGGATGCTCGGCCATGAGCGGCAAAAATCCGTGCGTGGCCGCGCAGGTGATGATTTCGAGAAGTCCCGCGTCCTGCAGGGCGCGAAAGGCAGGGATGAGACGTCCGCCCCGCGCGGCGAAATAGTCCCGCGTCGCCCGGAAGCGCTCGAGGTAGAATTCGGCCAACTCCCGGGCCGCCACATCGCCCGCGGTGCGCGACACCTCGCTTTCGGCCAACGCGACCGAACGGTCGAGATGGCGGGCCGCCCGTTCCCCGAGCAGGGGGTCTTCCATCATCGCACCCAGCGTCGGGGTGATCGACATGGTGACCCGCACCGGCGCCCGCTCGGCCGCCAACCGCTCGAAGACCCGCAGCAATGGCACATAGGTCTCGGCGATCGCCTCGTAAAACCAATCCTCCTCGAGAAAATCCTCATGCTCCGGATGCCGCACATAAGGCAGATGCGCGTGCAGCAAGAGGGCGAACTTTCCTTTTCTCATCAGACCGGGCCAAAGCCCGGTAGCTTGGTCGGCAGCAGGCAGGCCGGCAAGACACGCTTTGCCACCCTTTGCGCCGGACATATTCCGATCCGTGCGGCCCCGCATCACCGTGCGCCATGCCACGACCAATTCCCGCGGCCCTGCGCAGATCGGTGAAACGGCCTTCACTGCCGAAGGCGGCAGGCCGGTGGCCCATGGCACAATACCCTCTGCAGGGTATAGCCTGCGGGGAGGTGATCGGTTAGGATGTAGTCGAGCTTCGCTGCAATTTGCATGAGCCTACGTTGCGTTATCGTTGAGGATCAGACCATGTTCCGGCAGATGATGCATGGCATGCTCTACGCCATTCCGGAGCTGGAAGTGGTGGCCACGGCGACGACGGAGTCCGAAGGTTTGACTGCGTGCCGCACGCGCTCCGAGCGTGGCCTGACCTGACCTTGCGGGTCCGCTGAAGACATTGTTTTGCGCCGGTGTGCCGGCGCAAAAATATCTTCCCTAATCTTCTTTAATTTGCCTCCGGGCCGCCTCGCTTCGCTCGGCTGTGGCTAAAAAAATTCTGTAGCCTCGGTGCGACCGGCTATGCCTTCAATTCGGCCCCGGTCGTGGCATCGGTCAGCACAAATTGCTCGCGGTGCATTGTCGGGTCGGGCTTGAAAGAAAGCCGGCCGCCGTAGCGGCGTTCGATGTCGATGAGCAGCTCTTCATCCTCGGTGCGGAGACGGTTGAGCAAGTCCGGATTCACGATGACCTTGATTTCGTGGATGGTCTCGATGTTCTTGCGCATCACTCCGTGCAGGGCGCGTTGCAATTCGACCGACATCGTCATGGTGTTTTTGATCAGACCGCGCCCCTCGCAATACGGGCAGGGGTCAAACTGCGACATGCGCATGCTCTCGGCGGCGCGCTGGCGGGTCATTTCCATGAGCCCGAGTTGGGAGATGGGCAGGACGTGGGTGCGGGCCTTGTCGCGCTTGAGGCGCTGGCGCATGAGTTGGTAGACCGCCTGCTGGTCTTTGCGCGATTTCATGTCGATGAAGTCGGCAACAATAAGGCCGCCGATATTGCGCAACCGCATCTGGCGGGCGATTTCGTCGGCCGCTTCGAGGTTGGTCTGCACGATGGTGCGCTCGACATCCTTGCCGCCTTTGTTGCGACCGGTATTGACGTCGACCGAAATGAGCGCCTCGGTTTCGTCGATCACGATGTAGCCGCCGCAGGGCAGCCAGACCTGGCGGTGGAAGGCTTTCTCGACCTGTTTGTCGACGCCGTATTTCTCGAAGATGTGCTGCTCTTCCTGATAAAACTGGATGCGTTTCTTCGAGCGCGGGGAAACCTGGGCGACCAGTTCCTGCATGCGCTCGACCGAAGGAAGGTCGTCGCAGACCACGGCATCGACTTCCTCGGTCAGGAAGTCGCGCACCGTGCGCTCGATGAGGTCGGGTTCCTCGAAAAGTTGGTAGGGCGCGCGCTGCGCCTCCATGTTTTTCTCGATGTCGTTCCATTGCTCGAGGAGCAAATGGAGATCACGCACGAAAAAGCGCGAGCGCTGGCCGGAGCCGACCGTGCGGATGATCACACCCATGCCATCGGGGATTTCCAGTTCGTTGAGCACCTTGCGCAGCCGCTCGCGCTCCTTCGGGTCGTCGATCTTCCGCGAGATGCCGCACTGCGGGCTGTAGGGCATGAGGACGAGGTAGCGTCCCGGCATGCTGATGTTTGTCGTGATCCGGGGGCCCTTTGTTCCGATCGGCCCCTTGCTGACCTGGACCATAATGTCCGAGCCGGGCGGGTAAATGGTCGGAATGTCTTTGGCCGTGATTTTTTTCGGCAGCTTTTTGTTGGCGTTGCGGCGCACTTCCTCGATTCCGCTGTCGAGGGCGGCGGGGATGGCGTCCCAGAAGTGGAGAAAGGCATTCTTCTCGAAACCGATGTCGACGAACATGGCCTTGAGGCCTTGTTCGATATTCTTGACGCGGCCCTTGTAAATCGAGCCGACGATGTTGCGGTCGCTGACGCGTTCGACGTTGTATTCCTCGAGTTTGCCGTCCTCGAGCACGGCAACGCGTTTCTCGAGCTTCTCGGCATTGACGATGAGGCGGCAGCCGCCGGCGGATTTGGTCGGCAGGCCCAGGAGTTTTTTTACTTTTTCAATCATGATGGTATGGGGTGGGTTGATCAGGGGCGCGGCGCGGAAGGTTTCTTCTCCTTCTTTTTGCCGCCCCCGAAAATTCGTTGGAGAATATTGGGTTTCTTTTGCTCCACGGTGCCTTCCATGTCGGCGGCCGGCCGCACGGTGGGAGGCGCGGTGCTGGGTGAGCCTTCCGACGCGGCAAAATCGCCGGGTGGCGCGTCGGCCAAGGCGGCCGGGATGGCGCGGCCGAAGTCGACGCTGGAGACAAATTGGAAACTGCCCTTGGCCGGCTCGAGCGAGGCAATTTCCACCTTGGCTCCCTCCTCCATTTTGAAAATGTCGGAGAGGATTTTTGACGCAATGGGTGCGGCTACTCCGCCGCCGGATTGCGCGCCTTGGACGATGACGCTGACCGCGTAGCGCGGTTCGTCGTAGGGAGCGAAGGCAATAAACCAGGTATGGTTGTCCTTGACGCCGCCGCGCCAGAATTGGGCCGTGCCGGTTTTGCCCGCCACCTCGTGTCCGTCAATGCGTGCCCCCGCCGCCGTGCCGCCTCCGCGGTTGACCACGTCCCACATCCCGCGCCGCACTTTTTCGATTTGCTCCGTGGTCAGACCCTGTTCGATGAGGTTGGCGCGGACTTTGACCGGTTCCTGCCGCACGACCGAACCATCGGGGGCGACGATTTTGTCGACCAAGCGCGGGAAGTAACTGGTGCCGCCGTTGGCCACGGTGGCGGTGAGCATGGCCATCTGCAACGGCGAGGCCAGCACGTAGCCCTGACCAATGGCCACGTTGGCGGTTTGTCCGCTCGACCAACGTTCGCGCGGACGGTTCGCCCGCATCCATTCGGGACCGGGCAGGATGCCGGGTGCTTCAGCGGAGAGCGGGAGACCGGATTTTTCCCCGAGCCCGAGCAGGTGGCCGACGGCGACGATTTGGTCGATTCCCGCGGCGTTACCATATTGGTAGAAAAAAGCGTTGCAGGAAACGCGGATGGCGGATTGCAGATCGAGGGTGCCGTGGGCCCCGTTTTTCGAGGCGATCCAGCAGGCCATCAACTTGTCACCATAGCGCACCCCGCCACTGCAGTTGAGGCGGCGCTCGTCGAGTCCGGCCCGCAGGCCGGCCAGGGCGATGGGAATCTTGTAGGTCGAACCCGGGGCGTAGGCGCTGAGGGCGCGGTTGATCAGGGGATCGGTCGCATCACCGGTCAACTCGGCCCATCCGGCCGAGGAAATGGCGGGGATGAAACTGTTCGGGTCATAGGAGGGTACGCTGGCCATGGCGAGAATGTCGCCCGTGCGCGGATCGGTCACCACGGCCGCGGCGCGGCCCACCGCGCGAAGGGCTTTTTCGGCGATGTATTGGATGCGGGCGTCGATCGTGAGTTGCACGCTGTTGCCTGCGATGGGGGCTTGCCGTCCGATTTCGCCGTCGATCTGGCCTTTGGCATTGCGCTGCATGATGCGCGCGCCGGCGGTTCCTTTGAGGTCGGTATCCAGCGCGAGTTCGATTTGCGCTTTGCCCTCGGTGTCGGGTTGGTAAAAATTGAACCGGCGGGCTTCTTCCTTGTCGATTTCGGATGGCGTGCCGACATAGCCGAGCAGGTGCGAGCCGAGGGCGCCGTAGACGTAGCGGCGCACGGGCCGCGTGGTGATGTTGACCCCGGTGAGGCCGACATCGTGCTCGGCGAAGCGCGCCATGGTGTCGAAATCCAATTCCTCGATGTAGGTGTAAGGCACCTCGGTGTCGTTGCGGAAATGGAGGCGCAGTTGGTTGGCGTTGTAGTCGCGGGCCAGGCCGAGCTGGGTGAGACGTGGCATGACCGCCTCATTGATGATCTTGACGATATCCGGCTCGGATTTTTCCGTCATCATACCGCGCACCGTCGTGCGGTAGTTGCGCATCGGGACGCTCCCGTAGCGCGCCCGGAAATCGCGCACCATTTCGGGCAGGTAGAATTCAACGGCCAGACTGGCCCGGTTGCGGGCCAGCGGGATGCCATGGCGGTCGAGGATCTCGCCGCGCACGGCGGGCAGGCGCACGCTGACCTGCGAACTGTTGCGGATGCGCGCGGTGTATTCCTCCCCGCGGGCCACCTGCACATACCACAGCTTGCCGGTCAACAAGAGCATCGCGGCCAGCACGATCGAGGCGAGGACCGTGATGCGGAATTCGTCGGATCGCTGGATCATCGCGTCAGGCCTCCGCCGCGGCGTCGCCCCGGAGCACTCGCGGGAAGAAGGCTGAAAAAGAGGTAAACCACCGGCGCAAGCAGGAGCGCAAGCACGGAGGGACCGGCAAGGTGCCAGAAAACGGTCCAATCGAAGAAGAATGATCCGCGGCGCAGACAGACCATGATGTATTGCAGGAGAAGAAGAGAGAGGGTGGCCGCGCCGGCGGCGAGACAATGGACTTCCCACCGCCCTTCGCGGAAGAGCGGTTGCAGAGGTTGGAGCGCGGTGCCCAGCAAGACATAAAACAGCATAGACCAGCCGAGGCCGATTTCAACGCGGTCGCCGACGACATGCAGGAAGGCGAGGTCGCTGAGCAACCCGGTGAAGAGGGCCAAACCGAGCATGACGGGGAAAGAAAGCCAGAGCGCGCCGTAGCAGAAGAGCACGGGCACAAGGATAAGGTGCGCCCCGCCGAGAAACGGCAAGGGAGGGATGAACTCCTGCGCAACGAGCACGAGATAAATAGACGCGAAAAGGGCGATACCTCGGATCATTTGCTTCCCAGGACGACGAAGACGTCTTCCAGTCTGGCGAAGTCCGCGGCGGGTTCCACTATGGCCTGGCCATCGAGTTCGCGCGCGCGGAATTCTTTGATTACCCCGAGCAGGATGCCCGCGGGAAAGACCGCGCCGCTCACCCCGGCGGTGAATACCTTCATGCCGGGTTGGAGGTTGGCGTCGCGGTTGAGAAAGTTGAGCACAAGTTCGGGCGAGGCGTTGCCCGTCACCCGTTGTCCGCTGAGAATACCCTGCTCGTTGGTCCCCTCCACGCGGGCGGCCACCTGGCAGTTCTCGTCGGTCAGGAGCAGGATGATGGAAATGTCTTTGGAGACCGTCGTGGTGCGTCCGACCAGGCCGTCGGCCGTGAGGACCGGTTGCGCTGCATCGACACTCGCCGCGAACCCCCGGTTGATTTTGACCGTGTTCCACCAACTGGAGGCGTCACGGCTCATGATTTGCGCGGGCAGGAGTTTGAAAGCGGAGCGCTCGCGGTAATCAAGCGCGGAACGCAGACGTTGGTTTTCGCTTGCCAGGTCGCCGGAGAGTTGGCTCGCGGCGCGCAGTTCGTTGTTCTGCGCGGTCAGCACGGCATTTTCCTCCTCGAGTTGGTCGAGCGTCTTGAGGCCTTTTTGCAATTTGGCCACCTGGCCGCTGATCGCCGAGCCGGCCTGCAAAGCGGGACTGGAAACGCGCAGGTAACCGCTTTGCCAGGAGCGCATGCGCTCGGACGAAAAACTGAGGAAGACGACCGCGATCAGGACCGCCGCGCCGAGCAGGATGAGGTGCAGCTTTTTCATGGTGGCGGGACCATTGTTCCGGACGGGCCGGGTGGCAACAGGATCAATGGGCGATGTGCTGGCTGCCGCGGACGTTGTTCTGCGCGATGCTCCGCAAGACCTCGATCTCGTTCAGCACGCGACCGGTTCCTTCGGCCACCGCACTCAACGGATCGTCGGCAATGTGCACCGGCAAGCCGGTCTCATCGCGCAGCAATTGGTCCAGACCGCGCAAGAGCGCGCCGCCGCCGGCCAGCACCATCCCGCGGTCCACCAAATCGGAGGACAACTCGGGCGGGCAGCGCTCCAGGGTGGTGCGGACGGCATCGACAATGCTGTTGAGCGGCTCGGTGAGCGCTTCGCGCACCTCCTGCGAGGTGAGGGTGATGGTCTTGGGCAGCCCGGCCACGAGGTCGCGGCCTTTGACTTCCATCGAAGTTTCTTTCGGCAGCTTGATCGCGGATCCCAGCTTGATTTTGATGTCCTCGGCGGTGCGCTCGCCGATGGCCAGGTTGAAGTTGCGTTTGAGGTATTGGACGATGGCCTCGTCGAGCTCGTCGCCGGCCACGCGCACGCTGCGGCTGAAGACGATGCCGGCGAGGGAAATAAGAGCGACTTCGGTCGTTCCGCCGCCGATGTCGATGATCATGTTGCCGGCCGCTTCCTGGATGGGGAGGCCGACGCCGATGGCCGCGGCCATGGGCTCTTCAATGAGGTAAACCTCCCGCGCCCCGGCATGGGTGGCGGAGTCTTTGACTGCGCGCTTTTCGACCTCCGTGATCCCGGATGGGACGGCAATGACCACGCGCGGACGCACCATGCGGCGGCCGCCATGCGCTTTGCTGATCAGATGGGCCAGCATGGCCTCGGTGATTTCAAAGTCGGCGATGACGCCGTCTTTGAGCGGACGGATGGCGACAATATTGCCCGGCGTGCGGCCGAGCATGCGCTTGGCTTCGTTACCCACGGCGAGGACCTTGTTCGTGCCGGCCTGCACGGCGACCACGGATGGCTCGCGCAGCACGATGCCCTGATCGCGCACGTAAACCAAGGTGTTGGCCGTCCCGAGATCGATCCCGATGTCACTCGAGAATAGGCCGAATAACTTTCTGAACATAATGAGTGGATGTGGCCGAGGGCCGGGACGGATTGCTTAAAATTTCGCGTCCAAAAGAGAGAGATAAGCTTTCCACGCCGTTGGGAGCAAGGAAATTGCGGCCCTGGCCGCCGGTCGCCGCCTCCCGGCCAGCTGGAAGAGTTATGCGGGCCATGGGTTTCAAGGTTGGGCGGGGCCTGTGCACCCGCCAACGCGCCGGCTCAGAGACTCAGGGGGCGGGCGCGGGTGGACCTTCCGCGATTTGCCGGATGGCCTGAGCGAGGTCTGGCGGCAACATGAGGATCTCTTCCGTGCCGGTGACCCGTGCCGGGCATGTCTCTCCGCTGGCCGCGCCGAGCTCGACCCCGGCAATGGGGTGACCCCCGGCCACCTCTTCCGCGGAGTTTTCTGAAAGCCAGGCCGAAAAAAGCAGGCGCTGCGCGGGAGGGTCGAGGCCGGCATCTTTGGCCGTCAGTCCCGGCTGGAAAGAAACTGCGCGGGTCTTGTTGAAGAGCTCGATCAGGCCATCGACCTCCTCGTTGGTCACGGTCATACCATGCTTGGGATCGGCCCAAACCTCGCCTTGGCGCTGGAGTTCAATCACTTGGCCATCGCTCTCCATGGCAATCCGGTCGACTGCATCGGGCTCGACGTATCCCAAGGACCGGTCGCGCAATGCTTCGGGCGAAACCTCGAAAAGGAGGTTTGCCGCCCCGCCGACCTCAAGTAACCCTCCGCGCGGGGCAAATCGCGCCGTCAGGGTTTCCACCGCCGTATCCCCCCCGCGAATCACTTCCAGATTCAGCGCCTCGCCCCCGCCCATCGGGGTCAGGCTGATCGAGGCCGTCTGTCCAGGGAGCGGGGCGGCCTCGGGAGCCGGCGCCGCGAATGTCACGACCGGCAAACCGAGCAAGGCATCAAGGAAAGAACGCACGGCCTGTGGATCGGCCGGAGCCGTCACCGGCTTCTCGATCAACCAGCGCCCGCGTTCGCGCCGCACCGTCATTTCCCCGTCGGCCCGGCGCACCGTGAATTTTTCGATATCGTCGGGCACGGATTGCGTCAGGCGTGCATCCCGGAATTTTGCAACCGGCGCGGTGGCCAGCTCCACGATCGTGCCGGCCACCCGCAGGAGATCGGACTGTCCGCCCACCCGGGCAAAAATTTCGTCAGGTAAAGCGGTGTTCGCGCCGAACTCGATCCGGAGCGGTGTCCCCGCACCCCGCAGGTCGAGACGCAAGCGCGGCGCGGCCAGACCGGCTTCCGTCACGGCCGCCAACTCGGGCGAGACAAGGCGGTCGCGCACCGTGAGGAAACGAAGGGTCGCGAGGAGGCGGTCGACTTCTCCGGGGTCGGCGCGGTCTTGCAGCGGGGCTGCGATCGACCAACCGGTGGCGTCGCGGCGGAGGCTGACCGTTTCCGTGCCGCGAACGATGTCGATCTCGGCGATGTCGTCCGGTTCGAAAACCGCCGCATAGCGCCGCCGTTCGTCGGCTTCGCGCGTGGCGGGCGCCATCTTGCGCAGGTAATACAGGCCGCCGACCACCAGCAAGGTGACGAGGAGCAGGGCGGTGGTTGCGCGCGGATTCATCGCTCAGCGCCTCCGGCGCCACCAGACGAAGGTCCCTGCCAAGGCGGCCGCGGCCGGAATCAAGACCAGTGTGTAAAGCGCGATGCGTCCGGTTTCCAAATCGGTAAGATTCAAGCTGAAGGCGCGCACCGTTTTCGGCGCGATCCCTGCCAGGTGCCCGCGGTCGAGCATCCAGTTGAGCGCGTTGAGCACAAAATCGAGGTTCGGTTCAGTCACGATGCCGTCGGAGACAAATTCGCTATTGCCCACCACGACAAGCCGGGCGGAACCCACATCGACTTTCTCGTCGGCCACGCCGCCGCGTTCGGCCATCGCCGCCACGACCAACGGAGCAGCCGTGTCGGCTCCCGCCTCGAAAGCCACGCCCTTGCTCTCGTCCGTCACATGATCCCTTTCCCCCCAGAACGGCTCCTCCGCCGTGATGAGCGGTTCGACGAGCGTCCCCTTCACCTTCTCATCCAGCTCGAGCGAGCAGGTCGCGCCCGGCAGCAAGGCCTCGGCGCCTTGCAGGCGGCGGGTCACGCGATTGACCGCCGAAAATGTTCCGACCACATCGCGAACAATGCCGGTGGCGAAGCCGAGTTCCACCGTGCGCAGCACGCGGTCGTCCAGCGGGGTGATTCCGGCTGAGACGAGGAACTCCCGGAGCAAAGGCGTTTCCGCCGCGGGGTCGAGAAGCACCATAATGCGTCCGTCCTTCGTCCAATAATCGCCCAGCAATCCCGCCGTGGCCGGCGGCAAATCGTAGCGCGGGCCGGCCAGGAAAATCCCCGCCGCGTCTTCCGGCACTGTGCCCGTCACCCCGAGGTTGAGCGGGGCGACGCGCACGCCTTGCCGCGCGATGTATTCCTGCAGGAGCGAAAGGGTGGAATCTGCCCCGACGCGCGGTTCGCCCTGGCCTTGCAGGAAGTAAACGGTGCGCTGGGTTGCTTCGCCCAACTCGATCAGGGCGCTGGTCAAGGCCTGCTCGCCTTTGAAAGCGACCACGCGCGGCGGGTCGCCGCTCAGTTGCGGGATCAGATCGTATTCCGCCATGTCGACCGCGCTGATTTGCTTGGTCTTCCCCCCGCTTTCCACCACGACAAGATTTTCTTCCGGACCGAATTCGAAACGCGCCTGCAATTCGCGGGCCCGCCCCAGATTGCGCATCGGATCGATGTATTCGACGGTCAACTTGTCGCCGGCCGCGAATTGGTATTCTTTCAGCAGGTTCATCACATCGCCGTAAACCTCGAAACCGGGCGCGGCCGTGGTCGGGGAGAAAAACACGTAAACCGTGGCCGGGGCCGGCAGTGCCCCGAGCACGCCGCGCGTTTGCTCGCCGAGACGGTATTTCTGGGCCGGCGACCAGTCACTGCGCAGGTAATAGTGGAAGCCCGCGTAGTTCACCGCGCCGAGCAACACGCAGGCCAGCAGAATTTGCAAGGTGACCCCGAAACGGATGCCGGCCCGCCGGCGGGAAGATTCTTGCGGAGCGGCCATGTCAGTTGCGCCAGCGGCGGGATTGGAAAACGTGGAAGGTGAGGAAGAGGACGAAGACGGTCAGCGACAGGTAGAAGACGACCGGCCGCGAGTCGAAAAATCCGCGCGAGGCTTCGCTCATGTGCTCGAGCGCGGAGAAATAAGCGGTCAACTCCCGCAGGGCCGGCGTCACATTGAGCAGGAAAAAGTTCAGCAACCCGGTGAAGAAAAACAAGGTGATCACCGTGAAGGACATGATGGCCGCCACGATCTGGTTGCGCGTCAGGGCGGAGGCCAGGCAGCCGACCGCCAGATAAAACATGCCGATGAGGAGCAGCATGACATAGGCGCCGAGAAACGGCCCCGCCGCACCCGCCGCCTCGAGGCTGGTCACCCGGGTGAAGACGGCGAAATAAAGCAGACTCGGCAGCCACAGCACAATGTAGAAAAAGAGCGCCCCGCCATACTTGGCCAGCACCACCTGACTGTCGCGCACCGGTGCAGTCATCAGCGGCTCGATCGTCCCCATTTTGTATTCCTCGGAAAACAAACGCATGGTGATCAACGGGAAAATCAGGACGAAGCCGAACCAGAAAAATACCGTGTTGAAAAACGCCTCGACCACCGTCACTTCGCTCGGCCCGCGGTTGAGCGCCGCCACCCCGGCATAAAAATTGAATCCGGTCAGCAAGAGGAAAAAGAACATGACGACCCAGGCCACCGGCGAGAGGAAGTAAGCGCGGATTTCGCGGTTCAGCAGGGTGAAAAAGTTCATCGCAGTTCCTCCGACTGCGTGATCTCGGCGAAGACCCGCTCGAGATTCACTTGTTCGCGTCCGAGTTCGCGCAAGGCCCAACCGCGGGTTGCGGCCAACCGCGCCACAGATTCGCGCGGGTCGTGCTCCGCATCAGTCCGCAGCACACAACCGTGCCAGCCGTCCGGCATTTCCTCGACCTCCGCTTTGCGCACGCCGGGCAACGCGGCAAGGGCTTTCTCCAGATCACCGGCCTCCGCGCGGATTTCGGCGCGGATGCCCCCCGCCGTGCGGACCCGACCCGCCAGCGCTTCGGGGGTATCGGAGGCCGCGATACGACCACGATCAATAATCAGCACGCGGCTGCAGGTCATTTCCACTTCCGAGAGGATGTGCGTGGAGAGCAGGATGGTGTGCCGTTTGCCCAAGTCTTTGATTAGCTGGCGAACCTGCCGGATCTGGT
>ERZ889217.1136-NODE-1136-length-14088-cov-19.627948_pt1 | contig 14088 bp, 1 predicted proteins | sample MGYA00521098_ERZ889217 | MGnify/ENA primary metagenome ERZ889217 (study PRJEB32303, sample SAMEA104408613) | aquatic metagenome | biome: Brackish water; feature: Pelagic; material: water | place: Baltic Sea | collected 2014-06-10T22:04:00 | depth 2,362 m ...
CAATGCGAGCCGCGGCAGCAGCGGCAGCAGCGGTAGCGGAAGCCGAACTAGCAGCCGCAGAAGAAGAGGCGGTACGCGCGACAGCAGAGGCAGCAGAGGAGGAGCTGTTGCCGGAATCAGAGGGGCCGACAGACGAGCCCGTCCAGGAGACGGCAATGCCCGCCCTTACAGAGCCGGAGCGAAACTTCGATAACAGCGAGGAACAGATCGTCGTTCCGGAGTTTCAGAGCCCCGAGGAGGGACAGGTAAGCCTCGAGAACATGTTTTATGTTCTCATCGATATAGGAGACCTAGATCCTACAATGCTCCCTCAGAAAATTACGATAAGGAAAGAATGTGGAAAGCGGATGAAACACCGCCCTGCCAGCCCTGAGAGTTGGCCTGGCCACTTCCCTGGTGATTTTACAGTGAGCCGGGCCGCGGAGCGGCCACAGCAAGGATCCTCCAAAAGAAGGGTCAAGGGACCCCGAACTCCTCCGAAGAGGAGAAGACCGAGGAGAAGCGGGAGAAGGGTGGAGAAGGCAGGTCTGCGCGAGTTTGGCGAGTTCAGAACCCGCCTAGCATCGGCGGCCTTCGGGTCCTTCGGGATGAGAAAGAGCCGGTCTGCGGCTTTGGGCGCCTGTCGGCAGGCAGTCGATGTGGTGTGGGAAGCCTTGAGAAAGTTTCCCATACTACAAGAAAGCCGCGAGAAAGGGACCCGGAGCGCTACAAGCGCAGCGGGGCGCTACAAGCGCCGAGCCTTCTACCGAGAAAAGCGGAGGTTCTGGGCGGAACAGGAGCGCCAGGAAACGGAGCTGTTTCTGCGAGTGCGAGAAATGGTTCCCGAGAGTAGTTTCCGGGAACAGGTGGGAATCAAGAGGAAATCTCTCGTTGCATGCCCAGAGAAATGCGGACGCCGCGCAGGCGCCGAAGGCAGGATAGCCCGAAGGCGACGAAGAAACTCCCGAAGAAGGGGGGTAAGAGTTAGAAGAAGAAGAGGGGCTGCGGGCGGCCGACGAGAGAGGAGAGACCAAGACGGGACAGTGACCCCGAGTCTCTTAGAAAGAGCCACCTGGTACCGAGAGTGGGCCAAAGATATCCCTCTCCCTGTTAGGAGCGATAATGAACTAATTAAACAGGCGTATAGCTTGTGTGTTAGACTCGATCCAGCAGAAAGGAGAAACCGATTGCGGGCTTACGCCCAAAAAGAGAACGGATTAGTAAATGTAACATTCTTAACAATGTTAATAAAATGCCGCTCTACTGATCGACAACAGTGTGCCACAAGGGTAGCACACACCAATGAAGCTCCTGAGACTGCAGAAACGCAGCCGCACAGTCAGGGCGTAGTAGGGGTACAATATTACAGGAGACCTCCGCCACCCCCGATACGAGAACCGGGAGCCGAGGGCTTCCCGGTACCACAGGAACAGACAGAAGGTCTGTCACCCGGGTTACAGCAGGCGTTACGGCGTCGTCACTCCCAGGGACATGTACAAAGGCTACTTAGGTCCCCTGAATACGCAGCCCCTACTTTACGTAGCCGACTGAGGGAGTGGCCGGAGCTGGCCGGTATACTGGAAAGTGAGACAGGGTACCTCAACGCCCTGGATTTAGCGGAAGCCTTCCCCACTGACGAGTATCGGCAGTTTAGGGCTCAACCTCCAGACGGAGAGATATACCCCTTACAGCCCCTCGATGTTAGGGCAGTCCTTAATGAACTGCAAATGGAAGGGTCCATAACGGCATCTCCAGTACAAGCAGTGTTAGGGAGGGAAACCACTACTAGGGCGGGAGAGAGGACAGTAATGGACGTCCGGCCCCTGGAGGAACACATCAGGGGTGGTGAAGCACAGACCGCCAGAGATGAAGCGGCCACCGCGCATGCGCATACTAACCCCTCGTTGGAGGAAGTATGTCCTTATTCCCCGAATTCCCCGGACCACTCCCCAGGCTCCCCAGAACCGGGGCCGGAAGTGTTATGGGACGAGGACCATAATCCGGATTTCCGGAGGACTATCTTCCGAGAACGGTTAAGTTCTCCCAGAGAGCCACGGAAGGATGATTACATCTGGCCAGACCGAGTCACGCCCGGACAGAGAGGGTTCTGCATGGGCGCTCCAATTTATTATGGGACGCTCAGGGGCACGGCAAGGAGATTGCCGGTGAAAGTTGTTCTGAACGAAGGAACTAACCGCTGGACACTAATAAATCAGCCAGAGGATGAAGAACTGGTGAATATAGATGAGGACGCTCTGGCCAGTATAGTCTCAAGGACAGTACAGCCGGTTAAAATAGTGCCCGCAATAATATCGAGCGAACCAAGAGTGGTAAACTTTTATTCCGCCATGCATTGGAGTATAGCTTTCCCGCTGAAAGGCTGGATAGCTACAACACCTACGGGAAGAAACGCTTTGTGGGAGGCCCGCAACACACATGAAACACACTTAGAAGGGTGGACAGATTTCATGGAGGAGATGCTGGTAGACTTCCTTAGGAAGAGAACTGGAGACCAGGAACAACTGAGGAGGGACGCCTGGAATCTGGACCGCCAAGGGCTTACTTTTGTAGAGCCTCAACCTGGAGACAGGGTGGATAGACCAGAAATCCAGAGGTATGATATCGAGATGGATCCCCCGATAGGCCCCCGAGTCCTTCAGTATTGGAGGCATGACGGTGACCCGGGACTTGATTTCGTAGATATCAAAAGAGCAGAAGCGTTCGAGTACGACTGCCAGAGACTAACTTTCCCGCCGGTTCGGGAAAATTGGAACAAATTCCAGGACCCGGAGGAGGTCAAGTACTTCGCGTTCTATCGCCATTCTGGCGCATCCTTAGTACAAATGGACGCGGTTGATAGGAACAAAGAAAGCGGTCCAGTCAAGAGAAACCTGGCAGAACGGGAGAAAACAGGCCTGACCACCTGGAGGGTCATGTCCCACGAAGAGGACTCCCGAGACTGCGCAGAAATTTGGGACGTCGTAGACGACGGGAGGACAACCCCGAGACCGACCAACCAGTTAATGGGGATGACTTGGGTCCCATTGGTCGCCAGAGAAAGGGACGCGCAGGCGTTGATGGCCATAGCCAATTACTACGCCCCTACCAATAATAAGGAAGGGAAATATGAGTTCGAGACGCACCGAACACCTGCGGAGGTAGATGCGACCTGCGGACAAACAGGAGTGTTGCAACTACTGAGTTACAACTCCCCGAACGCGGGGGAGACCAGTGACACCAGAGCACTCCCTAGGGTTCTCAAGGAACCTCCCAGCGACACCCCGATTAGGCCTTTTGGCCCATCAACAGCTCAAATGCTGGGGGGCCACAAAGAGACAATCTTGAAAGACCTGGAACTCACCAGGCTGCGCTACTGGGGAGAACATAAGCAACCAGCAGAAACGACTTTCCAGAAGATAGGGGATCGCGTAGTAAACCTACCCGTATCCTACCCAACGCAGTTCCACCGGAAGGAGCTAAGTCCACAAGACACGAGGACTCAACCGGTAACTATGGGGTACGGGTTGAAAGAAATACTCAGCCCGCACGGACCCGGTCTCCAACTCTTGTACGATCAGTGGCCAGTACTAAAATACAGCCCACTGTGCTGGAACCAGACCCGAACCTCGATAGGACAGGAGTGCACGCCGCCCAGCCAGGTATGGAGCTTGCTGGGTCTTGATTCATTCAAAGAGTCGAGAGAGGGCCAAGACCGGATGTGGGAGTTGCGATGTCTCTTGGAGACCAAATCAGACCACTGGTTCCCAGATCAGGAATGGTCCCAAATAGCCCTGTATAAGGGATATGGGTATCAGTGTCTGGAGACAGACATCCTTTGGGTAGCATTATACCTAGGAAAACCTGGGTGGCTTCCCCATGAGGCCTGTCCAACAAATTACAAGCGGACCACGTCAAACCCGAGTGCATGGGGGGCAGATTATTATCAAAGACCGGAATTGCCGGTGCCATATTGCATAGACATTGCGGATTTCGCAGATCCGGTCAGGACGGTGTTGTACGCCGTTGAGGCGTTGGAAGAGAGAAGGGCGCTGACTAGACCAGAGTATTCCTTCGATACTCACGTAAGTCCAGTATACAGCACTCAATTAGTACCGGAAACTACCCCTGACGGACGAGAAATGACGAGACCAGCAAGATCCCCGACGCCAGAATCCAGAAGACAACCGGATCGGGTCGTCATCTCTGAATCGGCAAACACGAGGTCCGAAGCGACAGGACTGCGAACGAAAGGTTTGTATGAGTACGTGAGTACTTTAACAGCACCTGAGTGCCCAGGTGGTCTCTCCTTGCGACTGTGTGGGAAAGCGCCTCACTTAGAGCAAATTCACAAATTGTGGACGCAACTCATACAGAGTTGGGCAGGAAAAGACGACTGGGAGAAGGAGGTGACGTTCGGCCGAACACAACACGAGAGCATCTCTAGACCAGGTCCAGAGGATCGAAAAGAGGCAGAAGAATATCTGCAACATCTTAAAGATAGGGCCTCGGGAAACACACCAGTGTTCTTCCCTGGTATTATGCCAAAACCCGACTCCCTACAGATTCGGATACCCACGTCGCTGCAAATGGTACGTCTGGTACCCCACAATATGAGTGACCAGAGGACCACATCACACGCGCCTGGAAAGGAAGTCCAAGGTGCTGTGGTAGCGGGATCAACCACAGTACAAACAATGAGTGTGACGGGAAGAATCTCAAAAGAGGAGGCTCTTGATACTCAAGGAGAGGGATCCGCATATATCCCAACAGGAGGGCGGGACCGAGAAGAATCCAATAGAGAGGGAGAACAGCCAGGGCCCAGCAGAGGTCGTCCGATCCAAGATCCGACCCAGCGGGTGGAAGAGGAAGGGACGCACTTGTTGCTGACCTTGAAAGGAAACCTAAGAGGACAGCAACATCGACCGGTGCATACCGCGTTGCTTCCCTATCTGCGTACCATGGTAGAGGACTCCTGGGTAACTGGACAGTTTCAGGCATCTCTCGCCCGCAGTCGACCTGATCAAGAGCCAAAAGAGATAGCAGATTGGACCCTACGAAACTTGCCCCGTTTAGGGGCAGTATGCGAAGGGGGGGGCATTTGTGCAAGATGCGGAATGTTCCGACAAGCGGGCCTGTTGCGACGGGCAGATACCGCGTCGTTCACCGGTAACCCCCCTCCGGGGGTGAGGATGGACCGACCCTGGCGCTTGTGCCGACTCTGCTATTCCCCAGTGGAAGGAGCAGACACAGCCGCGGTACAAGAGTACGTTCCCTGCGTGGATCCGGACACTCCGGTTCAGTATCGGGCAAGACGCACGGAGGAAACCGAAACAACCATCAGTAGCGGTCCGCCGCAACCCACGGACTCGGATTCAGAAGAGAAGTCGCCGTCGGACAACAGCTCAGATAACAGTGATCCGGAAAGACATCGTCGGTCCCGGACATGTTCTTCAAGACGAAGAAGTCAGAGGGCCGAGGGGGCAGCGAATATCACACAGTACCCCCAACACCTGTCAACCCCAGGTACTCGTAACCTTCCGACGACCTCAAGTAAGATGGGGCAGAGAAGGGGTGGACCTCCGGATGAAGACCCGGACGATGAAGATCCTTGGATGCAGAGAAATCTCCCTACACCCAGAGGAGAGAGACAGGTCGGACGGATCGGATATCGAGAAGATCCGTTAAGGAAGTTTTCGGATCTCAACAAAGTAATGAGAGATGTAAAGAACGAGCTAGAAAAGCTCCCCTCCCTGCCGGGTGATTATGACAAGCTGGAGCCGCTGTCAGAATTCCTCTATGAACTCCGGGACATACTGCAGAATAACCCGACAGTAGACGGGGCAATATCGGCTGGAATAGAGGAGAGCCGAGTGATTCACGCAGCCGTAGAAATGAAATTACAGGGCATCAAATCCTCCTACGTATGGTATAAGCTACACCCGCTTATGCTAAATGGAGGATGGCGAACAAACTTCGCAAGTGTGCCCGTTCTTTCCAAACATCTGGGAAGAGAATGTCTCAAAAGGGAGACAGTGCAGATGGCGGCCATCACGTATAGGGAAATGAGTTTCAAACTCTCGGACACTCCAGCAATTTTCGCAGTGAAGATGATAAAGCAGCATGCGACTGCTTCCATGGATGCGGAGTTCCAACGCAGACACCCGTTCTACGGGGTGCCTGCAGATTTTGTCAACGCTTTGCCACCGCAGCTCAAAATTTTATTGAAAAATGGGCTGCGATACGCAAAAGTAAGATGGCAGTCCAGACACCTGGAAGCTGCAGGCGTTACTCAAGCAGTGGAAATTCAAAGAGTACTCACAAAAGTATGTGAGGAGTTAGATACACAACTGGCTCTCCAAAACGCTCTTAGAGGGGAGAGAAAGCACATGGTATCCCCGAAAGATGATAATAGCGGAAACGGAAGGCGAAGGTCCTTTTGGCGACCGAAGGTTAACGCGTTGGTTATGGGAGAAGAGAACCCTGAGGAGGCAGAAGTGTTGGCTATAGGACCTGGAACGACACCCGCAAGCGCACAATCCCCGGGGTCTGCTCGGGTGACGGCCAGACCAATAGGCCCTATAGGGCCCTCTGTCCCTGCAAGCTCCCGCAGATTTGTGCGTTTTGCACAACGAAAGACTGATGTGGCCAGATCCGACCCACGGGCACAAACCCGGTGGTCGGCTAGAAAGTTAATATCAGAAGGAGATAACAGAATGAAACACGTTCCTGGCAATCCGGTATACTCGGGATGCTATAATTGCGGGGACAAACAACATCTGGCAAGAGACTGCCCCGCCCCGCTAAAAGAGCGAGTATACCTCATTGAAGAGGATCCAAACAGTCTGGATGATTACGAAGAGGCATGCATGTATGCGATGCAAGGAATACATCCAGACTTGGAAGAACCATTCTCAGATACAGAAGCAGATGGTTCAGACTCGATAGAAGATATTGGATCGCTGTTTGTGATTCAGTATCATATGGACAATGATGACAATTGACGGCAGCAGGCCGTTCCAGAGTCACTGACTAAGATGATGTCGGGCACGGAGCTCGCCGCATTTAGAGAATCTGCACGGCGAGTTCCTATAATCTGGAACAAGGGGTCGGCCAAGCTGCCAGATATACCAATAACCCCGCAAAAATCGTGGAGCGACGCGAAACAAGCGATACAACAAGCCATACGCCACTTGCGCAGACTGCCAACGATGCATAAGGCAAAAAGGCGGAAGACGGAACATAGTGTGGATGTGGTACTTGACAGCTTGTTGGAAGGAGTCATAAGTGAGGAAACAACATGCCTTCTGAACGAGGACGTTCCAGTACAAGAACTGGGGGGGGAAGAGCCTCAGCCTCATGATAAACCCGACGACGACGAGATGCAGGAGGCTATGTGTTTTGCGCAGGAAGCATTTGATGTAGCGCTAGAACACCTAGCAAGTCTAAAAGGGTGTGACAGCATAGTAAAGCATGTTGACTCAAAGGGTTTGTGCTCGCCTTCGAGTATTAGAAAGGGGCTTATGATGTACCCGGTGGCAGTAACTGCTACCACTAGCGAACGAGTGAAGGAGGATCCGGAACAAGGAATTGACTTAATCACTCCGCAGGAAGAAGAACAGTGGGACAAACAGTTCCGCCAACTAGGCCCGCATAATCACCCCAGAAAAAGGACAGCAACGTACTCGAGAATTCCTATCAGATCAACGGCGATGGTAGATAGCGGAGCTACGAGATGTTTTATTAGTACGAACATGATAAAGAAGTTCCAGTTAAAGACGTTCAAAGCTCAAAGACCGCTCCGAGTAATGATGGCAGACGGGGAACACCTGGAAGCAGGAAGACAAGTAGCAGTGACACTTCGTTTTCAGGAATTCACCTACACGCATGCGTTCTTTGTACTGCCACTTGGTATCAAAGCGTCTTTCGTGTTAGGAATACCCTTCCTGCAAGCGATCTCCCCGTATCAATGCGATGCGCGGAATCACGAGTATTGTTTCGAGAAGTCAGGAAAGCAAGTCAAAATGCATCCCGTACCCTTGCCTATCCCGCAATATGAAGAGTCAGTAATAAGTTTAGAACAAGCATTGAAAGATATCCGAGTGTTACGCAAAGAGCGGAAAAAGGTGACCAAAAGAAATAGGAAAGAGGACAATGCAATAGGAGAAACCGGAGAGCCGTTAGCATACCTGTGCCGGTTGATAGTTGCACCAGAGGAACATCCTGAGGAGAATCAATCGATAATACACGAGGCGGCATCAGCAGTATCGGAGGTGTCCCCAGAAGAGGGCATGAAGAGTCAGCTGGAAAACAACGAAAGGAACGACCTCATGAATCTAATGCGAGTAAAGCCTAGACAGAATACGAGAATCTGTAAATGGCTAGCTGACATGGCCGGAAAAAGGGCAACATTAGGATTGGATTTCTGGAATATGGACAGAAGAAATGAGCTAGGAGACATAGTCCGAACCGATTTCAAATCCCACATTAAAGAAGAGTTACCGATTAGAGAGGGGCCGGACGTGGATTACACCAAGACTCCGGCGACTATCAGATTCAAAAAGGACTACGCAGGGCAGACGCCCCACAGGCTGGGACCCAAATTTGCTCCTGCAGAGATGAAGCAGTGCCGCGAAATCTTGCTGGACCTCCTAGCAAAAGGGTATATCAAGCCCTCGGCGTCACCTTTTGGTAGCCCGGTGTTGATGGTACCTAAACCAGGATGCCCGGGAAAATTACGCATGGTCATAGACTACCGAGCGGTCAATCAACTAGTGGAAGGGGATCGATATCCGTTACCCACGATAGAAGAGCTGATTGCACAAATGTCGGGAGCAAAGATATTCTCGACTTTAGATATGCTGTCAGGATTCTGGCAACAACCAGTTTTAGAGGAACATAAAGAAAGAACGGCCATGACAACAACGCTTTTCGGGCAATTCACCTGGGAAGTTATGCCCATGGGGTTGAAAAACTCACCTGCCCAATTCCAGAGAGCAATGGCAGAGGCAGTAAGAGACCTTCCATTTGTGTCCTGTTATATTGACGACTTGATCGTCTTCTCTACAACCGTAGAAGAACACATGGGACATTTAAGAACTGTGTTCGAAAGGCTCAAGAAAGTACAAATGCTAGTGAAAGAGTCAAAGATGCATCTCTTTAAAAAGTCAGTAAATTTCCTAGGACACTGTGTAAGTGGAGAAGGAGTGGCACCACAACATGCAAAAATATCGGCAATAAGAGACTGGCCGACTCCAAGCACCGTGGCAGAGGTAAGAAGCTTCCTAGGGCTGGCGAGCTTCTATAGAAAATATGTCTATAGGTTCGCAGCCATAGCCACCCCCCTACATCATCTGCTCAAGGACAAAGCAGAATGGAATTGGAGAAGAGAGGAAGAACAAAGGTCATTTGACTTGCTCAAGAAAGCGTTAATGTCAGCACCGCTCCTCGTTCTCCCAGATGTAGAAGGAGCAATGTCCGGAAGATCCCCATATCTGGTACAAACCGATGCGTCAGAAGGGGCTTGGGGGGCAGTAATAAGTCAGGACCAAGGAAATGGACCCCAACCAATAGCATTTGCTAGCAAAACGTTTTCCCCAGCGGAGGTGAATTACTCGGCAACCGAAAGAGAACTGTTAGGGCTGGTGAGAGCCACATGCTTCGAGTGGAGACATATATTGTGGGGAGCGCAATATAAACTACAAGGAGACCATCGACCGCTACAATGGCTCTTAGATCCCAGTAGGGAAATAAGCAGAAGACAAGCAAGATGGTTGGATCTTTTAGGAGAAAACAACGTCCCAGCGATGGAATGGGTACCAGGAAAAACCCTGATAGTGGCGGACGCACTCTCGCGCAGGCCGGACCACATGGCCGTTATACCCTCTCCAAGAGAAGGATTGATGGACCAGTCGAGGCCACAGAATGCAGCCATAATAGAAGATCCCAAAGATACGATAATTCCCTCTAACCCTCTGAGGGAGGAATCATATATGTTGCCGGAAGGTCTACATAGCGCACCTGCGGCCTGGAAGCAACAACCCGAGTTGTCTAAAATACTGGTTGAGAAGGGAGAAACTAAGAGAGATGACACCTCGAAACCGGCATCAATAGAACAAAACTCCAAAATAAAAAGGGACGAGGCCTTGGACCTAGGGCCTCAAGACAGACGGATCTTGCGTGCTCAGCTTCTCACAGAGGCAGAAAACCTCCGATCTAGAGAACTGGAAAGCGCAGAAACCCTAACGATAGAGGGCCTGTTGGAAACAGCGGTTCCCAGAGAAGAGACGTCTTGGATCCCTATATACCAGCAAAACGGCTTAGTACATTGTCTACCAAATAAAGGAACAGGATCAGTGCCTCATGCGACAGAAACATTGCTCCTATTATCCACTACATGGAGGGAACCACAGGAAAACGAAGTACCCGAGTATTTATCCAGTACTCCGAACAAGGTCGTACCTAGAGAAATATGTTGCTATTTGGAAAATCTGGAGAGAACTCTGGTGACAAATAACCGAGCAACCGGAATAAAACCAGGGGAATTGACAGAGGACCATCTAGACGTGGACCAGTATGATTGGACTTTCTCGTTCCGGGAGTTCGAAAGACTACAGAAACAGCTGGGCCCCTTCGCAGTAGATGCATGCTGTGACCCACAAGGTAACAACAAACAATCCGTAAAAGGAAATATGCATTGGTCAGATTGTCTACGAGAAAGGTGGGACGGTTTACACGTTTGGGTATTCCCGCCTTTTAAGGCTACGTTAATATCCCGGATTCTACAACATTTCAAACAATGTAGAAATCGGGATAACAAAACAGCCATGACCGTGGTCCTACCAGACTGCTTAACAAATAAATGGACAGGCTTAATGACTGGATACGTCCCAGTGCGAAATTACCCGAAGGGTACAATTGTGTTTTTCGCACCAGACGGAGCCATGTTACCAAATAAGAGCCCAATAACCGTATGGCATGTGGCCCCGGCAGCCAACTCAGACGACACTGAAAAATTACGAGGAGGGGACTGTGTCGCTATTACCGAAACAAAAAGAAAATTGTGCGTGACATGTGGAAAAGGATCAGGAGCCCAGATAGGAAAAGTATGGCCCTGTATACAATGTAAGCGAGCATTCCACCAAAAATGCGGAAAAGGGAAATCAAAATTATGTGAACCCTGCAGACAGTCATCTGAACGGGAAACAGAAGAGCTCGAGAAGAATCGTCCTATGTCTCAGGATTTCGATTTGTTACCGGTCTCCAAACAGCTACACCTTCTAGATCAATTAAAGAAGGCCGCGGCTAAAGACCCACAATACACTTCATGGATGCAAGTGGATGAACCAAAGGTGTTCCGAAAAATGGGAGGACTGCTGTGGAGAGTAGAAGGAGGGGGGCTCCAATTAGTCATACCCTCCGACGCTCATATAAAAGATCAACTGCTGGACAGCGGGCATGCGTCCGCATCCGCAGGACACATGGGGCAGGCAAAGACTTATGAGAAAGTCTCTCGTCGATTCTGGTGGCCGGGAATGAGGAAAGATGTGCTTAGTTTCGTAGATCACTGCGACTCGTGCCAACGAAATAAAGCAAGACGAAAGGCGCCCCCTGGAAGTCTTCTCACGCCAGTACCTATTCCCGCCAGACGAGGCGAGGTCGTCTCAATGGACTTCGTAACAGGAATTCCGACATCCGAAGAAGGGTATAACGCTATTTATACTATAATAGACAAATCGTCCAAACTAGTAAGATTTGTACCATTAGTGTTTGGTGACCGACAATCTAGTGGCGAAGGAGTTGCCCGATTATTTGTGGATCATTGGTGGAAACACCATGGAATGCCCTCAAAAATAATAAGCGACAGAGATGTACGCTTCTGTTCCGCGTTTTGGACGGAATTCTTACGATTGACAGGGTCGAAAGCCTCCATGACCACTTCATTTCACCCGCAAGCCAATGGGCAAGCAGAGAATACTAACCAGACAATGGAAATGATCATTAGAGCATACGTCAGCAATAAGCAAAAGGATTGGCCAACCCATTTAGCAGCGGCGGAATTCGCAATAAACGACTCCATACATGCGTCTACAGGGTTTTCGCCCTTCCAACTGACCTATGGAGAATCTCCAGCCTCCCACTTAGACCTCTTTCTCCAAAGTGCAATGCAGGAGGAAACAGTAGGGGTGACGGGTAATGCGCAACAACAGATTAAAGCAGCGGAACGTTTTGTGGAAAACTGGCGCAAGAATCTTGCAGAAGCAAGGATGAATATGGAAAGGGCTCAAAAGGCCTATAAAAGAAACTTTGATGGGAACCGCAAACACGTAGAGTATTCTATGGGAGACAGATTGTTGGTATCTCAAAAACACCTAACCCTACCTAAGGATAGAGATACTCCGTGGAAACTAAGAGCCCTATATGACGGACCATATGAAGTAACAAAGGTGTTAAAGAACGAGGAAGGCAAAGCTTTTGCTTACAAATTGAACCTTCCGGCGCACCTAAAACAAGCACCATATAACCTGCATGACATCTTTTCAGCTAGAAAAGTAGTAAAGTACAGAGGAGACTCACCTTGGGAATCTCAGAAACAAGAAGAATGCCCAGAACCAGTAAAAGTAGAGGGTATCCGAGAACACTTCGTGGAGGCTATTACAGAACATAGAGATATTCTGTGCAGAGGTCGTACCAAGAAAGGTCAACCTCGAAAAACCAAAAGAGAATATTTGGTCAAATGGGTGGGTCTACATGCGGGTCATAATCAATGGAGATCCCTCCAGAAATTAAACAATGGAGGAGAAAACATTATATGGAGGGAGTACGAAAAGAATTTGTATAAACAAAATCCAAGCTCCATGATACCAGAAGCGAGACATCTGATTACAACAACGAAAAATGGGCTGAGCCCTATAACAGCAAGTAGCAAAATCAATCCTCAGGTTTCAGAGGTTTCCATATCCTCCGAGGACAACAGTCAAACAATGAATAAGCCTCTGCGCCGGTCAGCTAGAATAAACACAGAAACAGAACAACTGCACGCCGCAATCGAAGAATACGAAAACAATGACAGAATTGTTAGAAATAAGAAAATAAGAGTTCTAGTGCTGTTTAGCGGCACCGGGTCAGTTGAAAAGGTTGTCAAGAAGCTTTTCCCCACAGCGACAATAATATCAGTGGACATCGATCCAAAGAGCAAAGCAACCTGCGTTCAAGATATACGCATATTCGCAACAGAAGACATGTTCGATTATCATCCTGGACAATTCACATTCATCTGGGCTTCGCCCCCGTGCACAGAATACTCGAGGGCAATGACGGGACCCAGAAGCAGAGATTTGGATGGAGCAGACGAGCTGGTGTCTTCGGCTCTCGCCTGTATCCAATATTTAAAACCCCGATACTGGTGCATTGAAAATCCGGAGGGATTGTTGCGCACCAGGCCGCTCATGAGGCCATATAGGCCGTACATGAAAGCGGCATCATATTGTAAATATGGAAGTCCAGTAAGGAAGAATACCTGCCTGTGGACCAATTTGCCTTTACAGGAGGAATTACACAGATGTTGTAAAGACACTCCTTGCAGCACTAAAAGAAAGCATGGCAAACATCTACAGACAGCTCAGGCAGGGCCAGCGGGGGACACACCAGGAAGTGGACCCGCTCGCAACATGTATCCGATACCTGAACAATTGTTGCGGGTATTATTATCGCCAACGGTTCTGTTGACGTCGGATGGTTTGGGACATAAGCAACGCAGGGAGGATATGTAAATATAGAGTAAAAATGTATATTGCCATAGACATGTAAATAGGGCAGTTGTAGTGCAAGCGTGGTGTAAATAGTAAGCGCCCGGGACGAGGAGCGCCCGGGTTAAAAGGGGGGGGGGCAGTGTGATAAACCCCAAGTCGTGGCTAGTCTCAAAGCCCTAGAACTGATTCATGGTTAGGAATCCTGCTGAACAGTCAGACAGTGGACAGTAGGTACAGTAGGGATTATTGCCTGAAAGGATATTATAAGTAGAATCACGGCAATAGGAACAGGGTTGTTTCACGCGTTCTCCTTGCCTCTGCAACCAGAGCCAAGGAGGATAGAAACAACACATGTTATTAA
>ERZ889217.1139-NODE-1139-length-14040-cov-5.108402_pt1 | contig 14040 bp, 12 predicted proteins | sample MGYA00521098_ERZ889217 | MGnify/ENA primary metagenome ERZ889217 (study PRJEB32303, sample SAMEA104408613) | aquatic metagenome | biome: Brackish water; feature: Pelagic; material: water | place: Baltic Sea | collected 2014-06-10T22:04:00 | depth 2,362 m ...
TTGGCTGCATCGCGTGATGCACTTGATGCAACAACTCGCAAGCGAGGTGCACCAAAAGCATCAAGAAGTTCGCGATATTTCGCGAGACATTCAATAGTTCGATCAATGGCATCTGGTGACAGTGTTTGAGTCTTGTCAACGCCCTGACCAAGTCGGGTCACATTGACTTGCCGTTTAAGGGTTTTTCCATTGTGATCAACGATGAGCAAATTGGTCGAGTTTGTTCCGATATCGATTGCGGCCACGTTGCCCCTTGAGAAATTTCCTTCAGGTATCTCAATGTGTTGTCCATCGATACGTTCGGCAACCCAGCGACCGACCGGATCATCGCCACCTGCGAGATGCCACGCATAATGAGCGTGTAAGCACTTCACGCCGATGCGGGTGCCAGCGACACCTCCTGATGGGCGAGGGCCATCATGACCGCTAGGAATATAGGCGTCGCGTTCGGCTTGGTAACGCCGGTGGGCATCTTCAAGTTCGTTGGAATCAACTTGCGCTTCGGCGTCGTTGACCCCGCCCGCTGCTTCAAGACGACTGACTGCAACTAATGCTTCGGGAGAACACAACCAGTACAGCGTTGGCATCGGTGTGCCATCGGCAAGAAATGGGGCGTTCTTAATGACGACAGGAATTCCGTTGCTATCGCGAACGACAACAGCAAAAGCACTATGTGGCTCTCGTCCGAGAAGTTGGGTGACTAACTCTCGATCGTGAGGACTGGCAATGAGGTCGTTGTTCAACTCTCGCGATTGCGACGCCGGCGTAAGGGACGCACGATGAACAAGAGCACACCCAAGATTGCTCCAGCGACAGGAAGAAGTCGCTTCATCACGGCGCCACCAGCGACCGACTGGAGGTTCAGCGGTTCGGCGGCGGGGCCTTCAATTTTACGAATCTTGGGCTCTTCGGCTGAAGGATCGGTGACCTTGCCAGTGGACGGCGTTTCAGTGGCTGAAGCAGCAGTGACTGGTGCGCTGGCTGAAGGTGCCGGAGCGCCACCTTCACGATCAATCAAGGCGTTCAAGTTGTCAGCGAATTGAGCGATGAGTTTTTCACTGATGTCAGCAAGTGCGCCGCGTCCAAATTGTGCGACCTTGCCAGTGATGGCGAGATCGGTCACAACGTTGACTGAAGTGCTCGTCGGCGTAATGGAGGTGAGTTGGGCAGTGATCGTTGCAGAGGCATTGCCCTTGCCACCAATGTCACGGCCCGATGCCTTGAGGTGGGCGCGAAAGTTGACCTCGTCTAATTCAACGAATTGTGCTTCACCTTTGAACTGGGCAACGATCGGCCCAACTTTGATTTTGACTCCGCCTTTGAAAACGTCGCCGTGTACTTCTTGTAGTTCAGCACCGGCTAAACAAGGCGCAATGCGCTCGAGGTCGGTGAGAACAACCCAGGTTTCGGCGATGGGTTGATTGACGGTGAAAGTGTGGTTTAGGTCCATTGCGCAAGGTCCTCCTGCGTGTCGATGTCGGCCGCGGAACCAGGGCAATCTACTTGCGAAACGAGCTCGGGACGCAGGCGGATGAGATCTCGGGCTCCAGAGTCGCCAGATTTTGGCAATAATTCCCAGATTGATTCATGAAGTCGAACGGGATTGCCGTTGCGACCAAAGTAGGTGGCCACAGCAATCGGGGTGGGGGCTTGGGCAACCCGGCACCATGCTTCGGCGGTGACAAAGGGCTGATCGGCGAGACCAACGACCACGGCACGGGCATTTAGGCGTTGGGCCTCACGGATGCCCGTCAGCACAGACCCACTTTGCCCGTCGGCCCACCGGTTGTTGTGGACGACGACAACGTTGCGATGCGCCAGCATGGTGGCAGGAATTTCGGCGGCGCCAGTCACCACGATGACCGTCGCAAAGCCCGCCTCTAGGACCTGTTGTAAAGACGTCTGGAAAATACTTTTGCCATCCGTATTCGGCAAAGTAGCGAGAAGTTTGTGTTCAGATCCCAAAAATCGTGAGCCCGCGCCCGCGGCTAGTAGCACCGCTACCGAGTCGGTCGGCGGGGAGTGTGACTCATGATCTGAGGAAATTTCCACCCTTTTATCTTGCCCGATGACCAGCACTTTTGTCATCACATGACGCCATTCCTGGTCCAAATATGTCGGTGGCGCAACAAATGTGACAGTTGTGTTGCGATATCGTGTCAAAAATTGTTCGAAGTGACTGATTGGAGATGAGAAATGATCGATTCACCGAGACACAACCGACGGGTGACGGGTCATTGTCGTCGAGGTCTGGCCGTCGTGGGCGTGGTGACCGCTCTGTTAACGCTCAGCCCAACTCTGGCGCCGATCGCTTCGGCCGAGTCGATGTCGGCGAAATTGCCGGCAGCTGTTGCCATACCTAGATTTGACCCCGTGGCGATGGCCGCCTATCAAGCGCTCAATCAATTGCGACAAGACTCATTTCGATTTAATCGTGGTCAAGAACCAAGTGCCACTTTTGTTCGATTGCGTCGCCAAGTGGCCGAACTGATTGCTGATCGTTTGGTGCTGAATGCCGATGAACTTGAAGCTGCTTGGGCTGACTCAGACATCAACCATCAAACCGCGTTGATCGCCGCGTTAACTCAAGTGGGTGTTCCGTACAAACGCTTCGCCATGAAACCAGGTGTTGGATTTGACTGCTCGGGTTTGACATCTTTTGCTTGGAGCCAAGCAGGTTTCAATATTCCGCGTAATTCGACTCGGCAGATTCGGGCGGCGGATCCGCGCACATTTGACACTGCACAAGCCGGAGATCTTCTGCGCTACCCGGGTCATGTGATGATGTGGCTCGGAGTTGGCCAAGCGGTCATTCATTCGCCACGACCGCGCCAATTCGTCGAAGTAAAGATCTTGAATACTCGTTCGATGAAGCGCAGTGCTTTTGGCGATCCAACTGAGTAAATAACTTAGGCCGAAAACTGATCGGCTGAGGTTGTTGCCGAGTGTGACAAAGCGGTGACGGCGAGATCGGCAGTATCCATCGAAGCAATCACTCCGAATTGAGTAAACGCGCAATAACGCTTTGATTGGGTGGCGCCGTTTCCATCAACGACCGGAATTGCGGTGCAGATCGCACTGTTTTCCACGATGACTTCTTGCGAGGCAACTGCCGAACCGACTGCGACTCGTGAGTCTTGCTGCATACGATCAACGCTTGCCTGTTTGAAAATCGTTGACACCAACTGGCGATCTGAGACTCGTGATTCATCAATTCCGGGTGAACAGTCGCTGGTGATTGTTGAACACGTCAACGCCGTGCCATTGGCCAGGTAGATATAGCGCACCTCGGCGATCGTGATGCTCGTTCCAAACGCGGGATCATGAGCAAGTGACACCGCGGTATGAAGATCGCCATACTTAGTGACAACTCCGTAGGTGATGGTGAATGCGGCCATTGGGTCGGATTCAAGAACCTTCACGACGTCGTGAATAGCTGCATCGGAAATGGGCGGAATCGTTTCGGTGGGTACCAGAGTAGGGCGTTGACCCGTAAAGCAGCCGCCGAGAATGAGTGCGCACATTCCTATAACGGTGGCCAATTGGGCGAGACGAAATGACGACACGGTTGAATCCTAGAGTTAAACCTCGTTTGAAACCTGAACAGAAATTGTTTTAGCGAGTCATTGTTCTCGTAGCGTAAAGGACGTGATTGAACTAGATGCCTCCACGGTGCTCCTGCAATGGGCCGTCGGCGGCATGTTGGGGTGCTGGTTTACGACTCGTCACCGCGAAGTGGGTTTGGGCTACGGGTGGCTATTGCGCGGTATCTATGTGTTGATGGCTGGCGCCTCGGTGTACATCGGTTTTGCCTCAACTTCTCCATCGTCCACATCTGAAACGATTCGTAACTTTGCCGCCATCGCAGTGACCGGTGTTATTGCACTCGGCCTCGGTCAGAGTATTGTTCGACGTAAGGCTGGCGTGAGCGGATTTGTCGATGAACATGATCGTCGATCACAGCGCATCGCCGAGATGACCGGGATTGACCGCGAAGGTGCGGAAAAAGAAGTCGGTGAGGGTAAGGAATTTGCGCCGTTACTTGATCTCGCCCCGGTGGCATTCGGTTTGATCGCCCTCATCGCCGCGGGTGTTTCAGATGGTGGTAATGACGCAGTAGCGATTATCAGAACAATTGTCGGAGCAGCATTCTTGGGGTTCGTTTCTGATGCGATGTTGTTAGGGCACTGGTATCTCGTTCAACCGGGGCTACCTCGGCGTCATGTCAACGAGATTGTCAAAGCGTTCTTGTTTATCTGGCCCCTCGAAGTCATCGTTATGTTGATTCCGACGGGAATGTTCAGTGTTTTCACTGGATCAGTTGACGATGGTTGGGGCGGGCAGCTCGGTTGGTTTTGGGTGGCGTGTGCAATCACAACGGGAGTCTTGGCTGTGGTCACCTTGAAGGCCTTGCAAGAACGGGCGTATTCAGCGGTGATGGCCGCAACTGGGTTGATGTATCTCGCGATCTTGACCGCATTCGGAACCGATCTAGTAGCCCGCGCCGTTTTGGCTGGCTAATCAGCTATCACTAGATTGATCAGGGATCAACAACCCACGAGTTGATGGCATAACTCTTGTCGGCGTGAACTTCAACGATTGCAGTAGATACGGCATTGCGAATTCCGTCGGTTGTAGACACCGCGAGACGAACTTTTCGCTGAATCGTTTGGCTGATGACTCCAACTGCGTAAGCAGTGGTTCCTTTGTTCGGTGCGAGCATGAGATCGAGCTGAAGTTTTGTTGCAACGACACCGCCTGTCATACCGAACTCGTATGTGGCTGTCGTGCTCGTGGCGCGAACGCCGGTGTTCGGCATGAAAATGTAGCCATCAACGAGAAAACGATTTGTAAGTGAACTGGTTCCGTTGAGACGAACATCAACCCCCCAAGACGTACTTGGCGCGAGAGTTGAAGAGACATACGTAACGGGTGTCGCATTATTAACGGGAATGATGGAGTGGGTAGCAATTGAGGTCGTCGTTCCGTCTGGAAGTAGAACGGTGTCAGTCGGGACTTCAACAGTTGAATTGCTTTGGCCAAAGTTGACGGTGCGAATTGACACACCTTCGCTGCCACGTGTTGTCGACGTCGAAACTCGACGATTGAAACGTACGGAAGATTCCTGAACCGTCAAACTTGCTCCACTTCCGAGTAGGAGGGTCGCACCTTTGCCAGTGATCTCGTGGCTTTTTGGAGCAGTTGCGGCATAAGCGGCTTGAGCATCGACGGCACATCCGGCGTAACTTCCTTCGCCAAAGACAACTTGGGCGCTGCCCGTAATTACCAAGGGTCGTTCAAAGTAGTAGACGCCCGATGCAAAGTAGTGCGCACCACCGTTGAGGGCGAGGGGTGTCGTTCCTACGTAGCGGCCAGGAAAATACAACGAACATGTACCGTTCGTCGCCTGTGAACCCGGTCGTACAAAACTGGGAATTTGCGGAAGTTGTGGATAGACCCAACTTGTTCCGGTGGGGTTATCGCCAGCCATTTGCCACCACTGTTGTGCAGTGTTAGTCCATGTGGTTGAACCATCATTGATGAGATTGCTGCTGAGCGGATCAGTGGATGTTCCTGTATTTACAAGAATGTTGCCAGTCAATGCGGTGGTCGTTGAGCCCGCCCATACCGGGGTTGAAATATTTGCTGTCGTTCCTGCGTTAAGCGTGGTGATGGTGCCGTAACGATTTGCGCCAGTGGAGTAACTCGTGACGGTGGTGCATGAAGAGTTGACGTTGTATCCATTAAGCGACCAATCTGTTGACGTGGCGAAACAAGCCGACGGCCCGAAATCTCGTTGCAAAGCGATCGCCATTCGCGTCCCAGACTTCACGGCCTCAGCCGCGGCATTCTGTTCGTGCAGCGCTGGTCGGGTATCAAGGAGAACGCGGGCGTAGGTCAACAGACCAACTGCGATGATGCTGCCGACTGTCATCAGAATCAGGACCATTAGCAATGCAGAGCCACGATCAAGTTCGGTCTCACGATCTTTTGCTGATTGATTGAATGTCATGATGGACGCGACACCATCAAGCAGGAAACTGCTTCGTCGGGACTGAGGGTAATCACCACACCAGGCGATCCATCTGCTGGTGCACTGAGTCGACTGGTGGGAAGTATGACTCCTGATGAAGAACAATCTGCTCGTACAAATGTGTATCCAGATTTTGGAGTCTCGGTGATTTGCACTGTGCGAGTTGTTAGACCGTCTGGAAATGTGTAATCAAAGGTGGCCGAAGACGACTCTGCGGTGTTGAGGTCACGCACACCGACATCAGTTGTGTACGACCAAGTTCCGGTTGCTTCAGAAAGTATTCCGTTTTGTTCTATTCGTTTCTGAACAGTCACAGTTCCACCACAGACGGCAGCGCTGATTGAACGCAAGACATTTCCTAACTGGGCGAAGGATGCAGAGTTGGCTGGCAAGAAAAAGTCGGCGGCCGCGGCATTGCCGGGATTGGTTGGTCCAGTTCCATTCCAGACAACATTTCCTACGACTGACTTCATACGACCTTGGTTGGTTGTGCTGGCGTCGTTGCCAACGAGAATGCCGACGACTCTTGCGCCAGTGCCACGTCCGTAGTTGGCCGCGGTCACCGCACGTGACAGATCAGTCGTGTTGTACCGAGCGTCACCGTCGTTGGATGTATTGGTTCGATTGCGGTTTGGTTCACCATCAGAAATGAAGACAACTAGTTCGGGTAATTGAGAAAAAGGGGTTCCGGCATTGGTACGAAACGCTTGCCACAAACCGTCTTCCCAGTTCGTTCCACCGCCCCAGCGGGCGTTAGATAAGTCTTGGTTATCGACCTTGGTCCGCATTGCGGTGAGGTCGTTTGACGGATTGAGAATGTTGACGTACTGGCCAGCGGAGGTTGGAAAATACGAATACGCAGAGACATCAAAGCCGACAATACGCATGAAAGTTGGCGTCCCCGAAAAAGCGTCAATAAAGCCGAGGGCTGCGTTGACGAGAGATGTTGCTCCACCTTGCCACGGAATTGAAACAGACGTATCGAGGACGACAGTCACTGTTCCGCCACATCGAGTTGGTGGTGCGGCGGGATCAATGATTCCACCCATGTAATCGGTGGGGAGCTGATCTTGTGACGACAAACCTGCGCCGCCAGTCGTGAATTGTTCTCCACTTCCAAAGACCACCTGAATGTCTTCACCGATTGGTCGAAGGACGACTTGATTACGCGAGGTCACGGTGACGGCGTGAGTTGGTGATTGTGTTGGATTCCATGTTGGGGGAGGGGATGCCAATTGGTGAGCCACCCCAACTTGCGTCACAGTTTGGTTTGCTAGTCCCACATTGCGAATCTCGTATCGCCGCAATTGCCATTCATCACCTGATTGCACATAACGATAAGACACCACGAAATTGCTGGAAATACCGCTCGCTGAAATATCGGCACGATTCAACGTCAGCACATTGGTGCCGAGCAAGTCGATCGTCGCTGATGGCTGGAAAAGTGGTTCGGTATTGCGACTTGTTGACGACGCCAGATCATTAGGTATCCACGCTTGCAAAAATGTAATGTCCTTCGATTCAGAAAGATGATTCTTAATAGGACCTTCAGTGCGGAGAATGACAATCATTGCGGCTGAAAGACTGGTCATGATGATGCCGAGAATGGTGACCGTCATTAGTAATTCAACGAGTGTCATACCACGATCGCGCTGAATCGGTTGAGCGTTGGTTTTATGAAATTGAACGCGGGAACACATTGCTCTTCACCACCTCCAATGACTTTGCGTACCCAGAAGGTGACGTGACTGTGAACTTGATCCGCTGCAATGTTCGAGCTGTTGTTAGTGACGCGGTCTCATTGCATTCGGTTGCTGAAAGTGCGTTTGTTTCCAGCCAGATACCAGACGCAGGCGACGTTGGGTTCCAGAAATACATTCCCGTCAGAGCAACGGTATTTGGGGGCCAATCAACCGTTCCCGCGGCCGCTTGGATAATCGGGAGGTAGCCGCCGTTGCTGTTGTTGGTTGGGCACGGGATGTAGGCGTAGTTCGCTAAACGATCGGCAGCACTGCCGAGTACCGCCTCAACTTTGGCTTGGTCATCAGAAAATTTGGACAGGTGAATGGCTGACCACATCGCTCCAAAGACGCCGGAGAGCACCACACCCATGAGAGCAACGGCGATGACGACTTCAATGAGGCTCGAGCCTCGGTCGCGTCTTTTCATGGTGGTCCTACTTCGGTCAATGGCGTGTACTCAACACGTCACTTATCGGAGTATTGGCAGTGTTGGATCGTCAGGAAACTGTCAAGAAAAGCCTGACGCAGAAATTCTGGGGTTAGAAGATCACACCCGCAGTCCGTAGCGCCGCCGCATCAAGTCCAACTTCGGTGACGATTTCATCGCTGTGCTGGCCAGCAGTGGGGGCGAGGCCTCCAGCTTGAGCGGGGGTTGACGAGAACCTTGCGGCTGGTCGGGGTTCGCGAATTCGCCCGGCAACGGGGTGCTCGCGTTCAAGGAACACCTTGTTATTCATAATTTGTGGTTGATGAGGAAGATCAGCGAGGGCAACTACGGAGGCTGCTGGCACATCGAATGATTGAGCGCGCTGCACAAAATCTTGAGCCGACTGCTGAGCGGAGAGTTCGGTCATGAGTGGCACAAGTTCTGAGGCATTGAGGGTTCGGCCAGCCATGGATGCAAAGCGTTCGTCATCGGCGAGTTCGGGGCGACCATAGGCGTGGCATAGTCCACGGAACTCGCTATCGCTGACTACTGCTATTGCGGCAAACCCATCTTTGAGTCGCGTAATGCCGTAGTTCTGTCCGATTGTTGGAGTGCGATTGGCATCATCATCCAACAAAACCGCGTCCATACCTGAATCTGGCCACATGAACGAGACTGCTGCATCGAGCATGGCGAGAACAATGTGCTGGCCTTCGGCATTGCCCGCAGCGCGTGCGTATAGCGCAGATGAAATTGCCTGCGCCGCGGTCAGCGAGGTGACCTTGTCGCACAGCAAAGTTCGAAAGAGTGAAGGTTCGCCGTTACGCGGATCGGTTTGCACGCTGGCTAATCCAGATGCGGCTTGAATCACATTGTCGTAGACACGATGCCCGCTATCGGGACCATCGGGGCCGTAGCCACTGATGCTCACATAGATGAGCTGTGGGTTGACTTTTTTGAGATCTTCGTAACCGATTCCCAGTCGCTCTACTGCACCTGGTCGAAAGTTTTGAATCACAACGTCGGCGGTTTCGGCGAGTTTTTTCAGAACTGCGACTCCTTGTTCGCTCTTCAAGTCAACAACGAGTGACCGCTTGCCGCGATTGTTGTTGACAAAGATTCCCGTCATGCCACCTTTGGCAGATCCGAGGTAGCGCATGAAGTCGCCAAGACCGGGGGATTCCACTTTGATGACGTCGGCGCCCTGGTCGCCGAGCATCATCGCCGCAAGTGGGCCAGAGATCATGACGGAAAGGTCGAGGACTTTGATTCCGCGAAGTGGACCATGTTGGGCAGTTTGTGCAGTTTTCGTCATACCTGATGTTCGCGCATCAGGTCCGTTGAGCCACACCCCTGCTAGCCACGATTCCGAGTGCTGCGAGGATCGCCGCAATCAAAAAGTTTGTTCCGAGTGCGTGGGAGAGTGGCCAATCGGTGCGATCAGAAACGGCAACGGTGGCACCGCCGATTCCGCCCATGAGGGCAAATCCCAAACTGTCGGCCAAAGTGAGTTGGCCGCCGATTTGACCCTCGTTGCCATTGTCGGCGTAGGCAGTCGCCGCCACCGACGTTGGTACAAAAAGAAGGCCCATGCCAAAGCCACCAAAGCACCACGCCAAGAAAGTGGCTAGAAGAGGCCAGTTTGGAGACAGCACCGGAGCGATCGCGAAAATGCCGAACAAGATCAAGGCAAATCCAGTTGCAGCAGAACGCGCCACCGGAATATGGGAGCGACGCGTGGAAAGAGCCGAACCCAGACTCCAAGTCAATGCAGCACCGATAATCACAAACCCTTGGATCGTTGCCGATGCGCCATGAATTCGATCTGCGGCGAGTGGAACAAATGAGTCAATACTCAGGAAAGCGGCAGTGGCCAACATACGACACGCCAAAATTGCGGAAAGTCCGCGTTTGGCACGCCAAATATCGGGCGGCATGAGTTTGTTGAAGTTAGGTATCGCCAAGATCAATCCGAGACCGATGAAAGCAATGGCCAGCAGCACAAATTTTGTTTGCAAACCAGCGATGAAAAAAGCAACTCCGGCCGTGAGGAGAATTGCTTGGGGAAGGCGCGATTTTTGAGTTTGTGCATGAGCCTTTGATTCATCAGTGGAGCGCAATGAACCCATTGCGGACACTGACAAGACCGCGGTCGCTAGAGCGATTGGGGCGATTCCAATAAACACCCACCGCCAACCGAAGGCCCGAGTGACGTAGCCAGCAAGTCCAGGCGCAATCAAACTTGGCAAGACCCATCCAGCCGAGACCCACGCAAAGATTCGTGAACGTTGATCTTCGGGCCAAACTCGTTTGATGATGACAAAGGTGATGGGCGCTATTCCACCGGCACCTACTCCTTGCAAAATTCGCCCAACGAGCACGAGAGTCATAGAGGGGGCGAGTGACGCAACAACTAATCCAAACAAGAAGATCGCGATGCAAACAACAAATGGAGCACGGGGTCCGCTGCGATCTGCTCGCTCGCCGGCCGAAACGAGGCCGACGATACTGGCCAACATGTACGCCGAAAGAGTGGCTCCATATAAAGAGTCACCTACTAAATCATCGGCGATTGTCGGCAGTGCAGTGAGGAGTGAAGTTGTTTCAAAGGCAACGAGTGAAGTACTGCTGACGAGACCGATTGCTAATGCCCGACGACGATGTGAAGTTTCAGTGACTGGTGCGCTGAGTTGAGTCACAATGCAACGAGGGGCCACGGACGATTGCGCTCAACATGAAGTGCGATATCAAGAAGTAGTTGTTCGGTGAAGTGCCGTGACACCACTTGCAGCCCGACGGGGAGTCCATCAACGAATCCAGCCGGAATTGAAATTGCGGGATTGCCGTGCAAGTTCGCCGGGAAAGTTAGTCGACCGTTATTTCCTGCTCCCGCGTGGAGTCCACCAAATTTTGCTGGCAGTGGACCTTCGGCATCAAAAGCGATGTCGGGGTTGGATGCGGTGAGAACCAAATCAACACCGGTTGCCTGATTGAAAATTTCGGCCATGCGTTCATTCAATGCGGTGCGACGCGATTCAATGCGGGCGCGCGCCTCAGGTCCGTAACGCTCGACAGTACTTGCTAAACCAAAACCGATTTCTGGTGTGAGTACATCGGCACATGCTGGCCACAAGTCTCCTAGTTGCGCGTGGATTGACAACATTCCGCTGATGCTCCACGCCGCGCCCATACTTGGCAACGATGTATCAATATCAACGCGCTTCCATCCGTGTTCGGCAATGAGTTGATCGGCTTCGGCGCTTAAGACTTCCCACATAGCTGGGGAGACAACTGCTCCGCCCCAATCAGGAACGACGGCAACGCTCAGTCCGCGAAGTGCCTGAGTGAATGATCCGAGTTCGGGTTCCCATTTTCCAACACTGGGCAAGCTGAGCGGATCGCGCGGGTCATGACCAGATGTCACGTCGAACCATCGCGCAGTGTCGCGAACACTGCGCGTCACGCAACCGGTCACGGTGGTCAGATTTCCGAGTTGCACTTTTGGTGCACGAGGAATTCGACCATACGTTGCTTTGAGTCCAACTAGTCCGGTGAAACCTGCCGGAATACGAATGGATCCACCGCCGTCGCCAGCAGTTGCCAACGTGACAATTCCTCCCGCAACTGCAGCGGCACTTCCGCCCGAAGATCCGCCCGGTGTGCGACCGTGTTCCCACGGGTTGTGGGTAGCACCATGCATGACTGTTCGGGTGACATTCACGCCACCAAATTCACTGGCGGTGGTTTGGCCAACTAAAACAACGCCGGCATCTTCAAGTCGTTGAATCATCACCGAAGAGAAATCTGAAACGATGTGTGCGAGAGCGACGCATGCTTCGGTGTCGGGCCAACCTGCGACCTGATCAAGTTCCTTGACTCCAATCGGGATACCTCCGAAGGGCAAGTTGACATCGGCATTTCGCGCCGCGGCGTAGGCGCGATCGCGATCAAGATGACCAAAGGCGTTGAGGTCGCTCGCCTCGATAGCGGCGTACGTCGCATCAAGTTCTTCAACGGGCGAGCGTTCGCCAGCTCGGAAAGCGTCAACGAGCGAGCACGCATCGCCCTGCCATGTGTCGGATGCAGATGTACCTGAGTGAGAAGTCACAGCCATAGGTGCTGACGCTAGTGCCCGCCTAGAGTTTGCAACGATGGATAGCCGACAGTTCTTGGGATTAGAGCCCACTCACAATCCTCATCGATGGGTCTTGCCTGTCGTGCAAGGCATTAGTACTGGTGGTGGCTTCCTTTTTGGCGGCTGTGGCCTCGGGGCGGCAGTTGCCGCGATGGAAGGCACTTCTGGTCGTAAAGCTGTATGGGCCACAGCTCAGTACTTGTCGTATGCCAAACCTGGCGAAGTGATGGACATTGATGTCACGTTGGCGGTGCATGGTCATCAGATCACGCAAGCTCGCGCCGTTTGTCATGTGGGTGATCGAGAGATTTTGACGGTCAATGCCGCGCTTGGCGATCGTGATCTGGAAGAGCATGGCCAATTTGAGAAAAATGCCACTCAATATTCCTCAACCACTTGACTGCAAGGAACGTCCTCACGTTCTTGATTGGTCGGGAACGATCAGTGGTCGGATGGACCAGCGGATGGTCAAGGGTCGAGAGGAACTCGAAGAACTTGATGGCACACCTGGTGACGGTCAGGTTTTGTTGTGGTCGCGTATTCCGGAAGTCATCGAAGGAGTCGATGCGGCAACGTTGTCAATTTTGGGTGACTTCGTTCCGATGGGTGTTGGTCAATCTCTAGGTATTCGCGGCGGTGGAAACAGTCTCGACAACACCTTGCGTATCGGAAAATTGGTTCCGACTGAATGGGTGTTGCTTGATATTCGGATTCATATGGTTGAACGTGGATTCGGACACGGATTAGTGCACATGTTTGCTGAAGACGGAACGTTGATGGCCACTGCGAGTCAAAGTTGCATCATTCGCTTCTGGCGCGACATGCCGGGTCCGGGCCCCTCTGGGAAAGCTAAGAAGTAGCCCCTCTGGGCGAGCGACGAAGTCGCCATCAGATATAGCTAAGAAGTAGTCCCTCTGGGCGAGCGACGAAGTCGCCAACAGACATAGCTAATAAGTAGCCCCTTTGGGAAATCAAACAAGTGGTCCCGAGTCTTGAGCGACCTTCGCTGTCGGTAACAATGAAGTGATGACATCTTCGCTTCCTCGTCGCCCAGGTATGACAGTTCCGTTACCGGGTCATTTGCACACCCATCGTGACCGTCTCGTTGAACTGGCCGATATGGGTTACACCGATATTTGGTCAGCCGAATCAGATGGTGCGGATGCTTTCACTCCTTTGGCAATGGCCGCAGCCTGGGAACCTCGTCTTCGTTTAGGAACAGCAATCGTTCCGGCATACACGCGATCACCAGCGTGCTTTGCACAGAGTGTTGCCAGTATGGCTGATGCGGCTCCCGGTCGTTTTGCGATTGGTATCGGTTCGAGTAGCAATGTCATCGTGGAGAAATGGAATGGAATTCCGTTTGTCGAGCCGTACAAGAAAGTGCGCGATGTCGTGCGTTTCTTAAACGATGCCTTATCGGGCGAAAAGGTGGCAAAGTCGTATGACACTTTTGAGGTCAACGGTTTCAAGTTGGGTGTTCGTCCCGAAGTGAAGCCAAAAATTTTAGTGGCGGCGCTACGCGAAGGAATGTTGCGATTGGCCGGACGTGAATCTGATGGTGCGATTATCAACTGGCTATCGCCGACTGACGTGCGCCGAGTTGCCGAAGTTGTGAACGATGCAGCGGGTGGTGAAGAACGCGAAATCGTGGCGCGAATATTTGTTTGTCCAAGTGAAAATGCTGAAGTGGTGCGGGCTG
>ERZ889217.1141-NODE-1141-length-14038-cov-31.875778_pt1 | contig 14038 bp, 14 predicted proteins | sample MGYA00521098_ERZ889217 | MGnify/ENA primary metagenome ERZ889217 (study PRJEB32303, sample SAMEA104408613) | aquatic metagenome | biome: Brackish water; feature: Pelagic; material: water | place: Baltic Sea | collected 2014-06-10T22:04:00 | depth 2,362 m ...
GTCGGCGTGGATTGCTACTGCTTGGATGAGGTCACGTTTTTTCATATGCCAAGATATTACGCACAAACTTAGATCAGGTGGGTGATAGGCAACCCATATTTTGTATGGCTTTTATAGGTTCTGTTATCGCGACTACAAATTTTATGTATTAGAAGCCTCAAAAATGGCTTGAATTGCGGTATCTAGTGCGCCGTTGAATTGAGTCTCAGACTGTTGCACTGAAAGGCCTTCGGTTAGTGCGCGCGAAAAACTCGCGATAACTCCGTGATTTTGCGCGAGTTGTTTATTTGCTTCTTCTCGGCTGTATCCACCTGAGAGTGCGACCACGCGCACGACTCGCGGATGTTTGACGAGCTCTGCGTAAAAACCAGTTTCGTTTGGCAGCGTGAGTTTAAGCATCACATTTTGGTCGGCACTTAGCGAGTTCAGTTGACCGATAATTTCGGCTTTCAACAAAACTTCAGCGGCGCTTTTCTCAGGGCTATTGATGTCAACTTCTGGCTCAATAATTGGCACAAGACCAGCAGCAACGATTTGTTTACCGATTTCAAATTGTTGTTTGACAACATCTGTAATGCCAGTTTTATTGGCGAGTTTGATCACTGAGCGCATCTTTGTGCCAAAAACTCCGTGTGATTTGGCACTCTCAAGTCGCGTGCTGAGTTCTGGTATCGGCTTCATAATCTGTGCGCCATCAGCCTCGTCAGCCAAACCACTGTCGATTTTCAAGAATGGCAGAATCGATTTTTCTTGCCACAAGTATTCTGCGGTGCCTTTGCCGTCAATTGTGCGGTTCATAGTCATTTCAAACAAAATCGCACCAAGAATTCGCGAGCCAGTGAACGCTGGGCTTTTAATAATTCTTGATCGCATCGCGTGAACAAGATCAAACATCTCAGCATCGTTCTTATATTCTGATTCTTCGACGCCGTAAAGTTTGAGTGCCTTCGGCGTACTGCCGCCACTTTGGTCTAGGGCGGCGATGAAGCCTTTGTCGGTCTTAGCTTTTTGAAGTTGTTCTGGATTGATGCCTGCGCTCATGCGTGTTGTCCTTTGTGCGATTGGCTAGATATTAACGCAGTTCAGGTAGACGAGATAAATCTATAAATCGATAAAGCTATAAGTGCGGATTAACCAGCACGCGCCCGCGCATATTTCCGGCAAGAATCTTGTCAAGTTGGGCACTCAAGTCGCTTAAGCCGATGATCTCGACGCTCTGTGTTTCGAGCCATGAAGGTTTCAAATCTGTGGCGATTCGCTGCCACATTGCCTTGCGCGGCTCAAGCGGCGTTTGCACGCTGTCGATGCCGAGCAGGTTGACGCCACGCAAAATAAATGGCAGTACAGATGTTGGCAAATTTGTGCCACCGGTGAGTCCACTCGCGGCAACGCTGCATCCATATTTTAAAGTACGCAAAATGTAGGCGAGTGTTGCACCGCCAACGCAGTCGATCGCACCAGCCCATCGCTCGCGTTCAAGTGGTTTGGCAGACTCGGCTGAAGTTTCTGCGCGGTCAATAATTTCGCTGGCGCCGATTTGCTTAAGCCATTCGGCAGTTTCTGGCTTGCCCGTGCTGGCGACAACTTCGTAGCCGCGCAAGGCGAGCATGCCGACGGCGACTGAACCCACGCCGCCAGTGGCGCCAGTTACGAGAACTGGGCCCGTGTTTGGTTTGAGGCCCGCTTTCTCAAGTGCATCAACTGAAAGTGCGGCGGTGTAACCCGCAGTGCCGATCATCATTGCGGTGCGTGCGTCGAGACCTTTTGGCATCGGCACGAGCCAAGCCGATTGCACTCGTGCGTATTGCGAAAACCCGCCATGATGTGCAACACCAATGTCGTATCCATGGGCAATCACATTGTCGCCGACGTTGAAATTTGGGTTTGAAGACTCAACGATTTTGCCGGCCAAGTCAACGCCACCAATAAGCGGATCAATTCGTGCGATGCGACCTGACTCGGTGCTGGCGAGCCCGTCTTTGAAGTTGATGCCAGAGAATTCGACTTGAATAAGTACATCGCCGTCGCCAAGTTGATCAATTGGCATGTCGACAATTTTGCGTGCCCAGCCCGATTCGGTTTTGCCGACAGTGAAAGCGCGAGTCGTATTAGGTGTGTTCATCTGATTTTCTCTTTTCCGTTTAGTGCTAGTTATTGATTAATAGTTAATAGTTTATGGATTTCGGGTTTGCAGTCTTGGCTAAGCGTCAATGTTGAGTTCGTATATGACCACACTTCATCATGCACTTCGAACAATTCGTTGATTGCTTTTGTCGGGTTGGCCAGTTTGTTTAGGTCGGCGATTTTGTAGACGCAAACATTGAAAGCCGCTTGTGCGCCGGCCGCGGTTACTGCTCGGTTAACAACATCTGCCCACTTATTTTCAAACTTGAGCACAGCCTGCGGGTTGTCAAACTCGGTCATTACTTCAGAAGTCTCGCTGAATACTAAACCCAGAGTTTGACTGGCGATTCTGCTGCGCAATTTTTGCAATTCGCTGTTTAATGCGTGTGTGATGTCTGCTGGTTTATAGAGTCGCGATTTTGTTTGACGCAGGTCGATGTCGCCTGTCTTCTCGGCGCAAAGCCAGGTTTGTGGTTGGTTGATCGATGCTTGTTTGACAATCTCTAGTGGAGTAGTCGCCGAGTGGTCGACGATCAATAACACATGGCGACTTGAAATCTGCATTGCTTGGTTGAACAGAGTATTGGCATCGATATTTAGCGCAAAAGCCAACTGGGCGATGACATCAACCGTGGGTGTCGGCGTCTTTTTGGTTTTTGAATTCGTATTGCGAGCGCGTTCGAGTGCGACGACGTATGGCTGCGAAATTTTTGCGCGTTGGGCGAGTTCGCGTGTTGATAATCCGAGTTGATGACGTTTTGCATTGAGGAGCGTGGCAAAACCCGCTGAGTTGAACTGCAGCAACGAATTAGTTGGCTGCGGTTTGCTTTTAGTCATCTCTGATAACTATAGTAATCGCTAGTGATACAAAGCAAATTAGTCGCCAATTCGCCATGGCCGCTATTTATGTTGTCGGTTGCGAGTGGTTGGTTTTTGCTATTACGGCACCACATTTCAACTAGTAGTGCCGTGCATTCGCATGCATCATCGCACGCATCATCGAACGTGTTTTTAATGTGGACGTTAATGACATTAGTAATGATGTCGACGACGGCAGTGCCTGTATTGATGTCGTTACGTAGCATTACGAGCAACGCATCGCAGCAAATTTGGTGGGCTTTCGTGTTTGGTTATGCGCTTATTTGGCTCGGTTTTGCACTTGCTGCATCGTCGTTGCAGTTGGCAATTGCTGAACTCAATTTATTTGACTCGCAAAATGGTTTGAATAAAATTTTGAGTGGCGGTTTATTGATTACTGCTGGTTTGTATCAGTTTTCATCGCTCAAGCAGAAGTGCCAATCAGAGTGTGTTGCACCGATGCAGTTTTTTATTCGTCACTGGCGCGACGGGGTGAGTGGAAGTTTTAAAATGGGTTTGCGTCACGGTGTAACTTGTGTTGGTTGTTGTTGGGCGCTAATGCTGTTGGCTTTTGTTGGCGGGCTGACAAACATTTGGTTCATGGTGCTCAGCGCCGCTGTTATGGCGATCGAGAAGTTCCCCGTGATTGGCCGACGAATTACGTTGCCACTTGGAGTATTAATAATTGTTTGGGGAGTCGCCGTATCGGCGAGTTTATTTACGAAATAACAAAAACGAAAGGCACAAAAAAATGAATACAAAAATTGAACAGAAAAACGCAGAGACTTGGTCAATCGAGGGTGAGTTGATTCTGAATTGCAACTGCACAGTGTTTTGCCCGTGTGTTGTTTCGCTAGGTGCACATCCGCCAACTGAGGGTTACTGTCAGGCGTGGTTAGGCGTGCGAATTGATAAAGGCAAATCTGGTCTGACATTTTTGTCGGGTTTGAATGTGGCGATGCTGCTCGATATCCCCGGCAAAATGGAGCGCGGCAACTGGACGACTGCTCTATGGATAGACGACCGCGCCACCGATGAACAGTTTGAGAAACTTGAAAAGATTTTCACTGGTGCAAGTCGTGGTACGACTGGTTTATTCAAGATGCTGGTTGGCAAATACCTTGGTGCTGAGCGCGCACCGATAAGTTTCGTCACCGAGGGTCAAAAACGCACGTTGAGTGTAGGCAAATATATTCAAGGTTCTGTTGAGCCGATAACTGGTTCGCGCGAGGGCGAAGAAGTCTCCGTTGTTAACACGCAATATTGGATGGGTCCAGAGGTCGTTGTGGCCAAAGCATCGCAAGGTCGAGTGCGAGCGTTCGGTCATGTCTGGAACTTCGAAGGTCGTAGCGCCGAAATTTGCAACATTAAATGGGTCGGCCCATAAATATGAGATACACACCAACGGTTAAGACGCCAAAGAATTCGCCACAATTAGCGATAACTCGGCGTACTCGCTCTACACCATTTTCGAGTCGCATCGAAGAGTTTGGGGTTGAGGCGTACACGATTTATAACCACATGTTGCTGCCAACTCGCATTCGTGGTGTTGAAGAAGATTACTTTCATTTGCGCAACAACGTTCAACTGTGGGATGTCTCGTGTCAGCGACAAGTTGAATTAGTTGGCCCAGATGCTGCGCGTTTAGCTCAGTTGATGACGGTTCGAGATTTGCGCAAACTCGAGATTGGTAAGTGTGCGCTCGCGCCAGTGTGCGATCAAGACGGGTTTTTATTAAACGACCCCGTGGCGATTCGCGTAGCCGAAGATCGTTTTTGGTTTTCTATTTCTGATCTGGATATTTTGTTATGGGCGCAAGGCATCGCGCTCGGCATGAAGCTTGATGTGAAAATTTTCGAGCCAGACATTTGGCCGCTTGCAGTGCAAGGCCCAAAAGCTGAAGATGTCGTCGTTGCCGTGTTTGGTGAGGCTGTACGTAAAACGAAATTCTTCAGGTTTGACAACCTTGAGTTCATGGGTCATAAGTTTTTGGTTGCTCGCAGCGGTTGGAGTGCTCAAGGTGGCTTTGAGATTTATGTCGACGATGCCGTGATTGGCGGGCAACTTTATGATGCGTTGGCCGAGGCCGGTAAACAATTTGATATTGGTCCGGGTTGCCCAAACTTGATAGAGCGAATTGAAGCCGGTCTGATGACTTATGGTTCAGACATCACACGTGCAGACACACCTCTTGAAGCGGCGATGGAGCAGTATGTTTCGCTTGATGCCGATATTGATGCGATTGGTCTTGATGCAATTCGTGCAGTCGCCAAGCGCGGCATTGACCGCCGCGTTTGCGGATTGACAATTGACGGACCAAAAGTACCAGCCAATAGAAACCCGTGGCCTGTAAAAGTTGGTGGCAAACAAATTGGTTCTGTGACTTCGGCAGTTTGGTCGCCAAGACTCGAGACGAATGTTTCACTTGGGCAGTTAGCGATTGACTACACACCTGTCGGAACAAAAGTTTTGGTGCAAACTCCAGCAGGCGAGTTCAGCGCTCAAGTTTCACCAGTGCCGTTTGACAGCGCAACTAAAAAATAAATTAAATTTTTTGGTGCGACAGTTATTGCAGCGTTAAAAACTATTTTCGTCGAGAGTCACGGGCCGCGGGCATCCAGTTTTCGCCAGCAGTTTTATCAATTCGCGAAAGCAAAGTTTTACTATGCGGCAAGACAAGGTCGCAGAATTTTTGAGTTTTTTCTTCACCTAAGTTTCGCCATGCATGCTCAGCCAATTTATTAGTTGAGTCTTCAAGTTGTTGGCGAAACTCTAAGCCCGCACTGTTTATTTTTCTATCTGTGACATAGCCGCGCTGGTCAAGCAAAGACCAGGCTTCATCAAGTTGCGCATCGTTGGCACCGCGACTTCGTGGAATCCAATCGCCGGGATATCCCAAAAAAGCATCGTGCAACAAACCTGCTTGAACTCCGCTGATGTCGTGTGCTGCAAGAATCGCCCAGTGTGTGTCGCCGCGCCACTCACGAATGCAATTGATTGCTAACCATGCCGACAACGCGGGTTGATTTTCGCAACGTGGCCAACCAAGATGCGCTGCGTAAAGGGCTCGTCCTGAAATCGGCAAAGATTCTGCAGCCTGCCATAATTCATTAGCCATCTCTCCGAGGGCGACAACAATTTCTGGAACGAATTCGTTTAAGCCCTGCACAACTGCTTCATTGCGCACACGGTACGCATCTTCAAATGTTGTCTTCTCGCGAGCAAGTCTTAGTGCGAGTCGAATAAAGTCGGCATGAATTGAATAGCATGCGGCGATTACAACTTCGTCGCCAGCACTTGCAAGAGGTGCGCATCGCGACGCAATGTAATAACCAAGTCCGTTTTCAACGCCGAGCGCTGTGTATCGCTTTATTGCATTTGGGTCCCAATAAATCCAGCCCACTAATCGGTGCGATGCCAGCGACGCCTGTGCGCTCAGCACCTGCCACTGCGTCGCGCTACCAGGGCTTGCGCTCGACGGCGGTGTATTTGAAGAACTAGTCATATTTGTCACGCTTATCTAGCAACTTTAATGTTTGTGTGTGAAGCATCTGTCGTCAGAATACAGTGGTTTCGGTAATGAGCACTAAATCTATACGAGTCGGGTTGCTGGCCTATGGGGCGATTGGCTTTGAGCACAATATTGCTGTTCAAAATACAAATGGATTAATTCTCAGTGCCGTGTGTGACACGAAGCCTGAGCGACTAGTTGCGGCTCGCGAACTGGCACCAGATTTTGTTGGCTTCAGCGACGCAACCGAAATGCTCGATTCGGGATTGCTCGACTTGGTAGTGATTTCTACCCCACCGAATAGTCACTTTTTTTGGGCCAAAGAATCACTTCAGCGAGGCATTCATGTTGTACTTGAAAAGCCGATGGCGCTAACCGCGGACGAATGCGATGAGTTAATTAAATTGGCGAGTCTTAAAAATTTGCTACTTGTTGTTTATCAAAATCGTCGGTTTGACGCAGATTTTGTAACGATGCGTTCGCTGATTTCATCTGGCGTAATCGGTGAGGTTTATCAACTTGACACTTTCGTCGGGGGATACTCGAGGCCCTGCGACTACTGGCATTCTGACGCCGTTGTTTCTGGCGGCGCGATTTTTGACTGGGGCAGTCACTTCATTGATCAAATTTTAAATCTAATTAGTGATGATGTCGCTCATGTCAGTGGACAAAATCACAAACGAGTTTGGACGCACGCAACAAATGCAGATCATGCTCAAGTGACGATTACATTCGCAACTGGTAAGCAGGCAACTTTCGTTCACTCAGATCTCGCCGCAGCACGAAAGCCAAAGTTCTATGTTCTCGGTACCCTTGGCGCAATTGTCGCTGATTGGAACCCCGCCGCCGAACCGGCAGTTGCCGATCTTCCAGCTATTTTGACATTACATAGTCAAGATTCGACTTCGACAATTGTTCAGTTAGAAAAACTAGATGAATACCAATTTCACAAATCAATAGTTGATTATCTAACAACTGGTGCGCCGATGTCGGTTACTGCTTTGCAGTCACGCAATGTTGTTGCAATTATGCAAGCAGCAGAAGAGTCGGCGCGCAATAATGCGATGCCGGTATCGCCGAGAATTCGTCTAGTTTCTGGTGCTAACTCAGCTAGCGAAGTTTTGCGATGACGGTCAATTGGGGTTTTCTCGGCGCAGGGTGGATTGCAAACAGAGCTACAGCGCCAGCCGTTCGCGCTGCCAATAATGCGCAACTTTTTGGCGTAGCAAGCCGTGATAGAGCCCGCTCAGCAAAGTTCGAGCCACAAAATGTTTATGACTCTTACCAACAGTTGTTAGATGATCCGCAAATCGAAGTTGTTTATATAAGTCTTGCGAATCATCAGCATCTTGAATGGGTGACACGATCTTTAGAAGCAGGCAAACATGTGCTGTGTGAGAAACCACTTGGTTTGAACGCAATTGAAGTTCAGAAAATGATTGAATGCGCGCAACGTTGTAATCGATTGTTGGTTGAAGCAGTATGGACTCGTTGGCACCCACGATTTAAACGAATCGCAGAGGTAGTTGCATCTGGTGAGATTGGCGAACTGTTAACTATTGAGTCGCAGTTCACTTTCAAATCAGAGATGACCGAAAATTACCGCCTTGACCCTGCGTTAGGCGGCGGAGCGCTATTAGATATTGGTTGCTATCAAATAAATGCATGGGTCGCGTTAACAAACGGTGCGAAAGATCTGAAACTCAATATTGTTGAGAGAAAACTTGGCCCAACCAAAATTGACTTAACGACTGACGTGAAAGCAACAATCAACAACCAAATAGAGGCACACTTTAGAAGTTCGTTTGATTTTGATGCACCGCAGAAACTAAAAATTGACGGACGTTCTGGCAGCATTGCTACCGAAAGTGGTGAATCTTTTTCAACGTGGCGCGAGCCAAGTTCGTTGAGGGTTAACGATCGAATCGAGCAGTTTTATTCTGTTGATGCTTTTGTTGAGATGATTCAACAAGTCAGCGAACAAGTTGCGAACAACTCAGGGTGGGTGATGCCACTCACAGATTCGTTGCGAGTTGCTCAGATTCTTGACCAAATTATTGCCAGTTAAGAGATCAATTCGTGAGATTTAAATTTCTTTTCGCTGTGTTGGTTGTTGCAACAGGTTGTGCAAGTACCGAGAAAATATCAACCAGTCAAAGTGTTGGTTGTGGTTTTGGCGAAACTGTTAGGGGTAGGCCGTTAAATATTGCGACAACAGTTGCCCCGATCACGAGCATTGTCGCAAACATTGTGGGTGGCACTGGCTCGATAGTTGCTGGGGTTGTCCCAGAAGGCACCAACTCGCATACATTCGAACCTAAGCCAAGTGATGCCGCCACACTTGAATCTGCTGACATTATTTTTATCAATGGTTTAGTGCTTGAAGAACCAACAAAAGATCTTGCCATGGCAAACATCAAGACTTCGGCGAACATTTGCGAACTTGGCACCGAAGTTTTGCCCGAGTCTGAATACATTTATGACTTCTCGTTTCCAAAAGAGGGTGGCAAACCGAACCCTCATTTATGGACAAACCCACCGATGGCAAAACAGTATGCGCAGGTTGTACGAGATGTACTTGTGCGTCGAGACCCGACAAATGCAGCAATTTACGAAAGTAACTTTTCTGCATTCGCTTTGAAGATTGACGCGCTTGATGGCGCAATTGAAATTGCGACCGCGACTATCCCTGAAGATCAACGCAAACTGCTCACTTATCATGACGCGTATGCATACTTCGCAAAAAATTATGGCTTCACAGTGATCGGCGCAATTCAGCCCTCTTCATTTGATGAACCAACTCCAAAAGAAATTGGCGGATTGATCTTGCAAGTGAAAAATCAAAGCGTTAAGGCAATTTTTGGTAGTGAGGTATTTCCGTCCACTGTGCTTGAACAAATCGGTGCCGAAACTGCTGTGAGATATGTTGATGTTCTGCGTGATGATGATTTGATTGGTGAACCAGGTGACCCAGAACATTCATATCTTGGTTTGATGCGTTTTGATTTTGTAACAATTGTTGAGGCACTAGGCGGTGATGCTTCGGCGTTGAAATCTCTCGATGTTCGAGACGTGGTAAAAGATGAGGCAAAGTATCCACAGTAGAACTGATAGTCCGTTGATTGTTTGCGAACATGTTTCGTGCACCTATGGCAACGCACCAGTACTTAGCGACGTTTATTTCAATATCAATCGCGGAGAATTTGTCGGCATTGTCGGCCCATCTGGGTCTGGCAAGACAACTTTGATTAAAGCAATAATTGGTGCACAACCAGTCGCGCACGGTTCAATAACGATCGCATCTCAATTAACGATTGGCTACGTACCACAAGTTGAAACTGTCGACTGGTACTTTCCGGTAACGGTTGAAGAAGTAATTGTGATGACTCGTGCCAAAACTAAATTGTGGCCACGAATCACTTCGCAAGAGCGCACAGAGGTTCGTGAAGTTCTAGAAAAACTTGGTATTGCTGATGTTGCACATCGTCACATTCGCGAACTCTCGGGTGGGCAACAACAACGAGTATTTCTTGCTCGGGCGATGTTTTGTCAGCCTGATATTTTGGTTTTAGATGAGCCGACTTCAGGAGTCGATGTTCGTACACGTCATGAGATCTTGCATCTTCTTGCAGATTTACATCAAGATGGTTTGACGATTTTGTTGACTACACACGATCTGAATGGTCTGGCGGCCCATTTGCCGCGTCTTGTTTGTTTGAATAAAACCGTAATCGCTGACGGAAACCCACGCGAGGTTCTTACTTCGAAAGTTCTTGAAGCAACCTATGGCGCACCAATGGAAGTTCTTGAGCATGGTGGAATGCCACTTGTGGTTGACCATGGTCGTGTCGCAATGCGCGGAGAAGGCAAATGATTATTGCACTAGATATTTTCGAGCCGTATGGTTTTCAATTTTTTCGTAACGGGTTGGTCGTTGCAACAATTGCGGGTGCGCTATGTGGTCTGCTCGGTGTTTTCGTAATTCTTCGTGGCATGAGTTATATCGGACACGGTTTATCGCATGCAGTGTTTGGTGGAGCAGCAGCCAGCGCAGTTATTAAAGTCAACTATTTTCTTGGCGCAGGCATTTGGGGTGTCGTGTCTGGCCTATTAATCGCCCGCGTCGCGCGCCGACGTGTGATCGGTGCCGATGCCGCAATTGGCGTTGTTACGACTGCTTCATTCGCACTTGGCCTTGCATTGATGAACCGCTATGGCCAAGCGTCAAAGAGCATTGAAGCGGTGCTATTCGGCAGCGTGCTCGGTGTAAAAGTTGCAGATATTTATGCTGTCGCGCTTGTTGCGTTACTCGGTCTTGCCGTGGTCATACTTGGATATCGAAAGCTACTTTTTTCAACATTCGATCGAGATGTTGCTCAAGTTAGTAATGTGCGAGTTTCTCTTGTAGAAGCCGTGTTGTTGGCGATGATCTCGTTGACGATTTTGGTGACGATGCGCGTGATCGGCACGCTGTTGATATCGGCCCTGCTGGTGATTCCTGCTGCGTCAGCACGAATGACGACTAATAGTTTTTCGCGTCTGTTATGGATCTCACCAATTATTGGCGCAGTAACTTGTTTTGTCGGCATGAATTTGAGCTATCACTTAGATACTTCTGCAAGTGCGACAATAATTTTGCTTGATGCGTTTGTGTTTGTAGTTGTTTATGCAATTGCTGGCACAAGAAACCGTGCCAAGATGGCTTCACTCGGACATCTGTAATTCGCTCACTAGTTTTGCGCATTAATCATGAGCGCTAATTATGTGCATTAATTAACTAGTCCGAAAACCCCACTGCGCGCCATCTGGTGTGTCGCGAACTTCAACATTGATTGCAGCCAAGCGATCGCGGATAATGTCAGATAAATCAAATCGCTTATCGCTTCGCACCTGAGCACGCAGATCAAGTAGTACTTGCACAAATGGCCCTAATACGTCGCGCGGGTCGCGCAACCCACCAGTAGCCGCCGCCGCCAAACGCGTGATCATGCTGCGCAGTACTGCCCGCGCGTGATCAGTTGCGTCACTTTGCAGAGTGTCGCCCGACCATCCTGAAATCGCATCGTCTAGTTCAAGTGCTGCGCGAGCTGCTCCATCGGCATCTGAATTAGCAAGTGCCTCAGAAAAGACTTGATTTAAGCGATCTGTTGCTTCACGTAAGTTATTGTCGAAAATTGCAGGTGCTGCTGCGATAGCTGTCGACCCAGCCAAAGGTTTTGTTTGAGTCGTTGCTGTTGTGTTTGAATCTCGTGTTGTTGTTTTTGCCGGGTCGCGCAATCGATCCACAGAAAAAGTTTCACCTGATGCAATCTGAGTTGATTCGCCACGAACTCGAATCGTTACGACACCCTTACCAACAACATTGACAGTTTCAGTATCAAGATCAATAACCAAACCGGTGTGTTCATCTACTCCAAGTACATAAACATCGTCTGGTAACTCGCGTTCAAGCATTGCGAGTCGTCGTTCACCCATATAACAAAACCGTGTGTCGTGGTGCCCGCCCTCTGCATTGTTGTAATGCGGGATCAGCGCAACATTGACACCGATTTCGCCGAGGATATTTAGACCGTCTAACCAGCGCGGGTCTTCGCCAACTTTATAGATTTCATAAACAGGCAAAGTGAATTTACCTAGTGTCAGCGCGGCTGCCGACGCAAAAGTAACAATGCCGCCGTCGTGAAGTTTTTTATTAAGTAAACCTGCAAGTGACGTGCCCGACCATTGACGCAACGCATATGTCGGAGATCCCGGCCCTGCAAAGACATAATCTGCATCTGCAACTTTTTGAAGACCGCGTTCAACAGCAAGCGCGTCAGCACCGATTATCTCGGTGAGCCCGGCGACTTCAAGTACAAGATTGATGCTTGTCTGAAAATATTCAGACGCTTTTGTTGCAAGTTCGGGAGCATTTTCTTGAAATCCATATGGAGTGTCAAGTAAAACTGCACGCGACGTCTTAGCTAATTTTGCAGCAAGCATGCGATGAGTTGAAACCATCGTCGGCGAAGTTTCGCCTGATCCCATTACTGCAAGAATGTGTGGAAGTGTCATCAGAAAAATCCGTCGGTTATGGCTGTGTGCACGACCTGCGCAAAGCGCGCAGGGTGTTGTGCATGTAGGTCATGATCAGCAGGGCTAAACCATTCAACCCTCACCTTGGGCACTAATTGCGAAGCGTGTTCAATGGCACTGCGTTTAGTTTCGTTAAAAATGCCTTGTGGCCCTTCGGCTGGCACAAACATAACAGGCACCGAAATCTGATCATATATCTGTGTGGGATGATGCTCCCATAATCCGCGCAAGACCATCATGTGTCGCTCAAAATTTAGCCATGGACGCAAAGTGCCATCGGGTAGATGCTCCATGCACGCCAGAGCGCCGTTGATGCCTGTTTCTGGCCAGTCAGGGTGAGCGCGTTTCATGTAATTTCTAAAGTCTGCGATCTTCGTTCCAGCGGTTCTCGGCGGACGTAGTGCTTCTGCGCAATCGTCCCAAAGAGGATAATGATTCTGCAATTCAAGAAAGCCGCCATCAACACAGACAACACCGCGCACTAATTCTGGATGAGTGTGCGCAAGTTCAAGAACAACGTTGCCGCCCCACGATTGACCGCAGACTACTGGGTTTACAAAACCATCTCGTTGAATCTCGCGTAGTAGTCCGGCCAAGTCTTGTGTCACCGTTTGCAAGTCGTAACCAGTTTCAGGTTTTTCACTTAGTCCGTGACCACGAAGATCAACTGCGGTAACGAGGTGACCAAGTGCGCACAACGCGAGTGCGGCACCTTCCCACAGCATTGCGTTCGAAGCAAGTCCGTGCACGAGCACGATTGGTGTTTGCTGATGTGACTCGCGTGTACCCCATGTCACAGTGCGTAGATGCACACCGTTTGAAGTCTGAACAAGTTTGCTATTTACAACCGGTTGCGAATTATGGTGCGACGAGTTCATCTCACTCAGGATACGCATCAAATGACCTGAACAAATTCCTTACTTTTCGTAAACCACCGTATATTCCACCTTCCATAGTGCGAAACTTTGTGCATGGTTGCACGTGAATTAACAGAAATCAAAATTCCAAGCGAACTACTTCCAAGTGATGGACGATTCGGTAGTGGACCATCAAAGATTCGAGCATCGCAAATTGACGCCCTGGTGTCGGCTTCGACTCATTTGCTGGGTACTTCACATCGTCAAGAACCAGTTAAAAGATTAGTTAGCTCGGTACGTGAGCAGCTTTGTCAACTATTCACACTTCCAGAAGGTTGGCAGGTTTTAATTGGCAACGGCGGCGCGAGTTTGTTTTGGGATGCGGCAACTTTTGGTCTAATCCATAAATGCAGTCAGCACTATGTATTCGGTGAGTTCTCATCTAAGTTCGCCATAGCCGTGCAAAATGCACCGCATTTAAGTGAACCGATAATTGTTGAGTCATATGCTGGCACCGCACCGATAATAAAAACGGCGCAAGATTCGCAAGTTGATACATATTGTTTAACGCACAACGAAACTTCAACTGGCGCGATGATGAAATTACTTCGGC
>ERZ889217.1143-NODE-1143-length-14033-cov-6.263986_pt1 | contig 14033 bp, 16 predicted proteins | sample MGYA00521098_ERZ889217 | MGnify/ENA primary metagenome ERZ889217 (study PRJEB32303, sample SAMEA104408613) | aquatic metagenome | biome: Brackish water; feature: Pelagic; material: water | place: Baltic Sea | collected 2014-06-10T22:04:00 | depth 2,362 m ...
GACGCCACAGAGATTCACTTTGCCGGTATGGAGGTGCAGGTGGTGCCAATACCGATCGGGGACCTCGGCGGCGTCGGGGTGACGACGGCCTGGTAGCAGGGCTTGACGGCCGGCCTATCCATGAGCCACAGATACTACCGGGAGCATCCAATCGTTGAAGCTGTCAGCCGGTGTTCGGGCCCTCCCTACCCCATCGCCGGATATTCATTTCGGGCATCCTGCCCCCCGCTGACTCGATGCCGGCCTCGCTTTCGGCATCCTGCCTTCGCTTGCCGCCAACGCCGGCCGCGGGCAGCCTCAGTTCTCGGCTCAGCGCCGCCGGGCGGCGAGGGCGAGTCCGGCGGCAGCGAGGGCGAGGGCCAGCGTGCTCGGTTCAGGCACGGCCTGCCAGGAGACGGCGTAGGCCTGCGGGTTCGCGGGGTTGCCCCAGACGTCCCCAGTGGTATTGTCGAAGACGTTGAGCGGATACCCGATCCGCAGGCCGTAGTAGCCTGAAGATGGCAGTGTGAAGGCGAGATGCTCGACGATGTTGTAATGGCTGTCGGAGCTGGCGATCAGCGTGGCGAAGTTCCGACTGGCATCGAGAGCCCAGACGGAGAGGTCGAGATCGGCCTGGGCAACGTCCTCGTATGTGGTCGTGGCATAGTCGAACGAGCGGTTTCGCAGCCAGGCGAGCGTCGTGGTGAGAGTGGTGCCCCCCGTCAGCCAGTCCGAAATGACGTAGTCATTGTCGGTGCCGATGGTGGCAATCCCATAGTCCCAGCCCGTTCGCATCACATCACCGAGATCGCCCGTGGCCGTGCCCGGCACATCCGTCTGCCCGTTCACCTGGAGGTCGAACGTGGTGTCGAGGTTCATCCGCCCGGTGCCGGCGGCGTAGTCGAGCGACTGGGTCGTCTGGATGAAGGTGTCGCTGCCGACGGTGACCGTCTGCTGGCCGTTGTCCCAGCCGATCGTCTTGTCGGCCCCGTTCAAGAGCAGGGCCTTCACCACCACGCTCTGGGAGGCGGCGGGGTTGCTGGAGAGGGCAGGGAGGGTCTTGGCGGCGCTTGCCACGAGGCTCGCGCCCCCGGCCACGATCGGAGCAGCGAAACTCGTGCCATTGATGCCTGAGGAATAGGCCGTGGGATCGGAGCCTTGATCAGTTGAGCCAGTGAGGGCGGCATTATTGCCCCCGTTCTGGCCGCCATAGAAGGCCGACACGAGCGAGGCACCCGGAGCGGAGATGTCCACCGCCGCCCGCACGCCGGGCACCGTCACCGTCCCACCGCCGTTGGTGATGTAGCCGAAGTCCTGGGGAGCCCGGCTGCTAAAGCTTGCCACTGCATCGTAGGCATTGGCGTTGGTGAGCGCCCCGACGGTGATCGTGTTGTAGCCAGCACCGGGGGAGCCGACGGTATCGGACCCAGGGCCGCTGTTGCCGGCACTCACGACGTAGGTCGTGAAGGGGTTCTGAAAACAGTAGGCATCCATGATCACCGTGAGCCCGTTTGTGCCGCTCGGGTCGGTGAAGCCGTAACTCGAGTTCACCACGTCGGCCACGCCGAAGGTCAGCTCGTATGGCGTGAGAAAGGAGTCGGTCGTCAGATTGAAGGAGAGGGCGTAGGCGGGGGACAGCCACTGCGACGCAATCGCCGCCGACCGCAGGTCGGTTCCGGGAGCGATGCCCTGCTCGAGAACGGGGTCGCCACCGACGGTCGTCCGGCCGCCGATCAGCATCGCTGCCCAGGTGGCGTGCCGGTCGTACTTCGCGGCGATCGAGGCTCCACCCCACGACGCCACGTCGGCAACGAAGTTCGTGGTGTTCGTTGCCACGTGCTGGAGCGTCTCGTGGCCGTTCCAGAAGAAACCAGCCTCAAGGTTCGTCGTGACCGTGTTCTGGCCGGTGATCGACGTCGCGTAGTCGTAGTAGCGATCAGCCCCGAGCAAGGCATTGAGGTCGAACGTCCCGCCCCCGACGCTCGTCGTGGCATTCCCCGTGAGATTGAGGCCTGTTGGATTCAGGACGGTTGGATTCAGGACGGTTGGATTCAGGCTGCTCTCGAACACGACTGGATAGAAGGCAGTGTAGGTGTCCATCGGGTTGAGCACCCCACCCGCCATGTCCGCAGCAGCAATTCCCCCCCGTTCACCAGCCTGGGAGAGAGTGAGCAGGGCCACCATCAGCGCAGACAACTTCCACAAGAATCTGCGCACAAAGCACCCACCCCATCATGCCGAACAGGCAGGGGCTTGGACCCCTCGGCGATCTCGTGATCAGCCGTCAACGGCGACGAGATTCTCATGCCCGGCCGGGAGCCGCGAGGACTGGATCATGTCGAGAGCCACCGGTCGGACGAGGTATCCAGCCACGCCGGCTGCCAGTGCCCGCTGCTCTTCCTCGAGCCGGTAGGTGTCTGCGGCCATGAACACGGCCGATCGCATCCCTTGACCAACCCGGTCGAGAGACACTCGCGACCCACCCATGAGCGGATCAACGCTGCCCTGGAGCACGTGGGGCGAGAGCATTTCCAAGAGGTCGAAGCCCGACATGTCGGGAAGATCGGACGCCACGAGCCAGGCGTCGGCTCGGAACCGGCGGGCGAGCCGGACAGCCGAATGACCGTCGACGCAGAAATGGAGGCCGACTCGGCCTTCCTGGGCGGCCTGCACGAAGTCTGCATAGCGGTCGCAATTCGCATCAACGATCACGATTTCCTTGATGCCCATGCTGCGGAGCGAGCGGTCGCTGGCATGGCCTTTGGACTGCGAATTGGTCTTCATGATGTGAGGTCCAGGAAAGGGAAAAAGGATGAACGGGTGTAAGGTGGAATGCAATTACCGGCTGACAACGTGATGCTCGACATCAACGATCGATACGGCACGGGTCCAGTTCGCTGACGGCATCGCGCCGACCGAATGGCCGGACATCGGCCGCACCACCAGCACATCTTGCGGCTCAAGATCGATGACCAAGAGGGGCATGGCGATCTTCGAGTGTGTGAAAACCTCGCGGAGCCGATAGAAGCTGGCCCGGTCTGCTACTGGCACGGATTGACGGGCCAAAGACTTCACGGAGAGACGGGGGAGCGACGGGTCGGGCGTGTCAGTTTCCACAGACCTGAACTCAAGGTCGGCCTCAGCAACCAGACCGGTCAGGATGCTCTCGGAACCATCCAGGAATCCATCGGCAGCATGGGCTGCCTGGCCGGTGATGGTCGAACCCACAGCGACTGAAACGCTGACCGCCACACACGCACTCCAACTCTTCATACACCGCATGACACACCCCTGAAGAAAACGCACCTTGGTATCGAAGCACATCGCAAACACACGGAAGCGAGCCGCACCCTCCATCGCCGACCAGACAGAAAATGTCTGGACACACGATGGGCCGGCACGCCCGAACAAAAACCTCGCATGGAGGAACTGGAACAAATCTCTCGGAACCTGAAGTCGCTGACCTGCCGATCGTTCGCCCGTTTACACGAGCGAGACGATCGACAGGAACAGCACGATCGGCATGGCGCAGAACAGAACGTCGACATGCGTCAACGCCCATCCACGCCGGGCGATCTCTCCGGCCCGGTACGACGGTTTCATTGGCAGACTCCTGCTTGTTGTGGGGACAAAACCTCCTAAGGGAAGACCATGAGCGGGCCCATCTGCCGGTGGACATGCCAGTCCGGCTCAGTGACGGGTTCATTCAGCCAGCCCCCGAGGGGACTGGAGCGAATTGCACCAGTGCTTTTCGCCAAGAAGACACAATGCATATTCCGTGCCAAACCCATACGCGGGCTGCTGGAAAATTCCCGAAAGTGAGTAAAGCCCATGAAAAACAGGGCTTTTCGTGTTTTTTATTGGCCTCAATGCCCGCTGGCCCACCGGCCGATGTCAGGCCGCGCTGGAGCGATTCGCTCCAGCGCGCTGGTCGCTAGCGACCAGGGGTGGGGCAAATTGCCCCACCCAACACCCCCCTCGAGAACTGGTTTTTTCAGTTTCGGAGGAAAATGCCGGATGCACCGGCTGGGGCACCAACAAGGGTTCACTTTCGTGCCGGAGTTGCCCCCGGGACAGCAAAAATCCCCCGGCTACAAGCGCGCCAAATAGGCTTGTGATGAGGGGCTTTTTCCGCGGGCAGCTAGTCGGCGTGCAGGGCCTGGCAGACGAGGCTCGGGGAGATTCCTGCCACCACGTCCACATGCCCAATTCGATCCGGGAGGACAAACCGGAGCTGGCCACCGAGCGATTTCTTGTCCCGGGCCATGATGTCCAGGAGTTGGTCGTCCCCAAAGGTCGCCGTTTTGGCCGGGGTGATCGGCAGACTCAGGCGGCGTAGGAGGGCATCCTGTCTGGCCACGGCATCGGCTCCCAGGCGGCCCAGAATGGCCGCCAGCCGGGCGGCTCGAGCCATTCCGATCGCCACTGCCTCCCCGTGGAGGAGGCTGCCATACCCAGCGGCCGTCTCGTAGGCATGGCCGAAGGTATGCCCGTAATTCAGCGCCGCCCGCAGACCGGAGGATTCCCGCTCGTCCCGCTCTACCACATGAGCCTTCAAGGCAGCCGAACGCTCGACTGCGTGGCTGATGGCGGCCGGTTCCCGGGCCAGAAGGCGGTCTGGGTTGGCTTCCAGCCAGTGGAAAAACTCGGCATCCAGGATCATCCCGTATTTCACGACCTCGGCCAGCCCGCTGGTGAACTCCCGTGGCGGCAGGCTGGCCAGCGTGTCGATGTCGGCAATGACGCCCCGCGGCTGCCAGAAGCAGCCCACGAGGTTCTTTCCGGCGGCGAGATTGATCCCGGTCTTGCCGCCGATGGCACTATCCACCTGAGCCACGAGCGTGGTGGCCACCTGCCAGACCGGGAGCCCTCGGGCAAAGGAGGCCGCAGCAAAGCCCGCCAAATCACCCACCACACCGCCGCCGACGGCGATGACATGGGTCTTGCGATCGACGGCTAGCCGGGCCATCTCGTCCCACAGCCGGCCCAGCATCAGGAGGCTCTTCGATGCTTCGCCAGACGGAACTGAGATCAGGGAGTGTTCCACACCGGCAGCGGAAAGAGCCGCGGCGACTGTAGCCGCGTGTGAGCCTGCCACGGCCTCGTCGGCTACGACAAACGCCCGCCGGCCACCCGCCTCGGTCACGAGCCGGCCGATACTGCCTAACACCCCGCTCCCGCAGACGATGTCATAGGAGCGGTCGGTTGGGTCGCCCGGCAGGTGGAGGCGGATGGTTGTCACGCTCAGGACGCGCCCACCCGCTTCAAATCAGCCGGTGTGACCGTGATGACGCGGGCAAAACCGGTGTGCTGCCGGATATATTCCACTTCGGCCGCTTCGGTGGGGCTGGCGTGGAGTTGTTCCTCGGCGCGGCTACGATCTGCAGCGGACCAGTCCTCATACTCGTCCGGCCAGATCGTGTGTCGCTCGACGACGAGTGCTTCACGGTAGGGATCGAACGCGTTTGCCACGCCGGAAAACTCCCAAGGGGGTATCAAATCCAGGGCCCGAATCCGCCACAATATAGTGGTCCTGGGTTCGGATATCCAACGGTGGACCACGCGGCAGGTCGGGCCGCTGTTCCAGGACACACGCCCTTGAGAAGGTGGCCCATGGTCGAAACCGCATCAGGACAGACTGCAACCCTCAAGGGCTCCGCGCTTGTTCTCGGGATCCTCCTCCTGGCCGCCGGCCTGGGGGCATTCGCGGTCTGGTTTCAATGGGGGCAGACCCGCCGCTGCCTGGCTTTCCTTGGGCCGGTCGCCGCCCGCCGGATTCAGCTGGCCCCCCAGGTGGAACTCTGGATGCTGGCGGCCGATGGCACGACGATCAGGGCCATCGAGCGGCTGGATGTCTCGCAGGCTCCGGGGCTTGTGCATCTGCGCCGAGGCCTGATCGAGGATGTCAATTATCGCTGGGAAGAGCCGGTCTCCGCAGGAGCCGAGCCGCCCCTTTCGCCCTCCTCATGGGACGTGGCGTTTGCGTTTTTTGATCCGGGAGCGGCCAACGGGCCTGCGGATGGAGGCGGCAGACTCGAGCCGGGCTCCGCGACCGTCCTGGCCATCGATCTCGATGATGGCGGTGCGGTGACGGTGGTGGGGAATCCGGGGCGAGTCGCGCTGGCCCGACTGGCACCCGGCCTGCGGACCTGGATCAACGACACGCGGAAAGAGGTTTTTTCAGCGGAAAAACCGGGCTTTTAGCAGAGCGGGCGGCATGCCTATCCTCTCCTGACGAGTTGTGAGCCACTGCCCCACCCAGAGACTGCCACCCATGCGCTCGATCGCCGTTGCGAACCAGAAGGGTGGGGTTGGTAAGACGACCACGTCGGTCAACCTCGCCGTCGCCCTCTCGCGGTCCGGCCGGAACGTCTGCCTAATCGATCTCGATCCCCAGGCCCATGCCACGCTGCATGTCGGCGCGGCTCCCGGCGGAACCGGCACCTCGGCATTCGACGTGCTCACTGCCGGCTGCTCGCTGGCGGCAGCGGCCGTCGAGGTTTCCGAGACCCTGACCGTGGTGCCCTCGCACATCGACCTCTCCGCGGTGGAAATGGCCCTCGCAGCCACGCCAGGTCGCGAGACGATCCTCCGCGAGCGGCTGGCCGCCGACCCGAGATTCTCAGGCGAGGCCACCGGCCTGGCTGGGGGCGACCGGCCGTTCGACTACGTTGTGATTGACTGCCCGCCTTCGCTGGGGCTTCTGTCGCTGAACGCCATGGCCGCGGTGGGCGAGGTTCTGCTGCCGCTTCAGCCCCACTTTCTGGCCCTCCATGGGCTCAGCAAGTTGCTAGAAACGATCGAGCTGGTGAATGAGCACGTCAACCCGCGGCTCCGGCTGCTCGGGGTTGTGCTCTGCATGTACGAAGCGGGCACGAGGCTCGCTTCGGAGATCGGACGGGATGTGGAGGCCTTTTTCGCGGCTTCGGGCGACGCCCACCCCGCCTGGGCAGAGGGTCGGCTCTTCGCCACTCGGATTCGCCGCAACATCCGCCTGGCGGAAGCCCCGAGTTTCGGCCAGTCCATTTTCGACTATGCCGCAAGCTCCCACGGAGCGGAGGACTATATCTCCCTCGCAACCGAGGTTGATCAGGCCGCTTCGGTGGCGGGGCGGGCCGGCAGGCTGGTGGCCTGAGAAGCGGTGGTCAGGCCTGCGGCAGGCTCGGGACCATAGAGTTCGGGGAGCCACCAATACCGGGATTCACAGGGATCGAGGCCAGCGAGAATCCCTGTCCGGTCGAAGTCTTCAGCGGAGATGAAGATATCCGAGGCCCGCACCGCAGGCTGGTAGCCCGCGGAGGAGGGGGGAAAAAACGGTCGCGGAGGCTGGAGCGAATTCTGCCGCAGCATGATGCGAGGCTTGCCGAAATGCCGAATCTGACCGGGACGGTGTGTCGCGGTACCATCGTCGGAGTGTGTAGTCGGACGGGTGGCGAGCGAAGACCAGTTTTCTCCCGAATCGCCCGGACATTCCATAAGTGTGCTGCCGGCTCAATGGGCAAGCAAGGAGTTTCGGGCAAAAATGGGAAGATATTCCGTTTCTACCGTTTTCGACCTCTGAAAGGTGATAATTCCGGGGGCATGATTCAGCAACGGGTGTCGCTTCGGCGAAGGGAATGCGTGCGGGTTGGGCTTTGGCCGTCGATGGCCTGTCGACGGTCCGCGGGCTTTTTTTTGGTTGTTGTCGCGGCGGTCGGGGCTTGGACTGGTAGCGGAAGGCTCGCTGCGGCCCCGCTGGTTGCCGGGTTCCGGCAGTTGTCACCCTCTGCGTTGACCGTTGTCCCTGCAGACCTCTCTGCCGACGATCCAATCCAACGCGGCCCACTCGTCGAGATTACCGAGGGGCTGTCGGAACTGAGGTGGGAGCCCAGGCGGGCGGCAGAGAACACGACGTTTGTCGAGCGGGCCAATGAACTCGAGTATCCCCGCGACATTTGGTGTCTCGAGTTCGCATTCAAGCCTCCGCGTCGGCTTGAGGTCGACGTGCCCGTAGAAGGGCAGCGGATGCGACGGGAAACCGTCTGGTATCTCGTGTACCGGGTCAAGAATGTGGGCGGCCGACGGGTCGTCATGGGCACCGACGACGCCGGTGCGGTCGATCCCGCCCAACGGACCGTGGAAACGTTTCAAAAGCCGATCCGCTTCCTTCCTCACTTCGTACTCGAGAGTCGGGAGGGGCTGGCCGCTACCGAGGGGCTCGTTGGCTACCGGGCCTATCTCGACCGACTTGTGCCGTCGGCGATGGATGCCATCCGCCGTCGGGAGGATCCTGCCCGGCCGCTCCTCGACACCGCTGCCATGTCGGCCACACCGATCCCGCCGGGCGAAGAGCGGTGGGGCGTGGCGATCTGGGAAGCCGTGGACCCCCGCATCGACTCTTTCAGCATCTACGTGCGGGGCCTCACCAACGCGATCCGTTGGCGGCAACGGCCCGGTGCTGAAATACGAGCAGACGACCTACCCGGCCAGCATATCGAACAGACTCTCGAGAGCCTGCGGCTCGACTTCTGGCGGCCTGGCGACGCTCGGGATGGCGGCACGATCAGCATTGGTTTTCGGGGGATGTTCGAACGCATGGCCTTGGGGGGCCACATCCTCTCGGCCCTCAACTGGCCGGCCTATGCGACAACGCGGCCCACCGTCGGCCTGCGGCGGCTGGGGCTCGCCTGGGATGCCCCAGGCCTCCAAGAACCAGCCGGGGATGGCCCCGCGCCGAGTTACCTCCCGTTGGTGGCCGTGCTTCAGAAACTGGCGGCAGTCCAAGACCCAGTCGCCCGGAGCCAAGTGGCTCGCGACCTGTTCGGCGACTTGGGCGTGGAGGCAATCGAGCAGCTTTCCAGGGGGGTCGCCGGTCCTGTCGACCCTGCCCGGGACCAGGCCCGCCGCGAGGCCCTTGGGCCGATGGGCCTCTCGCCTGAGGCGTTCCAGGCTCAGCCCCTCGAATCACTGGCCACGATTGCTCGTTTTCTCGAGGAACTTCCGGACGGGGACGCGCGGACGGACGGTGCGGCCCGGATCTTTGGGCCGGCAGCGGCCCGGCTCGACTGGCTGGCCCGCGGCGTGATCATCGCCCGGACGCTTGCCACGCTTGAAACCACGGAAGCCGACCCGAGCACCCTTGTCAAACTCGATGCCCGTGATGCCTTCGAGGCGGTGGCCGCCGTGGTTGGAGCCGCTCCCGAGGGGGATCGGGACAGCCTGATTCTCGGCCTATTCGGTCCTCAGGGCCCCGCACTCTTCGCCGAAGCCCTGGCGGTCCACGAGGGAATTGACCACTCCTGGGTTTTTCGGTACGAACGCAGGGCTGGCGAGTGGTAGCGGAAGGACCCTCCCGCGAATAGACTGGGAGACTTCCGCGGAGTACATGCTGATATGGCACATAAAAAAGGTCAGGGTTCAAGCCGCAACGGTCGGGATTCCAACGCCCAGCGGCGGGGTGTGAAGAAGTTTGGTGGACAGGCTGTCCGAGCCGGCAACATCCTCATTCGTCAGGTTGGAACCAAGTTCCATCCCGGCGCCAACGTCGGCATGGGCTCTGATTACACGTTGTTCGCCCTGACCGACGGGGTTGTGATGTTCGACCGGGAAGGCCGCCGCGTGAACGTGGTGGCTGGGGTTTCGGCCTGAGCGTCCGAACTTCGGTAGCCGTGGAAGGTCTGGCGTGTTCGTTGATCGCGTGCAGATCGAAGTGGCAGCAGGGAACGGTGGCCGCGGCATTTGCAGCTTCCGGAGGGAGAAATATGTCCCCCTCGGTGGCCCGGATGGGGGCGACGGTGGCAACGGCGGCAGTGTGATCCTTCGGGCCCAGTCAGGCGTTGATTCTCTTGCCGCCCTGGCCCATCGAAAGCAATGGCGAGCCGAACATGGCCACGCCGGCGGCCCAGCCAACTGCCAGGGTGGCCGCGGGGCGGATCGAACGCTCCTCGTGCCGCCCGGCACGATCGTCATGGACGCGGCAACGGGGCTCGTGCTCAAGGATCTCGCCGTCGCCGGTGAGGAGATCGTTGCGGCCCGGGGTGGGGCAGGCGGTTGGGGAAACCATCACTACAAGTCCTCGATCAACAGGGCGCCTCGGGAAACCACTGCGGGCGTGCCGGGCGAGAGCCGCCGGCTCCTCTTGGAACTCAAAGTCATTGCCGACGTGGGGCTCGTGGGCAAGCCGAACGCGGGCAAGAGCACGCTGCTCTCGCGGCTCTCCCGAGCCCGGCCAGAAATCGCCAACTACGCCTTCACCACCAAGACGCCGATCCTGGGGATCGTGGCCATCGACCGGGATCGGAGTTTTGTCCTGGCTGACCTGCCCGGCCTGATTGAGGGTGCCCATGCGGGCGTTGGCTTGGGCCATGAGTTTCTCCGGCACGTTGAACGGGCCGGAATCCTCGTGCACGTCGTCGAGCCGGCACCCATGGACGGGAGCGATCCGCTGACGAATTACCGGGCCATCCGGGAAGAACTGGTGCGATACGATGCAGCGTTGGGAGAACGGCCGGAAATCGTGATCGTGAGCAAGTGTGAACTTCCAGAGGCCGCCGAGGTCTCCAACGCCCTCGCCCGTGAGATTGGGCAGCCGGTCTTGGCGGTGAGTGCCGCGACGGGCCAGGGACTCGACACCCTCGTGCGGACGGTGGCCTTGGAGCTCGAGCGACGAAGTGGGGTGGCATGACATCGTCCGCGGGTGATTCCGGCCGGGTTGGACGGGGCATTGCCGTGGGAGATGCCCTGCTGCTCGCCGACGTGGGCAACTCCCGGATCAAGCTGGCCCTGCTCCATCAAGGCGCGGGCCGCACCGACGAGCAGGCTCTCGGCCTTCCGGTCATCACCCACCGCCAGGATCTCGACAGCCACTCCTTCCGACCCGAGGCTCTCGAACGGTGGCTGCTCGCTGCCGCCCCTGGGCCAGCGGTGATCCTCGTGGCGAGCGTCTACGATGGGGCCGCAGCCCGAGTGGAGGCGGCTGTGGCCGAGATTTCAGCCACCCGCCATCGATCCATCCGCCAACGGCGGATCAGCCATGCTGATCTGCCGCTTGAGGTGCTGCTGCCGGAGCCACATCGGGTCGGGATCGACCGCTTGGCTGGCGCGGCTGCCTGCCGTCTGGTCCGCCCCCGGGGTGTGGCTGCCGTCTTGATCGATTGCGGCACGGCTGCCACGGTCGACCTCATCTCGGCCGAGGGGGCATTTCTGGGAGGGGCGATTCTCCCCGGCCCAGCGTTGATGGCACGGGCATTGGAGGAGGGAACCAGCCGCCTCCCGGCCGTCACCGCCCTTGAGCGGTCTCCGCCGCCGGCGATGCCAGGGCGGTCTACCCAGGAGGCCATCGCGGTTGGAATCGGCTATGGCATCCGGGGCGCCATCGCCCGCCTTGAGGCCGAAGCCCGAGCCGCGCTCGGCCCCGAGACGGTCACCATTCTGACGGGAGGATGGCGGGCTGCCGTGCGCGACGCAGTGCCCAACGCGCTTGAAGTTCCCGATCTCGTGTTGGCGGGGATCGCCCTTGCCGCCGCTCGGGCCCTCGCCAGGTGATGGGCGTCGCCAAAAAAGTAGGAAGTTGCCCGCAGCCCGCCAGCCGTTGATAGAATCCGCGTCGCTGAGCGAGTCTCTCCGACCCCGGCATCCCAGGAGCATGTTCCCCCCCGTGACGAAGGCCCGCCCGGCAACGCCGTCTCGATCTGCCAGCCCCGATCCCGCCCTCGAGCTGGCCCTGGCTGCTGCCAGGGTTGCGGATGAGACACGGGCCAGCGACATCCGGGTGCTCGACCTCAGGGAGCTGACTCCCGTCGTCGATTATTTCGTGATTGCCACGGGATCAAGCCGGCGACAAATGCACGCAATGGCCGACGAGATTGAAAAGGCCGTGAAGCAGAAACTCCACGACTTCAAAAGAGGGGGCGAGGGCTACGAGGAAGGCCGCTGGATCGTGCTTGATTACGGCAACGTGATGATCCACCTCTTCGATCCCGACGCCCGCGGCTACTGGGATCTCGAAGGGCTCTGGGGCGATGCCCCGCGGGTGGTTGTGCCAGGGATCGCTGACGGTTCCGAGGCGGCTGCACGATGAGCTCCGGCGACGTTCCCGCCGCGGATGGTGCTGGGCCGGCCGCCACTTCCGAGCGGGTCAATTTCCGGGCGGCACTGCGGGGCATGTTCCGCGCGGCGATTGAATCGCTTGTGGCGGAGGGGCTGGTGCAGGTCGGCCCCGACGAGATTGCTGGGCTGCTCGAACAGGTGCGGGAAACAGCCGATGCAAAATTCGGCGACTACTCCGGCACGATGGCAATGGCCCTGGCAAAGCGGGCTGGGAAAAAGCCGCGGGAGGTGGCTGCTGCCATCATCGACCGGCTCGGAGCCGTGCCCGGGTACGCCTCGTTCTTCGAGCCGCCCGGAGAGCCGGTGGGGCCCGGATTCATCAACGTACGGGTGCGGGACGACCGGTTGGCGGCCGCGATTGCAGCTGCCGTAGGCGATGAGCGGTTTGGGGTTCCAGCCGTGGAGCGGCCCCTGACGATCGTGGTCGATTTCTCCTCACCCAACGTGGCCAAGCCGATGCACGTGGGCCATATCCGGTCCACTGTGATCGGTGACTCGCTGGCCAGAATCCTCCGGTTTCGTGGCCACCGGGTGATCACCGACAACCACCTCGGCGACTGGGGCACTCAGTTCGGCATGATCCTCTGGGGCTGGAAGCACTGCCGCGACGATGCCGCCTATGCGGCCGATCCCACGGCGGAACTCGGCCGGCTCTACCGGCTCGTGCGGAAGGTGGCCGATGCCAAGCCGGAGGAACTGGCGGCCGACCCGGAGGCGGCGGCACTCGCGGCGGCCCACCCCGATGCGGCGAAGAACGTGCTCGCCGAGACGGCCAGGCTCCACGCCGGCGATGCCGAGAACCGTGGGCTCTGGGAACAATTCATGCCGGTCTGTGTGGCCGAAATCGAGCGGCTCTACCGGCGGCTGGGCGTCTCCTTCGACCACCAGCTGGGGGAGAGTTTCTTTCAGCCCTTGCTTGCGGGGGTGGTCGCGGACCTTGAGGCCGGCGGGCTGGCTCGCGAGAGCCGGGGAGCGGTGGGTGTGTTTCTCGGGGGCGAGGAGGATCCGCCGCTGCTCATCCGCAAGGCCGACGGGGCTTTTCTCTACGCCACGACCGACCTCGCCACGATTCAATGGCGGCTCGAGCACTGGCAGCCCGACCGGATTCTGTATGTCGTCGACCACCGGCAGAGCCGCCACTTTGAGCAGGTCTTCGAGACGGCCCGCCGCTGGGGCAGAGGGACCGCCGATCTCGTGCATGTGGCCTTTGGGACGGTCCTCGGCGAGGACGGCCGGCCCTTCAAAACGCGGGCCGGCGACACCGTCGGGCTCGAGGCCCTGCTCGACGAGGGGGTCGAGCGGGCGGCGGCGGTTGTTGCAGAAACAGACCGGGCTGGGCTCGACGAGGCGGCCCGGCAGCACGTGGCCGAGACGGTTGGGATCGGGGCGATTAAATACGCCGATCTCTCGCAGAACCGCACCACGGATTACGTCTTCAGCTTTGACAAGATGCTGCAGTTGACCGGCAACACGGCGGCCTACATGCAATATGCGGTGGCCCGCGTGGAAGGAATCTGCGCGAAGGGGGAGGTGGATCGGGAGGCGGTACGGGCCGGCTCCACGTGTGTGTTGTTGCAGGCGCCGCAGGAACGGGCCCTTGCCCTCGCGCTGGTGCGGTTTGCAGAGGCCCTGGAGGATGTGGAGGTCGACAACCGGCCCAACCTGCTGACCGCCTGGCTCTACGATCTCGCCGGCCGCTACTCAACCTTTTACGACGCACTACCGGTGCTGAAGGCTGAGCCCGAGGCCTGCGCCAGCCGGCTAGCCCTCTGTGACCTCACCGGCCGGGTCTTGCGGAAGGGCCTGGACCTGCTCGGTATTGGCACCGTCGAGAAGATGTAACAACGAGGACCTTGTGCTCTCCGGAACGGTGAATGCCGGCATGCCTGGGAGGGCTCTGAACCCTAGCAATTTCCCGTCATCCCCCTGCTCTGATCCCGTTTGATCCCCCAGCCTGGCCCTCCAGC
>ERZ889217.1144-NODE-1144-length-14031-cov-24.665069_pt1 | contig 14031 bp, 10 predicted proteins | sample MGYA00521098_ERZ889217 | MGnify/ENA primary metagenome ERZ889217 (study PRJEB32303, sample SAMEA104408613) | aquatic metagenome | biome: Brackish water; feature: Pelagic; material: water | place: Baltic Sea | collected 2014-06-10T22:04:00 | depth 2,362 m ...
CGAGCAGCGATTGGACTACCGATGGCGTGGAGGTCCAAGTTCTGAGCACCGTGACATTCAATGGCGCAACGCTCGAAAAACGTCAGGCCACCACCCCGGCCGCCGGCTCGAAGAAGTTCCTACGCCTGCGCACAGACTTCTTCGAGTGACGGCGCGAACCCAAAGCATCCCGGATCAAAACTGCCTCGCACGCAAAATGAGTTGTGCCACCCGCTCCCTGATCTAAATTACCACCAGCATGAAGATCCCCTCCAAACCAACCGCTGCTTTCACCCTCATCGAGTTGTTGGTCGTCATCGCTATCATTGCTGTCTTGGCCTCCATAGCCGTTCCGGCGGTCAACGGTGCGCTAAAAAGAGGCACCGGCGCAGCCTGCCTCTCGAACCTTCGTCAAATCGGCATCGCCACCATTGCGTATGCGGTGGACAACGACATGGTTCTTCCTGCGGCCGGCGGCGGCGGCAGCCCGGGATGGGCAGTGAGCATCGCTTCCTACACGGGAGTCGATGCCAAGCGGAACAAAAGCATCTTTGTCTGCCCGGGATGCGACGTGAAGGTCCAAACTGGGACAGGAAATGAGGTGGCGGTCACCTACGGGATGCACGGGGGTCTGATGCCCAAAGGGGGAGAACCCCTCGCGCTGGACATGGTAAAAAATGCCTCCAGTTTGATCCTTTGCGCGGACATGTGCCAAAACCCCGGCAATAAGGGATGGTCCCCCTATTCCATTGAGAATCCTGGCGATTTCACAGGCGGTGGGCGCGGCGGGAGCACGACTGCCACCGACACACCGATCGCCATCGGTCCGAACAAAGACGCGGGGAACAACCCTTGGATACGTTACCGCCATAACGAAAGTGCCAATGCCGTGATGGGCGATGGCAGCGCGCGCTCCTTCAAAAAGGGGACGATCTTGAGCAGTAACGCCCGCATCGTTAAATAGGGGCAGGAAACTGCTGCCTCCTCACGACTGGCTCGGGCCTGTCTCCCCGCGCGAGTGCTCCGGGGCAATACCAACCTTTGCTGGGGTTGGTTCCGCTCAGCCCAGATGGACTGCGTTGTCCCCCTGCAAATAAACTTTCCAGACAATTACGCCCCGGAAGCTGCGGACCGCCTTCCTTTCATCGCGACGTCTTAACGCGCTCTTTGTGCGGGGTTTCTCCGGTCAACCTCAGACGGAAGCCCAGTTGCGGCAATCTTCCCAACCCTGGACCGCGGCGGACTCCGGCTTGCAACTACGGTTTTCGACTAACCTTGCTCCCGCAGGAAATCCCCCGCAATCCGCTTTGCCGCCGCCCGCAAAGTCATTTTTCCCTCCGCCACCCCCCCAGCAAAATTCCTCAAACCCTCCCGCACCACCTCACTCTGCATCATTCCCGCCAGCACCTGTTCTTGGGCAAAATCGACCAAACCTTCCCGCACCTGCCCCAACCGTCGTGCCGCCCACCCTCCCGACGCCGTCATCTCTGCCCGAAACCGCTCCACCAACTTCCACACATCCTCTATCCCGCTTCCCTTCAACGCCGAACAAGTCAGCACCTCCGGTTGCCAGCCCGCCGTGGCCGGCGCCAAAAAATGCAGCACCTGCGCCAGTTCCAGTTTCAACCTCTCCGCCGCAATCACATTGTCCCCGTCCGCCTTGGTCACCGCCATCCCATCCGCCATCTCGACAATCCCCTTCTTGATCCCCTGCAACTCATCCCCCGCCCCGGTCAGCGCCAAGAGGAGAAAAAAATCCGTCATGGATCGCACCGCGATCTCGCTCTGCCCCACCCCCACCGTCTCGACCAAAACCACATCATACCCCGCCGCCTCGCAAAGCGTGATCGTTTCGCGCGTCTTCCTCGTGACACCCCCGAGCGCACCGCCCGAGGGGGACGGACGGATATAAGCCGCCGGATGACGCGACAATTTCTCCATCCGTGTTTTGTCCCCAAGAATACTTCCCCCGGAAATCGCACTGGTCGGATCCACCGCCAGCACCGCCACCCGATGCCCCGCCTCGCACAAAAACAACCCGAACGCCTCGATAAACGTGCTCTTCCCCACCCCCGGAACCCCCGTGATCCCGATCCGCACCGTGTTGCCCCGATGCGGCAAAAGCAACTGCATCAACTCCCCCGCTGTTTCCCCATGCCGACCCAGCGTGCTTTCGACCAGCGTGATAGCCCGCGCCAAAACCGTCACATCACCTGCCCGCACCCCGTGGGCATAGTCCTCCGCGGAAAGCGGCCAAGCAGTAACATCGGTGCCCATAAACAGAAGCACCCAGCTTCCCACAAATCACCCCCTGCTGAAAGCCTTGGCGGCCCGCGAGGACGCGCGCCCTCCATTCGCGGTCTGGAGGGCGGCCGTCCACGGCCGCCGCACCGCTTGACGCCAACTGGTCTATTGAATAGACTAGTTACATGAAGCCCACTCCCCGCGTGCAGGAAATCGGCGCCTACGAAGCCAAGACCAACCTCTCCCGCCTCCTCCGCCAAACCCGCGCCGGCCAATCCTTCATCATCACCCAACGCGGCAAACCGGTCGCCGAACTCAAGCCGGCGTTCATCAAGCGAGCCAAGGCTGGGCGCGGGGATATGAAAGGCAAGATCTGGGTGGCGGACGATTTCTGCGCACCCATCGAAGATATGCGCGAATACATGGAATAGCGCATGCGCTACCTTCTCGACACCCACGTCCTGCTCTGGTGGCGCGCGGATGATTCCCGGCTCCCCCACCGCTGGGATTTCATCCTCGGCAACACGGAAGACAACGACATCACCTTCAGCATCGCTTCACTCTGGGAAATCGCCATTAAGCGCGCCCTCGGCAAACTGGAACTGGCCATCCCCATGGCCGACTTCTCACGCCAGCTCCAAGAGGACCACGGCTTCCGCCAAATCAATATCGAACCCGAAGAACTCGACCGCCTGCAAACCCTCCCCCGCCACCACCGCGATCCCTTCGACCGCCTCCTCATCGCCCAAGCCCTCGAAACCGGCGCCACCGCCATCACCAACGATCGCCACTGGAAAAAATACCGCTGCAAAGTGCAGTGGTGATCGCCCGCCCGTAGTGTTGCCAGCCTGTCCGCCGTATGCGGCAGCTATGCAGTTGAAGGCAAAAAGTAGAAGCGGCGTCACCGCCGCTTAACCTGCAACGACAAGCGGCGGGGATGCCGCCTCTACTTTCCCGAACCGCCGCTACACTTTGGCTTCAAGATCCGCGATCAAGCGCTTGGCCGCCTCCGGAATCACCGTCCCCGGACCAAAAATCTCGACCGCCCCACACTGGCGCAGAAAGTCATAGTCGTGCGCCGGAATCACCCCGCCGATCACCACGAGAATATCCGGACGCCCCAGACTTTTCAGCTTCTCGACCAGCTGCGGCAACAGCGTCTTGTGACCGCCCGCCAACGAACTGAACCCGACAATGTGCACGTCATTTTCCACCGCCTGCTTGGCCGTCTCTTCCGGCGTCTGGAAAAGCGGGCCGATATCGACATCAAATCCGAGATCGGCAAAAGCGGTCGCCACAACCTTGGCACCCCGGTCGTGTCCATCCTGCCCGAGCTTGGCCACCAGCATGCGCGGACGCCGTCCGTGGTGCTTGGCAAATTCCTCGCAACGGGACCGCACATCGGCAATCTGCCGGTTCTCGCCGAACTCGCGTCCGTAGACACCGGAAATAGAACGCACCACCGCCATGTGACGACCATACACCTTTTCCATCGCGTCGGAAATCTCCCCGAGCGTGGCCCGCGCCCGTGCCGCCTCGACGGCCAAGGCCAGCAAATTCCCCTGCTCAGTGCGCGCCGACTCGGTGAGGGCTTCCAGTGCAGCGCTCACCTTTGTATTGTTCCGTTCGGCGCGCAGCTTTTTCAGCTGCGCCACCTGCTCCTCGCGCACCGCCGTATTGTCGACTTCGAGAATGTCCAGGTCGTCCTCCTTCTCGAGTTTGTATTTGTTGACCCCGACAATCACCTCGCGGCCGGAATCGATCTGCGCCTGACGCCGCGCCGCCGCCTCCTCGATGCGCATCTTGGGCAGACCCGTGTTAATTGCCTTGGCCATGCCGCCGAGTTTCTCCACCTCGACGATATGCGCCCACGTCCGCTCCATCAAATCGCGGGTCAGGCTCTCGACATAGTAAGACCCGCCCCACGGGTCGACCGTGCGGCAAATGCCGCTCTCTTTTTGCAGGAAAATCTGGGTGTTGCGGGCGATGCCTGCGGAAAAATCCGTCGGCAGCGCGATGGCCTCGTCGAGCGAATTGGTGTGCAACGACTGCGTGCCACCGAAGGCCGCGGCCATCGCCTCGATGCAGGTGCGGACCACGTTGTTGTAGGGGTCCTGCTCGGTGAGACTCCATCCGGAGGTCTGCGAATGCGTGCGCAGCGCCAACGACTTCGGGTTCTGGGCCCCGAGACCCCGCATCAGTTTGGCCCAGAGCACGCGCGCCGCGCGCATTTTGGCGACTTCCATGAACATGTTCTTCCCCTGCGCCCAGAAGAACGACAGGCGCGGCGCGAAGGTGTCGATCGGAATCCCCGCCTTCATCCCCGCCCGCACATACTCGACGCCATCGGCCAGCGTGTAGGCCATCTCCAGATCGGCCGTGGCGCCCGCTTCCTGCATGTGGTAGCCGGAAATACTGATGCTGTTGAACTTGGGCATGGCCTGCGAGGCGTAGGCAAAGATATCCGCAATGATCCGCATCGAGGCCTCGGGCGGATAAATGTAGGTGTTCCGCACCATGTATTCCTTGAGGATATCGTTCTGGATCGTCCCGAGCAGCTTCTCCGGCGCAACCCCCTGCTCCTCGGCGGCCACGATGTAAAACGCCATGATCGGAATGACCGCTCCGTTCATCGTCATGGAAACCGACATCTTGTCCAACGGGATGCCATCGAAGAGCGCTTTCATGTCTTCGACCGAATCAACCGCAACACCCGCTTTGCCCACATCGCCGACCACCCGCGGATGGTCCGAGTCGTAGCCACGGTGCGTGGCCAAATCGAAAGCCACGCTCAGGCCCATTTGTCCAGCGGCCAGGTTACGGCGGTAAAAAGCGTTGCTCTCACGCGCGGTGGAAAATCCCGCGTATTGGCGGATGGTCCACGGACGGACGACATACATCGTCGGGTAAGGTCCGCGCAAATAAGGGGCCAATCCCGCGGTGAATCCGGTTTGCGGACAGCTTTCGAGGTCCTCGGGACCGTAAACCGCTTCGATCGCCATCTGGTCCGTCGAATGCCCGGACGCGGGAGGATCCGCGGAGATTGCGGCCCCCGCGGTCGGTTCGGGAAAGTGGCCCGCGTGACCGAGAGAGGGCTGCGCCTCGGCCCAGGCCGCATCGGCAATGTCTTTGCTCAGCGATTCGACAAACCACGATCCCCCGCCGGCATCGGCCACCCTCGCGATCAGGCATTCCTCGCGCAAAATGCGTTGGGTATTGAGGGCCAGACGCCGCGAGAATTCCGCTTTGCCCCCATCGAAGGGCAACACGGTGAGGCTGTCGCAACCTCCGAGCACGGCCGCGCAAGCAGCGACCGTGCAACGAACGATGTTCGTGTGCGGTTCTTCGCCCTCGCGGAACGTGGGCGGGGTCACCGCATGGATGACCATGCGCGCCGCGGCGGGAGTCCCGCCCAAGCCGGAAACAATCCGCGCCCATCCGTGGCGCGCGGCTCGCAGCTTGGCAATCACGACGAAAAATTCGCCGGAGGCGGCAAAAGTGAAGCGGATTTTACCCGCGGCTTCGTCGATCGAGAGGCCTTGGGCTTGCTGTTCGCGTAGAACCTCGAGCCCCCGGATCCACGCATGCGCCACTTCCGCCACGGCTCCGCCAGCAACGTGCGTGGTGGCGTCGACGCGCGACCCGCCGGCGGGCAACGGCGGCTCACCCTCTTCGATCGTGGTCCAATCAGCGGAGGCTTTGCCTCCACGCAAATAAGGAAAGACGCCGGGATCCGCTTCGCCGCCCGGGAGCATGGCGGAATTCTCCTTCGTGTAAATCGGCTCGATGGCTAGTCCGTCGGGCGTCTCGGTCGTGAGATCCACCAAAGGCTTGCCCTTCAGCGTCGCTTCCGCCGCGGTTTTCCACTCGGACAAAGTGGCCGCTTGAAACTCCGAAAGATCGAATGTTTCGACCAAAAGGTTGCTCATCCCGCGATCTCCTCCACTTCGACCATGTGTTTCTGACCCTCGATGTGCATCACATAGCGTTTGGCGCGACCCGCGCTAACCGGCTGCCGGTCCGCCTTCCGGTCCTCCGGTTCGCTTTTGGCCGTTGGTTTTTCCCCGCGCAGCAGTCTCTCTGTCTCAACTGGAAACATGGCAAAAAGTACCGCCGTCTCGTCGTCGCCCGGCAAACCCTTCTCCTTGAGCTTTTCGCGCAGGGCCGGCAGTCCCGGCGCAAGCAGATCGGCCGGACGGACCGTGACCACTTTTTGGCCGCTCTGCTTTTCAACCAGCTCCCGCAATCCCTCATCCACCGGGCCCGGCGTCTTGCCGTATTTTCCCAAGACCACATCTTGGGCCGGTTGAGAAATCATTTTCCAGCGGCCGAACTTCACATTGAGCATGGCCTGCGTGCCGACGATCTGCGACGTGGGGGTGACCAATGGAATAAAACCCAGCGCCTCGCGGACAACCGGCATTTCCTTGAGTACCGCGTCATAGCGCTCGGCCATTCCCTGTTCTTTTAGCTGATTGCGGAAGTTGCTCAACATTCCTCCCGGCACTTGATAAGTCAGGATATCGACATCAACCCGCTCGTTGTCCGGACTGGTGAAAGCTTTCAGCTCCGCATAAACCTGCCCGAAATGCGCGCGCAGCTTGGCCAAGCGGCCGCGGTCATAGTCCGGGCACCGCGCATTCCCCTCGAGCAACGCCATCATACGCAGGGTATCCGGCTGCGATGTGCCGTTGGCAAAGGGAACAATCGACGTCTCGACCACGTCGGCCCCCGCCTCGATCGCCGCGAGATAAGCGGATGCGGCCAAGCCCGCCGTGTCGTGGCTGTGCAGAATAACCGGCACACCGACCCGCTTTTTCAGTCGGGCAACCAGATCGTGAGCCACTTTCGGCGTTATCAAGCCGGCCATGTCTTTGATGCTGACCGATTGGCAACCGCGAGCGACCAACGACTCGCCGAGGTCCACGAAAGCCTCGATCGTGTGGACCGGACTGATCGTGTAGCAGATCTCACCGCGTGCCTGCTTGCCGGCCGCCAAGGCCGCATCGATGGCCGTATGCAGATTGCGCACATCGTTGAGAGCATCGAAAATGCGCAGCACGTCCATCCCGCGGTCTGCCGTGCATTGCACGAATGCCGTAACCACGTCGTCGGGGAAACTCGTGTATTGCACGATGTTCTGACCCCGCAAAAGCATCCCGTGCGGCGTCCGGGGCGCTCCCTTCTTCAGCGCGCTGATGCGTTCAAAGGGATTTTCGCCGAGGAACCGCAGACACGAGTCGATCGTCGCCCCGCCCCATGTCTCAAGCTGATAGAAGCCGAGCGCATCGAGATCCCCCAGCGCCGGTAGCATCTGCGCGGTCCGCATGCGGGTCGCCGCGAGGGACTGGTGCCCGTCGCGGAGCACCGTGTTGGTGAACTCAACGCGCCTCATTATCCCCTACAACTGTAGTCTTAAGTCGCCGGCCACAGCAACGAAAAGCGCGCGACTCCTGTGACGTCGCCGCCGCAGCCTACTGTAGCACCACGCCGGTCAGCGGCGGCAAGGTCAGCAGACGCGCGTTGCCTTCACCCGTGATCAAGACCGATCCCGCGTCACCTGACGTGGAGAAAAGAACCCTCCCGTCACGCACGCTGACCGGAACCGTCTGCTCCTCACTTGAGCGGTTCAATGCCACCAACCGCAGATCCTCACCCGCCCCGCGGCTGTAAACGAACACGTTCTTGTCGTCTTCCGCTGACAGAATGGCGAACTCCGGCGTTTTGAACGCCGTGTGGTTGCGGTGCAGGGCAATCGCCCTGCTGTAGAAATCATGCACTTCTTCGTCGAAGTTCGGGTCGTCCCCCGCGCGCTCGCGCCCGAGGGGATCCATCTGCTCGATCTCCATCTGGAGATCCGGCCATGCCATCGGCTTGCGACAGTCCGGGTCGTCCCCGCCCCAAATCCCTGCCTCGACGCCATAGTAAAACATCGGCGCCCCGACATAAGTGACTTGGAAAAGCGCGACCAAACGCTGGATCGCGCGCTCCTCCCGATTTGGCCGGCGGATCTGATACGAGGGGTTGCTCCGCGCCGAGTTGCCGGGTTCATCGTAGTCGAACTTCTCCTGATTCTTGTATTGGCCGGCCGTGTTGCGGTTGACGACCATTTGCGCCACCCGGTCGGTATCGTGCGAATCGGTCAGATTCCACAGGGCCAGTTGCACATTGGCCGGAAATTGATCACGTCGCTGGTTGAGCAGGTCACCGAAGGCGGACGGTTTGATGCTATTGTCGATCAGGAAGGCTTTCACCGGCATGGCAAAGGCGTAGTAATTCATTGCGGCGGAAAACCCGGTCCGCTTGAGGTAGTCCGCCGCATCGGTCCACACCTCAGGGATGGTGATCGCTTGCGGGTTGATCTTGAAAACCAGTTCATTCCACTCACGCCAGAACTTGTCCGGCACCTCTTCCGACACATCAAGCCGCCAACCGTCGATGCCGTCCTCCGGATCGCCGTCGCCGTCCGGGTCCATCCAGCGCTTGGTTGCATCGAAAATGTATTGCTTCGGCCCGGCGTGCAGATCGGTGCCGTCCTCGTTGTTGCGGAATTCCGGCAGGGTAAAAAAACCGGCCCACCCTGTAACCCGCAACTCGTTGCGCCGCGTCCCGGGGTCGTCGAAGGATTGGATGGTGAACCAATCGGCGTAAGGGGACTTTTCGCCGTTGATGCGAATGTCGCGGAAAGCGAAAAAGTCGCGTCCGGTATGGTTGAAAACACCGTCGATCACCACTTTGATCCCGCGCTCATGCGCTTTTTTGATCAACTCCAGAAACAGCTTGTCCGCCGCGGTCCACTGCCAAGTTGCGGGATCGGCCGTTTCGCCGCCGTTGCGGATGATCTCGAAGTCACCCTCCGGATCGGGCCCGAAGTTCGGGTCAATGTGGTGGAAGGAGTTGCCGTCGTATTTGTGCTGCGAGCGACCGTAAAAAACCGGGTTGAGTTTGAGCGCGGTGACGCCGAGCTGTTGCAGATAGTCGAGTTTGTCGATCACCCCCTGCAGGTCACCGCCGTAGCGACGATGAAAAACACCGTTCTCGTAAAAGCTCTCGCCGATCGCTTTTTCCCACTCGTCACGGACGAAGTAATCCCCCGTCCAAGGCGTCACCCGCCATCCGCCCACGTTCGGGAAATGCATCTCCAACGTTTCGCGGGTGGGGTCGTTCGAGGGATCACCGTTGCGGAAGCGCTCGGGGAAAATTTGATACCAAACAGCTGACTTTCCCCACTCGGGCACATTGTTGAGCAAGGACGTGGTCGCTTCTGCATGCACTACAGAAATAAAAACAGCCAAAATTAAGACACTGCTCTTCATCGACAATAGGGTTTGGGAAGCCTCCAAGACGCCCTTTCGCTACGTCCGAGTCAAGGCACAAACCATTGCGGCCTAATGAAACCTGCTCTATGCTCTGCGGGAATCGATGACTACTCTCGGACTCGCCGTGGCTTTCACCCTTGGCGTTTCATTTTTCTGCTCCCTCTTGGAGGCCATGTTCCTCAGTACGACCGCCGCAGAGGTCGAGGCGCTCAAGGAACGCAATCCACGTCGCGGGAAACTTTTCGAAGACTCGCGCGATCACATGGAAGAAAGCATTTCTTCCATCCTCACGCTTAACACCATCGCCAACACGCTCGGCGCAGTCATTGTCGGCGGTATCGCCACCCGCCTTTTCGGCGATGCCTCGCTCGGCCTGATCTCCGCCCTGATGACCCTGGGCATCTTGGTCATCTCGGAGGTCATTCCGAAGAACCTCGGTGTCGTCTACCGCACCACCCTGCAAAAGCACGCCGCCTACCCCCTCTATTGGATGCGCCGCACCCTCCGGCCTCTCACCCACTTCTGCAATCTCATCGTCCGCGCCATCATCCGGCGCAAACCAGACGAAGGTGCGTCCGATCGTGAGATCGTGCTCCTCGCCGAAAAAGGCGCCCGCGAAGGCACCCTGACCGGTGGCGAGCGTGACCTCATCCACAACGCGCTAAGCCTCTCGAGCACACGCGTCGTTGACATCCTTACTCCCCGCAATGTGGTCGTTACCCTGGAGGATGACCAGACCGCCTCCGACGTCCTCGCCGAGCACCCCTCCATTCGCTTCAGCCGGATGCCCGTCCATTCGGGCACTCTCGACGAAATCACCGGCCTGGCCCGGCGCCGCGACATCCTCCACAGCATCGCGACCGGGCACGGTGAGCGCAAAATCAAAGACCTCCAACAACCCGTCTCCTTTGTCCCCGAGATGGCCACCGCGGCCAGCGCCCTGCAGACCCTCCTCGCCGCCAACCAGCAAATGGCAACCGTGGTCGACGAATACGGCGGCTTCGTCGGCGTTGTCTCGATTGAGGACATCATCGAGCACTTGATCGGACGCGAGATTTACGAGAAAGACGATGTGGCTGTCGACATGCGCGCCCTGGCCCGACGCCGCGGACGCCAGCGACACCGCACCCCTGACTTCCCCGCCACCAAGCCATGAAACACACCCGCCTTCTGCCTCTTCTTCTCGCCGCCGCGGCTCCACTGCAGGCGCAAATGCTGCCTCGTCCTGCCACCTCCGAGCCACCTCTCCTCACCGTGCAAGGCCGCGGCGAGGTCCGTGTCGCAAACACCATCGCCGTCCTCCAACTCGGCTTCGAAGCCGCCGGGCCCGAGGAAGCTCCGGTCCGCGAGGAAGTCACCCGCCGTTCCCAAGCCGTCCTCACCGCCCTGCAATCGGAGGAAAAAGTCCAACGCCTCGAGACCACCGCGGTCAACATCCGCCCGCAATTCACCCAGTCCCAGCCCGAGACCGGCAAACGCCCGCAACCGCCCAAAATCACCGGCTACATCGGACAAGTCGCGGTCAGCTTCGAGTCTCCGGTCGAGGAAGCCGGTCGCCTCATTTCGTCCACGATGGAGGCCGGCGCCAACTCCGTCTCGAACATGTTCACCCGCCCGACCGACGCGGCCAGCCGCAGCGCGGAGAATGAAGCTCTGACCCTCGCCGCCCAAGATGGCGAAGCTCAAGCCCGCGCCTTGCTCGAAGCGCTCAAGCTCAAATGGAGCGGGGTCCGCACCATCGACGCAACCGGTGGACGCTTCGACCCGCGCCCCATGCCGCGAGCCGCCATGATGATGAGCGCCGACGCGGCCCCTTTGCCCGAGCTTGATATCCAAGGGGGAGAAACTGTCATCGCCCGCGAAGTCACTCTGCAAGTCGAGTTCGCCCCGCAGTAGCGGCCCGCAACCCCGATGACGCGCGCTATCCCCATCGCGGCGTGGTCCTATCACGGCAGCGCAGCCTCGCTCTCCGCCGAAAACGCGCCCCTGTAGCGGTGCCGTCCCCGGCTCGGGCCGTTCCCTCCGGCCGGGTCGGTCGCCGGGCGACCGGCCACACCACTCTCCACTCAGTCCTCAAGTTTCTCACCCTCATCCAAATACCCACGCCGCCACCGTGAGCACCGCCACCGGAATCAAGACCGCAAAAAGCAAATTCACCAAAATCCCCACCCGCGCCATCCGCGGCACGGGCACCAACCCGCTGGCGTAAACAATCGCATTCGGCGGCGTCGCCACCGGCAGCATGAATGCGCAACTCGCCGCCATGACCGCCGGGAGCACGAGCAACAACGGATCCTGACCCATCCCGACCGCCACCGCCGCCACCACCGGCAAAAACGTGGCCGTCGTCGCCGTGTTGCTCGTCAACTCGGTCAAAAACAAAATCCCCACCGTCACGAGCACCACCACCAGCACGATCGGCAAGCCCTGCCACCCGGCAGTCAATGTCCCCAACCACGCCGCCAGCCCCGTCTGGTCCACCATCTCCGCCATACTCAATCCGCCCCCGAGCAAAATAAGCACCCCATAAGGCAGGTCACGTAAATCCCGCCCCGACAAAACAAACTCCCCGCGCCGCCAGTTCACCGGAATCAAAAACAGCGCGACTGCCGCCGTCATGGCAATCCCCGCGTCGGACACCCCCGGCAGCCACGGCTTGAGCCAAGGCTGCACCATCCACAGCACCGCAGTGGAGCAAAACACCACCGCCACCAAGATCTCCCCGCGCGACCAACTACCCAGCTTCGCCAGCTCCCCCAGCACCTCCTCACGCAAGCCGGCTAACTCCATCTTCCGATCCGTCAAACAAACACGCGCCAAAATGGCGTGGGTCAGAAAAATGCCCACCACCACCAACGGCACGCCCACCAGCATCCACTGACCGAACCCGATCTGCAGCCCGTAATTCTCCCGCAAAAACCCCGCCATGAACGCATTCGGCGCCGTCCCGATCAACGTTCCTATTCCGCCGATACTCGCCGCATAGGCCACCCCGAGCATCAGCGCCAAGCCCACTCCCTCGTGCCCCTTTTCATCGCCACCCATGCGCGCCCGAAACAACGCCGCCACCGAAATCGCCATGGGCAACATCATCACCGTCGTCGCGCTGTTGTTGATCCACATACTTACAAATGCCGTCGCCACCATGAACCCCGCCAGAACACGACTGGCCCGCGACCCGGTCCGCCCCACGATCCAGAACGCCACCCGCTCATGCAGTCGCCACCGCTGCAAGCCCAGCGCAAGCACGAAGCCGCCGAGAAAAAGATAGATCACCGGATTGGCAAAGGGCGCCGCCGCATCCTTGAACGGCGCCACATCAAGCAGCGGAAACAAAACGAGCGGCAGCAACGCCGTCACCGGAATCGGAATCGCCTCCGTCATCCAAAGAACCGCCATCATCCCGACCACCCCCGCCGTCCGCCATCCGGCCACACTCAACCCTTCCGGCGGTTCAGTCAGCAGAACAAAAGCCAGCAACACCGGCACCGCCATCAACCCCACTCTCCCCGCCACACTGATGTCATGTTCCCGCACGCCCACACCCTGCCAAATCAGGGACCCCAAGTCCATGCGGTGCCGAGGGCATTCTGCTCGCGGACCGCACCAGGCCTCTGCCTCTCGTGGCGTCGCCAGGCTGTCCGCCGTGTGCGGATCCCCGACGAAGGCCGTTAATCCCCGGTCACCCCCTCACTCAGCTTTCCGGTTTCCGCTTTTCGCCTTCCGGTCTTATAAGAACAACCGATGTCCGCCCCCAAGCTCACCCCCATGATGCGCCAATACCAGGACATCCGCCGCGAGCTTCCCCCCAACACCCTCCTCTTCTTCCGCCTCGGGGACTTTTACGAAATGTTTTTCGACGACGCCCGCGAGGCGTCCGCTCTGCTCAATGTCGCTCTGACCAAACGCAGCGACGTTCCCATGTGCGGAGTACCCTACCACAGCGCCCGCGCCTACGTGGCCAAATTGGTCGAGGCCGGCAAACGCGTCGCCATTTGCGACCAGGTCGGCGATGTCACCCCCGGCAAACTTGTCCGTCGCGAAATCGCCCGTATCCTCAGTGCGGGAACGCTCGATGACTTCGGACTGGAAGAAAACCGCCACAACTACCTTGCCGCCGTCTGCCCGGAGAAAAAATCCTCCGGCCTCGCCTGGCTCGATCTCAGCACCGGCGAATTCCGCCTTGCCGAATTCGATTCCTCCGCGCAACTCGCCGACCAACTGGCCCGCCTCCAACCAAGCGAACTCCTCGTCCCCGACCATCTCGACACCACCCCGGAATTCCCGCTGCCCCCCACGCCGCACGACGCCTTTGCCTTCGACCTCAGCCAAGCGACCGACCTCCTCCGCGACCACTTCCGGGTGCAATCCCTCGACGGTTTTGGCTGCACCGGGCTCCCCCACGGTATCCGCGCCGCCGGCGCCCTGCTCCATTACATCACCCGCAGCCTCCGCCGTGACGCGCAACACCTCGCGCCCCCCAAACCCT
>ERZ889217.1145-NODE-1145-length-14031-cov-14.918145_pt1 | contig 14031 bp, 14 predicted proteins | sample MGYA00521098_ERZ889217 | MGnify/ENA primary metagenome ERZ889217 (study PRJEB32303, sample SAMEA104408613) | aquatic metagenome | biome: Brackish water; feature: Pelagic; material: water | place: Baltic Sea | collected 2014-06-10T22:04:00 | depth 2,362 m ...
TGTCTTGGCTGCCAACGGTGCTCATCAACGGTTCGCAGCTGCTGCCAGGCCGCACCCCAGCTAACCCGCAGGCCTTACCCACCATTTTTTGCGCCAAGCTGAAGCCCCTGTTGCTTGTTTGGGCGCTGCCTGGCCTTATAAACAGCTCGCTTGGCGCTAATCCCAAACGCTCGCGCACCTTATCCGTTAGTGATCTGCCAATCAGCAAAGGAATGCGACCGCCGGCCCGCACTTCATCGGCAATCGTGTTTGGTTTTAATTGAAATTCGGCGATAATTGCACCATCTCTTTCCACCGTGCCGGCGTAGGGACGAATCGTAATTACATCGCCTGTGTTTAATCCAGTTACATCAAATTCAATCGGCAGCGCGCCTGAATCCTCAGCAGTATTAAAAAATATTGGCGCTATCTTGCTGCCTAAAATCACCCCGCCGCTGCGTTTATTTGGCACCTGCGGGATATCTTTACCGGTGTGCCATAGCACTGAATTAATTGCTGATTTGCGCGAACTACCGGTGCCCACCACATCACCGCAATAGGCCACTGGATGGCCTTTTTGTTTTAGGGCGCTGATTTGCGCTAGGCCCCCTGGCATGCGGCTTTCCAGCATCGCCATCGCATGGAGTGGGATATCTGGCCGCGTGGTGGCATGGGTGGCCGGTGATAGGTCGTCTGTGTTGGTTTCACCTTCCACCTTGAACACCGTAACGGTGATTTCAGCCGCTAGTTTCGGCCGCGCTGTAAACCATTCAGCATTTGCCCAGCTATCAATTACCCGCTTGGCATGGCAATTGCTGGTTGCTAGTTCCAGCACATCATTAAAGCTGTCGTATACCAATAGGGTTTTACTTAGACCCGTTGCTGCTTCGGCGGCAATTGCAGCATCAGCGTTGCTTAATAGTTCAATTAAGGCAGCTACGTTGTAACCGCCGATCATCGTGGCAAGCAGCTGGGTAGCGAGCAGGGGGCTTACCAGGGGGCTTTCTAATTCGGCTTTTGCAACAGCCTTTAGCCAAGCCGCTTTCACGTAGGCAGCTTCATCCACCCCTGGTGGAATCCGTTCCTTAAGCAGTTCCAGAAGGAATTCGGCTTCCCCTGCAGGTGGCTGCAGCAGTAGTTCTGTGAGGGCCTGGGTTTGGCCTGCATCCAGCGGCAGTGGTGGTACCCCAAGCGTTTCCCTGTGCAAAGCGGCCTGGCGGTAAGCGGCGAGCATTAGCGGATTTCAGCACTGCTCCTATTGTTCCCGCACGGCAGACCCTTAGGGTTGTAGCTGATGTGTCTGAACAACTAAGGGCATGCTTCCCACCTCTGATCTGCACGTGGTGGAGACCCGCCCATTGGTGGCTCCCGTAATTCTGCAAAGCGATCTGCCCCTCACCGAAAGGGCAACCCACACGGTGCAAGCCACCCGCCAGCGCATAAAACGCATCTTGAGCGGCGAAGATCAAAGGCTTTTGGTGATCGTTGGCCCCTGTTCGGTGCATGATCTCGGTGCCGCTGAGGAATATGCAGGCGCCCTGGTGCAAATCCGTGAACGCTTGCAGGCCAAGTTGGAAATTGTGATGCGGGTTTATTTCGAAAAGCCGCGCACCACCATTGGTTGGAAGGGTTTGATCAATGATCCCCACCTCGATGGCAGCTACGACATCAATACCGGCTTGCGTAAAGCGCGCGGCCTACTCCTTTATCTGGCGGAACGGGGTTTACCTGCAGCTACGGAATTACTTGACCCAGTGGTGCCCCAATACATCGCTGATTTGATCAGCTGGACCGCCATCGGTGCCCGCACCACCGAAAGCCAAACCCACCGTGAAATGGCCTCCGGTTTATCGATGCCGATCGGCTACAAAAATGGCACCGATGGCAGCGTAACCATTGCAATAAATGCGATGGAAGCAGCTTCCCGCCCCCATCATTTCCTGGGGATCAACCGCCAGGGCCATGCGGCAATCGTTTCCACCACCGGTAATCCCGATGGTCATTTGGTGTTGCGCGGTGGTGGCAGTGGCACCAACTACCACCCAGAGGCGATTGCAGCAGCAGCTGAAGCGCTACAAAAAGCGGATCTACCCCATCGGGTGATGGTTGATTGCAGCCATGGCAATTCCAATAAGGATTACCGCCGCCAAGCTGAGGTGCTTGAGGCCGTAGCCAGCCAGGTGCAACAAGGTGGCACTGCCGTGATGGGTGTGATGCTTGAAAGTCATTTGGTGGCTGGCAGCCAGAAAATTCCGGCTGATCTATCCCAACTCACCTACGGACAAAGCATCACCGATGCCTGCATCGATCTGGATACCACCGAAGCCCTTTTGGAAAAGTTAGCTGCTGCAGTGGCTTGATTTAATTGCTAACTGCCAAGCCAATGGGCCATGGCCGCCACCAGTAGGGGCACGCTGAAGTTATCGATCCCGCCCCAGCTGAATTGCTCCAGCAGCGTTGCACTGGCGGCAATTGCCAATAGTTGATAAATAGGTAGTTGTGGTAACAATATCAACAGCACCAGCAGTGTTACCACTGCCATTACAGCAGTGCCAAGCAATGATTTTGTTTGGCCAAATAATTGCCAACGCCTTGATGGGAAGTGCGCCCCCAATAAACCAGCTAGGCCATCACCAAGGGCCATGGTTAGCACCGCAGCGCAAACCAAATCGGCCCGTTGGGGCCAAAACAAACCAAGCAACAGTGTTATCGATGCCCCATAGGCAACCGTGCCAATGCTGGCCCTACCCACATCCTCTAGGGCGGGTAGCAACCGCCAGCGGTGGTTGATTGCAGCAAGGGCAGTGGCAAGCAACGCTGCTGCCAGGGCAATGCTGAGGGGAATATGGCTAAACCAGGCCAAAGGCAGGGCAAAACCTGCACCTATATGAACCACCTTGCGGCTTAGTTCCGGTTGTTGGGGCCAAGTGCTTTTGATCAGGCTTGAGCTAATAAAAAGCAGGCCCAGCCAAATGGAAACCAGTAGCAAAATCGCTTAGGCAGCCTGCTGTTGATTGGTGATCAAGCGCAGCTTGAGGATTGCTTTTGCTTCTAATTGACGCACCCGTTCACGGGACACATTGATCTGGCGGCCAATTTCAGCCAGGGTGAGCGGTTCGCTGCCCTCAAGGCCAAAACGCAGCTTCAGAATCTTCTGCTCCCTTTCATTTAATTGGGTGATCCAAGTGCCCAGGTGTTCCTTTTGGATCTTGCGATCCATGCCCTCCATCGGTTCGGTGCTGGCGGGATCTGGAATCAATTCACCCAGGGTGCTGCGGTCTTCCTCGCCCCTGGCGTGGGCATCTAAGGAGGCGCAAGGAGCACTTTGGCTGAGTAGTTCCTCTAGTTCTTCAGGTTCCATCCCCATGGCATGGGCCATCTCAAGCCGATTGGGCTGGCGGCCAAAGCGATGGGATAACTCGCGGGTAATGCGGCGTAATTTGGATAGTTTTTCACTGATATGAATTGGCAACCTGATTGTGCGGGCGCTGTTATCAATGGCCCGCGTCATCCCTTGCCGAATCCACCAATAGGCGTAGGTGGAAAACTTATAACCCATGGCGGGGTCGAACTTATCAACGGCCCGCTCTAAACCGATTGCCCCTTCTTGCACTAAATCAAGCAATTCAAGGCCTTGATTTTGATATTTTTTAGCCACACTCACCACCAAACGCAAATTGGCGGCCATCATGCGATCCCTGGCGCGGCAACCCATCCGCACCTGATGGCGCTGGCGGGGGGTGCGCTCCTCCTCGGCTATTTCGGAAAGTTGCTTCATCTGCTGCACCTGGTGGGCCAGCTCGATTTCCTCAGCGGCGGTGAGCAAAGGCACCCTGCCGATGTTGCTCAAATACCAACCGATTGAATCGGTGCTTAAGCGGCCTCCAGTGCGGCTGCCGCTCCGTAATTGCGCAGGGCGAACCGAAGGTTGTTCACCTTCAGTTCGAGCCCCCAGTGGTGTCCCCATCACCCTGGTCCTCTCGAATTAAATTTGGCCAGAACTTAGCACTAATGGGCGCTGATGTGTGCCTCATTTTGGAAAACAATCTGCAAATCAAGGCAATATAAAATCTACTGATTTGTTGCAGTTGCTTCTAAAGCTTTGGCACGGCTCAGCTTAACCAGCGGAATTCACAATTTACGGTCAGTTTAGGAATCGGTTTGGGTGCTGCCTTTAGGCCATGCTTCTTAACTTTTGGCCATAAAGCTTCGCAGAAATCTGAAGTTAATTGCTGGATTTAAAGGCATTGCCCCTGCACAGCATTCCAGTTTTCCATTAGCTCCAGCTGTGAATTATTTTCATTTTCATTGCATAGCCGCTGCAGGAACTGACCATCGGCTTGCATATCCCAGGCGCCGCGGTTATCGGCCAGGTAAGTGTGTAGCAACTTCTCTAAACTGCTGCGCAATTCAGGATCTTCCACCGGGGTAACCGCTTCCACGCGGCGATCGAGGTTGCGTCCCATCCAATCAGCGCTGCCGATAAAAGCCTCCGGGTTGCCGCCATTGCCAAACCAGAAGATGCGGGAGTGCTCAAGAAAACGGCCGATGATGCTTATCACTGAAATGTTGCTGCTGTGGCCTTCAAGGCCAGGACGCAGGCTGCAAACACCCCTGATGATCAGTTCAATCTGAACGCCGGCCCGCGATGCTTCATAGAGCAGGGCGATGATGCGGGGATCCACAAGGGAATTCATTTTCACAATGATGTGCCCCTCTGCCCCGGCTTTGGCATGCTCGATTTCCCTTTGGATCAATGCCTCCATACCTGCCCGCAAAGTAACTGGTGCCACCAGCAACTTTCGGAAGCTTTGTTGTTTTGAAAAACCGGTTAAGTAATTGAAAAGTTCTACTAGATCTTGGCCTAATTCAGGCCTGGCACTAAGTAAACCCACATCGGTGTAGAGCCTTGAGGTTTTTGAGTTGTAGTTGCCGGTGCCCACATGCACATAGGAGCGCAGTTCATCCTTTTCACGCCGCAGCACCAGGGTGACCTTGGTGTGGGTTTTTAAGCCGATCACGCCATAAACCACATGCACGCCTGCATTTTCCAGTTGCCTTGCCCATTGGATATTGTTCTCTTCATCAAAACGGGCTTTTAATTCCACCAGTGCCATCACCTGTTTGCCATTTTCAGCAGCTGTAATCAGCGAACTAATTACCTTTGAATCTTTAGATACCCGATAAAGCGTCATCTTGATCGCTAATACATCGGGGTCATCAGCTGCCTGGCCAATGAATTCCTCCACCGATGAACTGAATAGGTCGTAGGGGTGATGCAGCAGCACATCACCCCGCTTGAGCACATCAAATACGCTTTCAAATTCCTCTGGCTTAATTGAGCCATCGGCAAGCAATGCCTTTTGGGCCCTGGCTAGTGGTGCTGCGATCCTGGCTAGTTGGGGGCTGTCTTTGAATTGGGGTAGCGGCACCCCGGTAAGGGCAAACAGATCATCTAAACCCAAGGGGCCGTTAATTCGATACAGGTCTTCTGCTTCAACAGCCATGCCTTCCATCAATAAATCCACCACGTCTTGGGGCATTTCATCTGCCACCTCCAAGCGCACCACTTCACCGCCCATGCGTCGTTTGCGCAGGCCTTCCTGTAGGGCAATCATCAAATCATCGGCCTCTAGCTCCCGCAGCTCGAGGTCGGCATCGCGGGTAACACGGAAGAAATAGTGCCCTTCAATCGTCATGCCAGGAAATAGCAGCGCCAAATTGAGAGCCACCACCTGCTCAAGCGGAACGGCGCTGTAGAGGGCTGGCGTTTCCTGCTGAGCTAGCTCAAGCGGTAATTTGATAAATCGCGGTAGGTTTTTTTGTGGCACCTTCACCCGCGCAAATTGTTGTTCACCCGTTTCAGGATCCCTAATTAAGGCGGCGATATTGAGGCTCAGATTGCTAATAAATGGAAATGGATGGGCTGGATCCACGGCCAGGGGTGTGAGCACCGGGAAAATAGCAGTGCGGAAATGGTTGTTTAACCATTCCCTTTGGCCAGCATTTAATTGCGGATAATCCAGCACATAAACGCCATATTCAGCCAGTTTTGGCTTTAGTTCGCCGCGGTAATGCTGCTGTTGTTGTTCTAATACTGGCCGTAATTTGGCTTGAATTGCTTGCAGTTGTTGCAGGGGTGTTAGCCCATCAATGCTCAAACTGGTGATACCCGCCTCCACCTGTGATTTCAATGATGCAACCCGCACCATGAAAAATTCATCGAGGTTGTTGCTGAAGATGGCGCTGAATTTTGCTTGCTCAAGCAATGGCGTGCGGCCATCAAGGGCCTGGGCTAACACCCGTTGGTTGAAATCAACCCAAGCCAGTTCAGGGTTTAAGTAGAGCTCTGGGGCAAGAACAGCTGAGGCCATGGAATGAACAGAAGCCACTGGCGCGACCCTAGCTGGCTTGATTAAGGGTTCCGTTAGCAGTGAGAAAACACACCCCCAATAGCAGTGCTGCCGCCAATAGAAATGGGCTACTAAAACCCAATTGCTCATAGGCCAACCCCATCATTGGTGGGCCAAGGAAACTGCCAAGGCTTTGCAATCCCTGCAAACTGCCTAGGGCTGCGCCTTGGCCATCGCCATCAAGGCGCCTGGAAACCAAGCTGCGCAAGCAGGGGGTAACAAGACCAGTGCCCATCGCTAAAAGCGCAACGGCACTAAAAACCACCGGTTTGGCATTTGTGATCGGTGCCCCAGGGATTAACAGGCAGCCAACCACCACCAAGCCAAGGCCAAATAGTGTTAAACGCTGCTCACCAAATCTTGTTACCAACGGACCAATTAATCCCCCTTGCACCACCGTTGCCACCACCCCAACAATTAAAAACGCAGTGGTGGCCGGCCCAGGTCCCCAACCAAATACCTGTTTAAAAAACAACACCAGCACCGCTGTAAAACCATTAAAGGCAAGAAAAAACAAAAAGAAACCAAGGCACAGGCTGCCTACTTTTGGATTAGCAAATACTTTCGCCAGCTGGGCAAAGGGATTTAAAGCCCGTTTGCGCGGTAGGGCCCGGCGCTGCTCGGCTGGGTGGGTTTCCGGCAGCAATAGCAACACCAACACCAGATTGATAGCGGCAATCGCCACCGCTATCCACACCGGCAAAGTAACGCTCCAGCGGCTTAATACCCCGGCTAAGGCAGGCCCAAGAATGAAGCCCAGGCCAAAGGCAACACCGATTAAGCCAAATGCCTTGGCTCGATTTTCAGGGCTGCTGATATCAGCAAGCACCGCTCCGGCACTGGCGGCGGTGCCACCGCTGAAGCCATCCAGCAGGCGGCCGCTAAACAGTAAAACCAAGGGCCAAGCGCTGGCCTGGGGCCAGGGGATTTCCAGGGTGATCGCAAATAAAGCCAAGCCCAACACCGTGCCGGCTACGCAGCAAGCGATCACGGGCCTCCTACCAAAGCGATCGCTGAGGGCACCGATTAATGGGGTAGCTAGAAATTGGGCTAGGGCATAGCTGCCCGCCAGTAGGCCCAAGGTGGTGCCACTGCTGGTAAAGCCAGCGAGCAGGAAGGGCAGCAGCGGAAAAACCAGGCTTTCACCAACCCGATCATTTAGCAGCGTCACAAACACGCAAAGCAGCGTGGACGGACGTTTCATGGGGAGCGGGCCCTGCGGTTGATGCAACTAGTGTTCACCACCAGCCAGCCTTAATTTGAAAATATGCGTTTGATCGCCGCCTATCGCAATGCTGGTTATGAAGCCATAGCCGATGGGGTGATCCGTTTTTTTGAGCGGCGCCCTGATCTGCACACCCCAGGTGTGGCCTTTGGCCCAGGCAGTGAAGCGGGAGCGGAACCTGCCAAGAGTTCAACTGATATCAGCCTGGTGGCGATTGATCGCAGTGATCCGGAAGCCTTTGCCTTGGCCGATGTAATTCTGCGTGGTGTAACAGCAGGCCTCAATCGCTACCTGGAAGAGCTGCCGCTATTGCAGCAATGCTGCCCGGAACAACAACTATTTGTAAATCCGATTTTTAATCTGCAGCATTACGCCCCAGGCGAAGGTTTTAAGGCATGGCATTGCGATTGGACCATCAGCCCAGAGGCCACCGAACCGGTGCATCGTGTGTTGGCCTGGATTCTTTATTGCAATGATCTGCCGGAGGGTGGCACTGAATTCCATTGGCAAAACCACCACGAAGCAGCAGAACGGGGCAAATTATTGATTTTTCCTGCTGGTGTTTCCCATATTCACCGCGGCCGAGTGGATCATCACCACAGCAAAACAATTGCCACAGGCTGGATTAATGCCGGTAGCAATGCGGCTTATCTCAAACGTTTGGCGGCCGCGCCGGAGTAGTTGTAATTCCCCTATCTAGCCGCACCGCCTGCCACACGGCAACGGCATCAAGCCGCATTAATTGCTCTGGTGCCAGGGCTTTTGATTTATCTGGTTGTTGTAGATCACGGCCGATTGCTTGATCGTCGTAGATGTCGTTGTAATCATCCCAACCGGCCGCGTAGTAAATCTTTTTTATGCCAGCCCATGCCGCAGCTGAATAGCACATTGGGCAACATTGACAACTTGTATAAAGAACACAATCACTTAAATCCCAACTGCCTATGGCTTGGCAAGCGGCGCGGATAGCATTGATTTCCGCATGGGCAGTGGGATCTTTATCGCGGTAAACACTATTGCCAGCCACGGCAACTAGCTGATTATTTTTAACAACTACAGCGCCAAATGGTTCACCGCTACGTTCCTCTAATGCCGTGCGTTGCATCGCCGCAATCGCCATCGCCATAAAGCTGGCATGGCTTGGATTTGCACTGTTGTAGCTTCGCATTTTTCAACTTTAAAGCAGAGCTTCACCCCGTTGTTGAATTGTTTTGGCGTAATCGGTCCAGGTGCCGTGGCCCCAATAGCGAAAGCAGCTGGTTTCTAGTAGCAGCACATGTAAAAGCGCCTCTTGATAACGGGCGCTTTTTGTTACCGCTGGATCATTAGCCACCAGCGGATCAAATATTTGATGAAAGCGGGCGCTGAGCTGTTGCATGGGTTCAAGAATCCCTTCATAACCCTCCACCCAGCTGATGTTGTTGGTCCAGGAGGCACCTTCCATTGAAATAGTTGTATCGCCAGCCCTGAAGCTGTGTTGACCTATGGCTTGTATGGCAGGGAATTCAGCTGGATTAACACCAGAGTTAGCAATTAATTCTAGATACTCTGTGCCATTGATGGCTACTGTTTGAGCAGTTGCTGTTGACGTTGTTGATCTATTGACGATCGTGCGATGGGCCTGAATAAAGGCGGGTGGAAATTCATTCATCATCACACCACCATTTTCACCATCAGCAATTTGACTCACTAAAGCTGGAATAGTTGTTGAGCTAAGTTGTTGCCTTGTTAAGCCAAGTGCTTCGTGGTAAGGCTGCATTTGAGCCACTAATTTGGTATCAGAGCCTTGGGTTTTGATTAAGGCGATGATCGATGTGGTTTCACCTTGGCTGTTGCGGGCCACAAGCTGATTTGGGATTAATTTTTGCGCTTGGCTAAGGCTGCTGCCATCAAGATTTTCAACGCTATGTTCCTGCACCAGCAGCCAGCGATAACCGCATTCACGCAGGGCACTTACAAGGGCATAAAGGGTATCTGGATTGTTTGGCAGATGCATTTCAGGTGGTGAAAAACCCCTCACCCGTTGCAGGGCCTCCTGGCCAAATAGGTTGGCGAATTGATGTTGCCAGGCTTGGATTTGTAGTTTTAGGTCGGGAATTGGCGTTGATGGTGCAACGGCATGGCTCCAGAAACTGCCAAGCCACTCCACATGGGTATACAGGGTTGGATCACAGGCAAGTTTTTTTAGTGCAGCAAGGATGTCTTGGCGGCCCATTTGGCTAAAGCCCCAAAGCAGCGTGCCCGAGTAATCCAACATGATCCGTGGGTTGCAACCCTCATTGATCAGGTTTGGGATGATCTCTGCCATGCGTTTGTAGCACTGGGCAAAGGGCTCGGCATTGTGGTTATCGCCCTCTTCGCGGTGCTCAAACATATATTGCAAATGGGAGATCAGCTCCCCATCAGCAGCGGCTGGAATCGTTGGTTGATGCATGTGCAAAGCACAGGCAAATGCGGATTGCAGCTGTTCAAGTTTTAAATTCGAATAAGGTGCAGCTACCTGGCCGGGTTGTTGCATCAAGGCCAACAGCTCAGCTTCCAAGCCAGCGATTGGCGGCAGGGGTTGTTTCCGGTGTTTTACTGAATAAGTCATTGAACGGATGGTTTTTTGGTAGTTAATCTAATTTCGTTGCTTCAAATTATGTTGCCGGGTTAACACCAACAAGGGCATTAGTCAGTGCGTTGATGCAGCTTATATTTTTATTCTGAGTATTTCTTGGATTGGTTTGATTTATTGGTTAATATTAAATCATGGTTGCTTCTACCCAACACACTTTCAAGCCTCCGGCTATCCCTTGGCTTAAACCCCAGCAATTGTTGCTGGCGCCTGATTTGGGTATTGGTTTGGATTATGGCTTGTTTGCTGCAGCCATGGAAAGGCTTAGCGCTGATCCAGCGGTTCATGCGCTGATTGTGTTTGGTTCTAGGGGACGCGGCGAAGCCAAATTTGATTCGGATCTTGATCTGGCGGTTGTTATTCGCCAGGCTCAGCTCACACCGGCAGAAAAGGCAAGCCATTGGCGCCATTTTCGTCAGCTGATAGGCCCTCTAGGGGTGGGGCTTGACCTTGTGCTGGCAGGTATTTCAGATGCAGAAAAATTGAGCCAATCGCGCTGGCATGTGTTTGGTGATGTGGCCAGGCAGGGGCGCGCAGCCTTCGCGTGAGCCTTGATCCCTCCTATCAAGATGAGGATTGGGGATTTACAGCTCAGCAAGCATTAGAGAAGCTACTGAAAACTTGGATTGTGCTCAGCGATCGTTTGCCACCAAGAATTCATGATTTGGCCGACCTTGCTGAGATTCAACAGAAGCTGTGATTTCTGATGCATGGATTTGCCGAACTAATTGTTCCAGCCAGAATGGCCAACCCGGCTCCCCCCTCCGATCTCCTACTCGTGGTGCATGGCCGCTCCGGCGGTGAAGTGCCAAGCGAATTTGAGCTGCTTGCAGCTGAACTGCGGAAGCAAAGGGGTTGCAGGGTGATTTTGCAGTGTTTAACCGCCGCCACTAGCGCTGACCAGGCCCAGCACCTAGAGCCAGCACCACTCACTTTGGTGCCCCTTTTTCAATTGCCAGGCCACCATGTGCGGGTTGATCTACCCGCCATCGCAAAGCATTGGCGCAGCTGCGGTTGGCCCCTGCGGCGCCTGCCCTTCCTCGGAGCTTGGCCCCAATGGCAGGGGGCCTTGGCCCAGGCTTTAAGTGAAGCCAAAGGCCAGGGATTACAACCCCAGCTACTGCACCATCCCCTCAGTGGTGCTTTGGCAATGCGTTATCCCCAATATTTGCAGCAGCGCCTCGGTGCACCCTGCAGCCCCTGGACTGCTTACACTCAACCAAGCCAAAATCTTTTGCTGGTGCCCTTAGCTGTGGCAGCTAATCGGCTGAGTGAGGCACTCAATGCAATTGATTGGCCCCCTAGTTCGCAGCTGTGGCCGCCCCTATTGCAACAAAGCCGTTTTCGTTTGGTGCTGATGGAGCAGCTTCTTTCCCTGCCATGACCGCCACTTCCCCACCTGGCATCGTTTATCTAGTTGGTGCTGGCCCCGGTGATCCGGAATTGTTAACGATGAAGGCCCATCGGCTACTTAAGCGTTGTGATGCTTTGGTGCACGACTCCCTAGTACCCCTGGAACTATTGGAAATGGTGCCAGAAACCTGTGTTGTGCATGGTGTTGGTAAACGTCGCGGTTATCACTCCGTGCCGCAACCCACCACAAATGAATTGTTGGTGCAATTAGCGGGCCGCCACCGTTGTGTGGTGCGGCTTAAGGGCGGTGATCCCTTCCTGTTTGGCCGTGGTGGCGAGGAAGCTGCCTACCTGGCAAGCCAAGGGGTAGCGGTGGAGGTGGTGCCAGGGGTAACCGCTGGCATCGCAGCGCCTGCCTATGTGGGCATACCAATTACCCATCGCGAGGCCGGCTCCTCCGTTACCTTCGTTACGGGCCATGAGGAGATTGATAAGGTTCGACCCGGCGTTGATTGGCGTGGGCTAGCCCGTTGCAGTGATGGCTTAGTTATCTATATGGGCCTCCATAACCTGCAACGGATTTGCGATGAATTGCAGGCTGGTGGTTTAGCTGCTTCCACCCCAGCGGCGATCATTCAGCAGGGCACCGTGAATGGTCAAAAGCAACTGATAGCCACATTGGCGGATTTAGCTTGCAGCGCAGAAGAACAAAATTTTGCGGCGCCAGCAATTGTTGTAATCGGCGCTGTGGTTGCCCAACGGGTGGCCGCCTGCGCCCCATCGCCGGCACCGGTAACAATGCCCCAACCGATTAATTACGCACCACCCGAAATGTGAGATTTAGCCTGGCGGTTTGCACCCGCAACCGTTTCGGTAAGGCATGGAGCCAACCATCTTGGGTGGGGGGATCCATCAGCAACAGGTCGCCATGGTGCAATTCCAAGCTGAAATTAATTTTGCTATTTGTTTTGGCCTTAAAGCGAAAGCTGCGGCTGGCACCAAGGCTTAAGGATGCAATCGATGCATTTGGATCTAATTCGGGTTCATCATCGGCATGCCATCCCATGGCATCAACACCAGTGCGGTAGTAGTTGAGCAACAATGAATTGAAAGGGCTTGCGGCGGCTTTTGTTACCTGCTCACGGATGGTTTGGGCAGTGGGCGTCCAGCTTTCAACCACATTTTGCAGGCCGGAATAGCAATAGCCACAACCTGGATCCGCCATCCAGCAGGTGAGCCTCGGTAGCGGGTGTTGGCGGCCAAATAGCTTGATCTGCTCCTGTTTCCACGGCACTTCCTTGAGCAGTTGTTCTAGGTAGGCGTTTGCCTTTTCAGCACCTAACCAGCCGGGCCAATGGCGCAGGGCAAGCCCCTCTGGGTAGATATCGCTGCTCACTTCCTAACCAATGGCTAGGGGCAGCATAAAAAAGGCGACCCCAGAAGGAGCCGCCTGCCTTTCCCATGCCCCAACCTTTTCAGGCTGGACCACAAGTGTGCGGCTAGCGGTTGCTGGCTGTGGTGATTAAAAGCACCAAATCCGTAACAACGCACCCAACAGCAAATTGCTTTTTTTGGCTTACTGACTCATCCCGCATTTATCCCCATGGCCACTGTGCCGATGTTTGAATTGGTGCCCTATGAACGTTTTCGCGATACCCCCGCGGTGCGTTTCTTTGATATCACCGTTGCTGCCTCTAATGCCCGCGATCTGGTAATCCATAGCGGCCCAGCGGTTAGTCCCCCCAATGAGGAAACCACAGGGGCATGGCAGTTTTATTTGCATCCCCACCAGGAAGACAACCTCCTAGCCCTGCACGGGGGCCGCACTTTTTATTTAGTGAACCTCGGCTGGAATTATCCTTATCACATAGTTCGTTTAGATACCGGCGGCGATATCTTGCGCATCCCACCGGGTACTTTCCATCGCTCAGTTTCAGATCCCGATGGTTCGGTGGTTTTAAACCAAGCGGTACGCGAACCAGGGGCCACCGTGGCCCGTGAATTTCGCGTTTATAACAGCCGCCTGATACCACGTTTATTTGGTATTACCTTCAAAACAGCTCCGCTACCGAAGCTCCATGGAGTTAGTTGGTAGTTATGTGGGGAGCCGTAGATCTACACAGAGCTCATCCGGTTGCCAACTAACTAACGCTTGCTCATTAATCGGATGGGCCATTTGCACTGTTTGAAATGGTTGATCTAATTCCTGCCACTGATAACTAATTACCTGGGTATCTTTTTCAATATCAAGGCAGAGGGGCCAATGGCTGGGCAAGCTTGGATGCAGGCAGGGAAATAAACGCCCCTGGCGCAACCTGGCCCCCAGCACCGCTTCTTTAAGGGCTAATTTTCTTCCCTGCAGCCGCAATTGATAGTGTTGGCGAAATGATTCGTTTGTACAAATTTCAATTCTTTGCAAAGAGGTATCTACAAATCGGCTGGTG
>ERZ889217.1146-NODE-1146-length-14010-cov-6.383303_pt1 | contig 14010 bp, 10 predicted proteins | sample MGYA00521098_ERZ889217 | MGnify/ENA primary metagenome ERZ889217 (study PRJEB32303, sample SAMEA104408613) | aquatic metagenome | biome: Brackish water; feature: Pelagic; material: water | place: Baltic Sea | collected 2014-06-10T22:04:00 | depth 2,362 m ...
ACCACTTCAGAATTCAAATCTTTTCAGTTGAATTTGTAAAACGTTCGGCGACTTACCCACCGTGAATTGCTTCTTACGTAGTATTGTATTGATGTATTATACAATAATAATAATTTCGAAAACGTCATCTATTTCGTCAAAGTCGTTATGATCTTCTGAACGATATCTTCATCATCAACGGGCACGATATGCCCATCTTTATGCGTCACAACTTCCTTACCATGTACACTAAAACAATCCGCTAAAGAATACCCGAGATCTGGCGGGTTCACTACGTCTCTCTCGCCTATAACATGTAAACTCGTCTTCGCTCCTTTCCTCGCGTCTCGTTTCACTAACTCCCACTCTTCGCCTACTCCCGGTCTCGCGCCTGATACTAAAACAACCGCATCGAACCCGTTCACTACATCCGCGCACCCGCATTTCATCGCGCACAAAACACTCGTCAACGTCGCGCCTTGCGAGAATCCGATTAAACAATCAAACGGTCCAGACTCTCTGACCAGTCGTAGACTCCCATCAAGTCCCTCTAATTTACTGACCGAGTACGTCCGCGTATTCGCCGGTAAAGACCACCACGCGAGCGCTTTCCCTTCCTCGCCCTTCGTGAACTCGTGCCTCTTCCCTTCATCGACCGTGCCATCTAAAAACGTCCACTCTAACTCGTTCTCAGTCCTTTTGACGATATCTTCCAAGAACGAGCCGAACGACCGCGCGTTTCCACCGCGTCCATGTAACGCTAAAACTTTCCTCTTCTTCGCGTTCTTCTCGTCGTTATTAATCGCGCAGGAAACTTTCATTTTTTGTTGCTTGGAAGTCGCAGCAGTAGCAGTAGCAGTAGCAGTAGTAGTAGTAGCAGTAGTAGTCACAGACGATTGATTACGATGCGCTCGCGGTGAGAACGATCGCATCCGTTGATACGCGTACTAATAATAAAGAGTAAACCTGTGCCGAGATCTTCTTTTTGTGAAGGTGGTTTAGGGTTTTGTCCATTGCTGTTTTAATCTCTTAACCGTTTTTATAAAATCCCTTCTTTAATAAATAATCGATTAATAAAGATAGTACTTTTGCGCGCGTGCTATTTTTCGCGTAGTTCGATCGATCGTTCGTTCGTTCGTTCGTTCGTTGTCGTAGATTGTGTGTTTACGATGGGTAATCAACCATCGAGTGCGAACAGATTTGACCACGATGAAGATTGTAACGATGATGATGAAGAACGTGATTACGATGATTTCGAGGAAGAGGAATATTACGACGATGATGGAGATGGATATTCACCATCGTCGTCGTCTGAGTACTATAAGAACAGAACGAACGATACGAGTAATACTATTAGTACGAGGAAGAAGAGTATTAGTAATAGGTATAGAAAAAATCATAATCATAATAATACGAGTTGGTCACCGTTTGGGAACAAAAGTAGGAGGAATAACGGAATACGGAGGGAAACGCAAAAACAAGCGATGAAACCGTTTCGGTTAATGAACGAGATTTGCTGTTTTGCTACGATTGATGGAGATAAAGAACGCACGACGTCGAATTCGAATTCGTTCAAGGAATATAGAGAGTACTTAGAGAAAACCGCGGGAGCGAGCTTTAAGGACGCCGAACGGTTAGGTAGAGGCGACGTCGTGTTGATCAATATAGCGAGTAGGAAGTGGTGTGAGAGGCAACATCAATTATCGCAGACATTATTTAACGATGATGATAACGACGACGACGATGATGCTAATGAGAATGGAGAGCGTAATGAGGACAAAACTTTATATGACGTGTTCGATAGAGATACGCCAATTGTTGAGTTCGTCGTTGGCGAGAGAGGGATCGTACCGTTTGCGAACGTGATTGAGTTAGATAAATTGGTATCAATTGCGAATACGATCGAACGATGGATACAAATGTACCCAGAGACTTCTATAGCGGCTTTACATTTAGCAGTCGATGATATTGGTTATCCTATCGCGAGAGACCCTGAAGAGCGCAAGAAATACGACGTCGCGACAAAAGAAAACTATTACATATACACAAAAGAGGACGAGAGCGAAATGAAGCGGATGGTTGCGATTAACGTTTTACGATTTATTTCGTGCGCGTATTTAGTCGCGAATGGAAAAGGGAAAGTTTCAATTGAACACGCGTTCACTGAGATCGTGCAAGCGCCAGTGGCGAAAGATAAGTTAGCGTTTACGCTAACAAACGCGCAAAGGAGAATAGGCGGCTGGTTGCAAACGCGCGCGCGAAGATTAGAAACCGGTTTCGAAGATGAACTCCTGAATCTTCCAGCAAAAGGAACGATAAATCTGAAACGCGTCGTCGTCTCCGGGGGCATTTCTTGCGACGGTGAAGGAGGGTCGAGATTGTATTGTATCGTCAGAGATGGCAACAATCGAGAAATTGGTCGTTCGCTTTTCAGAGCTACCGGAATCGGTCCTGATTTTCACTCCGCGCGAGATATTTCGCCCATACCGTTTGAGATATTTCAGACTCCGAAAGCTGTAGAACTACGATCAACGAATACAGCGGCGAGAGATTTCGAGGATAATTGTGAACGACGAGGTGAACATTATACAGAGACAGTTTATAAAAGAGGCGTGAGTCTAGGTGGTGATTTTCACGTGTGCGTTTATCATTGGACAGGGAGTAGGGAGTTTGATGAACGGCGACCGCTTGTCGTTGCCTATTCGCATACGGCGTTTATAAAAAATAATAACCACGTGGAAAGATTTGAACTCAACGATATCGATCATTGCGGAACGGGCTATAGTGCTGCAAACATGTCTGCGCCGCTCCCTTCGAACTTTTTCATCGATTTGACCATCATGGTCGACACGCTTCTGCCTTCGAAACCGCAAGTGAAGGCAAATGACAATAAGCAAATATCATCATCTGTCAATCCTCCACCTCCACCGCCGCTGCCACCTCCTCCTCCTCCTCCTCCTCCTCCTCCGTCGCAAAAAGCAGTAACTGGGCAGAGAGGAGCGGCGCCTCCACCACCGCCACCACCGCCGATGCTTCAAGGTAAAACAATTAATTCGGCCTCAATAATACCACCGGCTCCACCTGCAATGATGAAAGTGGGTGGTCCGAGAGCTCCTCCCCCTCCTCCTCCTGGCATCAAAGCGCCGTTGCAAGCGAAGAAAGCTCCAGAAAATACACTGCGGAAGATTTTTTGGGAGAAGATTTCAGTAACTGAGCAGACTTGGTGGGATGTCACAACTTCCGACGTTCATTTTGACGAGAAGAAGCAAGAACAGATGCGGAAGAAAATTCACGAATTGTTCGATGCTAAACCGAGGGCGGCGATAGTTCCAGATAAAGAACAAGAAAAGAAGAAACAACCACTCGGGATGCCTAAACTACTCCCTCTCAAGCGCTGCAATAACGTATCGATCGTTCTCTCGAGATGGAAAGAAGCAAAAGAGCCTGAAAAAATTGTTCTAATGATTAAGAACGCGTCACCTTTGCTCGATATCGATAAGCTACAGATACTTCTGCAATGTGTTCCAGACGAGGAAGAACTATCGTTGCTACAAAATTACGTAGAGCAAGCAGAAGAGGATAAGGAAAACGAGAGTAACAGTAGTAGTGGTAGTGATGGTTTGACATTTGCGGAGCGGTTTCTTCAGGCCATGTCCTCTATTCCGCATTTGGGTCGACGTCTTAAAACACTCATGTTTGCGCGACAGTTTGTTGAATTTAAGCGCGAATTGCAAATATGTTTTGAAACGATAATAAACGCGTGCGAGGAAATCGAAACATGCGATGATTTGAGGAACATTTTAAAACACGCGTTGGTTTGTGGAAATATGTTAAATCAAGGTACGGTTCGCGGCGATGCGAAAGGTTTTACTTTAGAGTCTTTGCTTTTGTTCGCAAACGTTAAAACGACGATGAAATCGAATGGCGAGAATTCTAATAGAACTGCAGCTGTTGAAAATTTACTCGATTGCGTTGTTGACTTCGCGGACGAGAAGAATGCTTACGATGCAGACGATTCAGAAGATACAATAAGTATGACATCGTTGCGCGCGAAGTTGAAGAACTGCGAAAAGGCGATGCGTTTTTCGCGTGGGGAGCTCGAGAACAGATTCGACGCTTTTACTCGCAACGTGGCGGCATTAAAACATGAAGCCGAGTTTGATGAAAAAACAAACGCGTCTTCGATCTTCTTTAAAACTTTTCTCTCCGAAGTCGTAGAGAACGATAAGGAAGCTTTGAACGACGCGGCTAAAAATGCAATCGAAAAATTTGAATGCCTGAAAACATTCGTCGGTAAATCTTCTAATTCGGAAGATGGACCTGAAGAGATATTCACAAACGTGTGGATCTTCGCGGAAAACGTCGATCGTCGCCGTCGAAAAAGAGAGAATCAATCGAAAGAATATAACAGACAACAGTCGCTTCCAAACAGTGCGACGAAAACTCCGCAAACTAGTAATTACAAACATGGCGCCAACACGGCGTGGATTTAGTTTTAGTTTAGAAAATATATTAGAATTAGATATAGATATAGACTCATAACTCATTCGTAGAGTCGATTTAGATCCGCAATCCCGAAACGTTGTTTGCTCACGTCAATAGCGAAGTCCTTCTCGAATTTCTCGCCGCTCTTCTTCGCGTATTTTCTCCGAGCAATAAATTCAATAACAGAATTTAACAATTTATCTTTATTATTAATCATTTTACCGCTTAAGGTTGACGTAAGAGTGACTTCGACAGTTCGATGCGCCCGAATGATTTTCTGTAGAACTACTATGGTACAAACGATCAAACGATTAAGCCGTGTTTTTTTTTACTTATTTACGACTATTCGAGTTCTAACGACATTATCCATTTGGAAAACAAAGAGCTTAACAAGAAGCACATGAAAAGCGGGAATATGAAATCAGTCCACTCCATTGGTTCGTAATAAGGACGTTTATCTTCACTTTTATATCTCTGTAATGGATCTTGTTCATCTCTTTTCAAATATAATTTCTCGCATTCGATTTTGCAACACGCGCCGAACATATATTTCGTAACCTTCATGTTTATCGCGCCTTTATTCCCTAGAGCGTGTACGAACGTCTCTGGCGTATATTTCGCTTTCTGAATCGATTTGGACAAGTACCTATACGCCTTGCGATCCTTCTCGTCCCTTATGAACACTAAAGCGACGATTGGCATAACGTAATCTAACCAAAGTCTTAGAAAAAATCGCGCTAAAAAAAACTGCGGCGGAAACGCGTCCAAGACGACTAACTTCCCCCCAGGTTTCAAAATGCGCATCATTTGCCAAATCGCAATCTGTGAATCCGCGAAATTCCTCAAAGTATACACCGTAATCACTGCATCGAACGTATCATCTTCATAAACGCCGTCTGTGTTCTCGATGTTCCCGACTCGATAGTGCGCTCGAGCGTCCGCGTTCCTCTTCTTCGCGACGTTAATCATCTCCTCCGAAGGATCAATACCATCACATTCCACGCATATACCTTTATATCTCTTCAAAACCCTCGCCGTACTCGCGCCTGACCCGCATCCAACGTCTAACACCTTCGCGTGCATTCGCAACTGTAACCCTCTCAAAGCCTTCAGGCGCCAATACGAAGTGAATCCGAACGAGATCAAGACGTTCATGACGTCGTACTTCTCCGAGACCCTGTTAAATAACTCTCTCACGAACTTCAGTTTCTTCTTCGGTACGACGTCTCTGTGGTTCAAGATCTGCTCGATGGTCATTTCCTCGAACACCGAGTTCTCTTCCTCTTCTTCTTCTTCTTCTTCTTCTTCTGCCTCGTTCGTTTCCTGCTCCCGCGCGTTCCTCCTTCGTCGTCTAAAACTCATTTCTTACTGTTTCTCCCTCGTAGAAGTTGTTCGTAATTAATTCTTCTACTCAATCTCTCTCTCTTTCTCTCTCTGAAACAAAAGAAGAAAAACGAACCGCTCGCGTAATCTCTCGCTCTCGTTAATACGCGTTTGTTTATTCGTGCTCGCTCGCCTTGGGAACGTACGTCGATGCGCTTTTTAAAAGGAAACAATTAAATAAATTTTTTCTTTGCTGATGAGTATTTGGCCAAACCCTAAATTTCAGGAGCCCTTTTAGCTCTTTTCCATAAAGGAGTTTTCTTCAGTTCTTATTATAGTCAGTTTTGGATAAAATTGTTTTTCCCCGTTTTAAGTTTTTGTTATTAATTAATCGGAACAAACGGAGAGCGAGGAGTGAGTAGGAGAGAGTGAGTGAGAAGTTTGTCGCATCGATCGCGTGCGAACGGTAGTGGACCGAGAAATGAGTTTTTGTAGCCCTGGGCGAGGACGCGTCACGTCTGCGTCGTCAGTAGTAAATCGGCAACAAAATCAGCACCAACAACAGCGAAGAGTGTTTAGACGAATCGGATGCGTGAATCAGCGCGAGAATAATAGAAGCAGTAATACTGATCGGACTATTGAATCGACTAGTGGAAGATTGTGTGATAATAATAATAATAATAATAATGATATGAGAACAAATGCAATCAGAGGGAATAGAGAACGAACGAGTTCACGAGAACAAAAATCGTCAAATAATCATAACATAGATCTTGAATATGAACAAGAACAAAGAAAAACGTTCATAGACGCGGTGGAGAAACATAAAGCGAACGTCGTCCCAGTGTTTAGAAGGATCTTCGATGATCAATTAACGCCGATATTGGCCTATAGAACGCTCGTGAAAGAAGATGAGAGGGAAGCGCCTTCGTTTTTGTTCGAAAGCGTCGTCGGCGGGACGCAGATTGGGAGATATTCTTTTCTCGGTAGAAGGCCGAAGATCGAAGTACTCGCTAACGAGAACAGGGTGAAGATTATGAACCATGAGAACGAGAAAGAATCAAAAGATGAGTATTTTGAGGAAGATCCAATGACCGTCATGGCGAAGATTGGGGAGAAATGGAAGCCAATGAAACATCCAGATTTACCAGAAGCGTTTGCCGGCGGATGGGTCGGCTTTGCCGGGTACGACACCGTGCGTTATCAGTACATTAACAAGTTACCATTTGATAACGTAAGGAAGCAGGATGATAGAGATTTACCGGACGTACATATGGGGTTATATGAAGAAGTCGTCGTCTTTGATCACGCGACGAAACAAGTATATGGCGTGAAATGGGTCATGTTGGATGATTATAAAACGAAAGATGGGAAAAGTTACGACACGGAAAGAGCGTATAGCGAAGGACGCGCTGGCTTGGATAAGTTAATGAAGGAGTTACAACCAGAGATTATGGAGACTATTCCGTTTGGAAGCGTCGATATGCGCTTGGCGCAAAAACCAGAACCAATGAAAGATTCAAACATGTCCAAAGAAAGCTTTTTAGAAGCCGTGGCAAAGACAAAGGAGCACATTAAAGCGGGTGATATTTTCCAGCTCGTGCTTTCACATAGATTCGAACGTAAAACAAAAGTAGATCCATTCGAGGTATATCGCGCGTTGCGCGTCGTGAATCCGTCGCCATATATGATTTATTATCAAGGCAAAGATTGTATTTTGATCGCCTCGAGCCCGGAGATTTTATGTCGCGTAGACGACAGCCGAACCGTAGTGAACAGACCACTCGCTGGGACGCGTGCGAGAGGGAAAACGCAAGAAGAGGATCTCGCTTTAGAAAAAGATTTACTCGCAGATGAGAAAGAGCGCGCGGAACACGTTATGCTTGTCGATTTAGGGCGTAACGACGTCGGTAGAGTATCTCAAATGGGCACAGTAAAGGTTGAGAAACTCATGGAAATCGAACGTTATTCGCACGTCATGCACATTTCCTCAACAGTAACTGGAAAACTTATAGAAGATTTGAACCCGTGGGATGTTTTGCGCGCCGCTTTGCCCGTCGGAACCGTTTCCGGTGCACCAAAAGTAAGAGCGATGCAAATCATCGACGACTTGGAGGTTTCCAAACGAGGTCCGTACGGCGGCGGCATCGGTTACGTAGGATTTGCGGGAGAGATGGATATCGCGTTAGCTTTGCGTACGATGGTCGTACCAACGAAACAGAAAAAGGGCGATGAGTGGACTATACACGTCCAAGCAGGCGCTGGTATAGTTGCAGATTCAAATCCAGAGAGTGAATATCAAGAAACTGTGAACAAATCAGCCGCTTTAGGACGTTCTATCGATTTAGCGGAGAGAGCATTTTTGTGATTGAAGTATAAAGATAAATATTTATAAATACATACTAGTAGGTACATGGTACTAGGTACAATCAATCAAGTTTTGAATGATTTACACATTCTTCTTCACCTTCCTGTTTTGCGTTTGTCGACCATCGCATGATGTGATGTCTCGAACCCATCCCGAGCGCGTGCATTGACACACCTAAAAAGAGCAACGCGCATGCAAAACATTTTGCATACGGCGAATGTAACGCGAAATAGATCAAACCGACACCGCTCGACGAAATAATCCCGAACAACGCATCTTTACTCATAAACCCGCCCCTAAACTCATCCGCTGCGTTCAACGCTAAATTCGTCGTCAAGGCGAGAACGAACCATCCAAACGACCACATCTCAATAAACCACGCAGCATATACGCTATCTTTATCCATTTTCGGAAATAAATGCGACACGACCATCAAAGTCAAAACATTTAATCCAAGAACGCCCATATTACACTGATCTTTCCTATCGTCGAACCCGAACGCGTTCAACCTCGCTACGTTCCTCGCCACGAAACAAATCCCAAAGTTCGCACTGAACGAATACACGCAGGCAACGAGCTCTTTCCTCAACTCCTCCGTGACAAAGTTCACGTTTTCCGTGAACGCTAACGCGGCCATGAACGCACACGCGCCGACCCATAACAACCCTAACCCGATACTGAAATCCCCCCTCACCGCGGTTCGAAAACTAACCTTGACGAGTTCACCATCGCTCGATCGCTCGATCGTTCTCTCTCTCAACAGTGGCCTACTCGCGAGTACGCATAACCCTAACGCGAACATAACTACCCCAGAACTCACGCATACGATCTCCATCACGAAATCGTTCGTAAATATCGTCCCCTCATTAAAAGCACATTCCAATACCTTCACGTCCTCGTCATTTTTATCACGTTTCTTAAAAATGTTCATCAGTAATCCGTACACTAATTCCTTCATCGAAGAAGATAAAGAAGAAGAAGAAGAAGAAGAAGAGGAGGAGTTCTTATTGATTTCTGCATCGGAAGAGAACGCTCTCGTTAATTTCGGGTAAGCTCGCTCTAAAGCTAATCGTGCGCTCATTTCAATTCTTTGTATTTCAGAAATGAGAAATGTTTATTAAATTCTTTTTCTTATAAAAATTGAAACCCTAAACTAATCTCATGAAACCCTAAACTTTGGCACAAAAACTGTCCTTTTTGGAAAAACGTTTTCATTATTGGAAGAAGAAGAAGACGAAGAAGAGGAAGAAGACAGAAGAAGAAGACAGAAGAGGACAGAAGACAGAGCGAGAGAATGAGTTTCCAAGGACGAGCGAATCAAGGGAAACCATCGACGTCGGCGAGTTTGAGATTACAATCGGACCTACGATCTATGCGCGTGGAGCCCCCAGAGGTGAGTTTTACGATTTCGTTGTTCCGTGTTGGTCGATCGCGACAAGCGCATCAGTGTGCGTCGCTTTTTTCTGTGAAGCGAGTTCGGTTCCGTTCTCGCGCGTTATTCTGTTTTAAAGAGCGAGAGGGATGTCGTAGTGCATTCTCGTTTGTAGGAGTAGCTAGCGTGGATGATGGTGATGATGACGTTCGTGTCGTCGTTCTCGCGCGTTGGTTTCATCGAATTTTCTTCTTCATCATCTTCTTATTCTTTTTCTCGTTCTTATTCTTATTATTATTCGATTCAATTAAAAATGAAACGGTATGTAGGGTATATCGGCATCACCGCACTCGGAGGACAATTTGTTCGTCTGGTCGGCGACGGTATGCGGACCGCAGGATAGCGCGTGGGAGGGCGGTATATTCAGCTTACGATTAACGTTTTCGGACACGTATCCAGCGACGGCGCCTAGAGTTCGCTTCGTGTCGGAGATGTTTCATCCGAACATATACCCGGACGGGACGTTATGCATGGATACGATTCAAGAGCAATGGTCGCCGGTGCATTCGGTCGCGAGTTTATTAACGAGCGTGAGGAGTTTGTTATGCGACCCGAATTGTAATAGTCCGGCGAATCCGCAGGCGGCGAAAGTGTTCGTGGAGGATATAAAGGAGTATAATAAACGCGTCAGGAGGTTAGCCAGGAAGACGATTGAGATGTAACACATAAGTAACGTATAAAATATAATAGCAGAATTAAAAGAGAAGAGAATGAGATTGAGATTGATTAATTTTTAGAGAGAGAGAGAGAGAGAAACGAGCAAGCGCTGAAAAGCAAATTGCGTATTTGTACATGTATATATACATCGTGTGTGTATTAGTTGTACGTATGTTTTCATATTAGATTGCTACTACAGATACAGATACAGATAAACTCTCGTCAGCTCTCTTTCATAACGTCGTAGCCTTCGTCATTTCAAACGAGACGCATTCTAACGCGTTCATGAGAGCTTCCATTTGTGCCGAGCTCTCCAACGTCTCGGGTTGTTTCCTCTTCTTCTTCTTCTTCCTCTTCTTTGAAGCCATGGTTGTCGCCGGAGGTGTCTTGAGCTCTTCCACGTCGTCCAAATCGTGCATCTCCTCATCCTTCTTCGAAATATCCTTCTTCGAAATACGCTTCGTTCGCTTTGAGCCCGTATCGGGAGACTCTGAGAACTTCTGACTCTTCTTATTTTTCTTCTTCTTCGGCACTTGGAGCACTGGAGAGAAAACTTCCACTGCGTCATCGATCGTCGTCGGAGCGGACGCGAAAGTAGTAAAGGCGTCGGTAGCAACGGCGGCAGCGCAGGCACTGATCTGCGCAGTAAATAATGGACCGTAAGGTTTAGCGCCACCGCGCGATGTCGATATCGAGCGTCTTCTGGTATCTATTGCTTTAGACGCTTTATCGTTTTCTTCGTCGAAATAGGGCCGAGGCGAAGAACTGAACGCGAGTTCTTTAGTATTGCGATGCGTGCGAGATGATTTATTATTCGCACGCGCGTCGTGGGATTGTTCGTGTACGATCGCTTGTACGTGGTTCATTGTTATTATTATTATTGTTATTATTGTTATTATTGTTTCTGGGGCGTATTTTTTTTGCGTATTTTACACTCATCTTAAGTGTGTGTATCATAAGTTGCAAATCATTCATAGCGTATACGGCAACGATCAATTAATTAATTACTGCTACGCTTTTTGCTAAAGTACCCTCGTCCTCTACCGCGTCCGCGTCCAGCACCTGCTTGACCACGGCTTACTGCTCGATTCTTGTACGATTTTGATTTTTGACGCTTAGGAGTTCCTTTTTTACCTTCAACGAATCCAATATCTTCGTCGTCGTCGTCGTCTTCGTATTCATTTTCGTTTTTGTTCATGGCATGTTGGAGATCTTTCGAAGATGAAGACGATGAACCAGTTAGGCTTAATGACTTTGTTATCTCGAACATTGGATCGTTGTTCTTGTTGTTGTTGTTGTTGTTGCGTTTATTCTTTTTTATCATAGTTTGTACTTTCAAAGCGCCTTCTTCTTCTTCGGACGATGATGATTCGTTCGCATTCTCCCACCGACTGCGCTTTTTGTTCGGGTCGCCACCGATTGCTTCTTCTGCTACTGCAACGACTTTTTGTTTTTGTTTCTTTTTGTTTGTTCTATTATTTCTAGGCGTTACTCCAGCCTTTTTCTCCTTTTCGCTCTCGACAAAGCTTTGAAAATCTGAAAAAACGCCTCTTATCGACCCTGTCTTAGCAGGCGCCGCGCGGTTCTTCATCATCTCTGAATCCATTTTCACAATTCTCCCGAGCAAAAAGATTTCTTTATCGCCACCGACTGGAGCCGTAATGACTGTAAACGCGTGCTCAAACGCCGCTTTTACGCTTCGCCATGCGTACGAATTGCGCCCTAAATCATTTTCGGGATCTTGCGGGTCCTGAATGGATAATAAGAACGGTCTTCGTTCGTCGTAAAAGTTCTTCTCGCTCTTGATGAAAAATCTATTCGACCCAGTTTTGTCTCCGCACGAAATACCAATCTCTTCGGCGTTCAATTTTCGACCATAAAGTTCGAAGAAATCGATTAAAAGCGTTCCTAGGCATCCCTCTGAAGCGTCTTCGCGTCCGCGCTCGCCAGCCCATTCCGAGGCCTCGATTGACTCTCTGAGCTGCAAGAAAGTCATAATCATACATAACAACGCGTACGATCCAATACCTCCTGAATACACTTCATTCAAGCCTCTTTGCGCCAAGAAACATTTCAAAACAGTCGTTAACGGTCTCAGAGCTGGAAATCGTCGCGTATTTTTCTTCACAATCTCCGCCGAAGCCGGTCCATTTGCTACATCGAACGAAATATCGAATTGGACTTTTGATTTCGTTTCCTCAAATTTAACAATTGGCACTTTAGCAGTTGTAATGAGTTGAATTTTCGTCGCTTCACCTCTTCTGGCTAAGTATAACGCGAGCGCTTTGAGACACATTACGGGTGATTTTGCGCCCGAATCTAAAACGCACGCGTCTATATCCGATGAAGGCAAGTACATTTTCGTCGCAAACGATCCATGCATCTCGAACCTAGCTGAAGGCCAAATCGTCAACACGGCAGTTTTCACTCGTTCAAACGCGGCCATGCGCTCCTTCTCCTCTTCCTCAGAAGGTTCCAAAAAACGACAAAAATCAACAATCTCGCCGTGTAATCTGACCAAAGGCGATTTTAAATCTCTTAAACGCTGCGTAGTCCCTTTCGGCGACCATAAAGGATCGTCCACATTTTCCGCCGCTGCTGCTGCTGCTATTCCTAAACCAACATTTGTATCACCTGTTAATGGTTGTTTCTCCGATAATTCGCGTTTCTGGTTCTGTTCTAATAAATCTATTCGTTCGTTCTCCGCTCTTTTCATAGCCACTTTCTGCATGTTCTCCTCTCTCTTATTCCCATCGTATTTTTCATTCATACTATCGTCATCATCGACGTCTAAATAATCCCCACCAAGTCCAGTCGATCGTTCAGTCTCTAACTTCTCCACCTTAACTTTCTCGCCCCCAATCCTCTCATTCGACGATAGTTGTCGTCGTTGTTGAGGAAACCCTAACAACCCTAATCCTAATCCTCCTTGAATGGTCACGTCGTACTGCGCCATGATCGAACGAGCAAAACAATCAATCAAACAAACAAACAATCAATCAATCAATCAATCAATCAATTATTATTATTCAATCTCTACTCTATTCTTCGACTCTTCCTCCTCTTCCCTCCTCTTCCTCTCCTCGAGCTCCTTCCTCTTCCTAATGCTCCTCTTTTGATACCAACTCAAAATGAACGAAAACACGATAAACGCGTTCCCAATAACTGATAAGATCTCGACCTGCTTCCGTTCCTTCGATTCCCTCGAAAACTCCTCTAAATCTGCTAAACCGATCGGTTGTGCTTCGCGTCGCGCGATTTGGAATCTCGCGCCTTTTCTCGCGTGCTCCTCAGTGCTCGCCTTCGATAAAGTGAATCCCTTTTTTTTTATATCCGCAGCGGCAGCGCGAGCTTCTTTTTCGTTCTTTTTTATGTCGTTCTCGTTTCTTTTGAAGAACATAGAGAGAGCGAGCGCGCGCGCGTTTAGGATTAGTTTGACTCTGCGCGCGTCGTCCTCTGTAATAAATTATTGAGCGCGATTGGCCTATTATTGACGCGATATGTTTTGATTTTGCGCTTTGATATATTTTGCGTTATCTTTATTTGCGCTTTTTTTTGTTTTAGGGTTTAGGGTTTAATTAGGGGAAAATGTGAAGCATTTGTTCATCAGTAAAGAGCATTAGAAAAGCAAAAACAAAAAGCAAAACAGGAGGCGCTCTCGCTCTTAATCTCGCTCTTAATCTCTGCGAACAAAGAGATCGATAGGAGAGGGAGAGAGAGAGATTTTTCTTCGATTGGTTTTTTTTAAGAGAGAGAGAGAGAGAGA
>ERZ889217.1147-NODE-1147-length-13996-cov-7.145972_pt1 | contig 13996 bp, 12 predicted proteins | sample MGYA00521098_ERZ889217 | MGnify/ENA primary metagenome ERZ889217 (study PRJEB32303, sample SAMEA104408613) | aquatic metagenome | biome: Brackish water; feature: Pelagic; material: water | place: Baltic Sea | collected 2014-06-10T22:04:00 | depth 2,362 m ...
GGATGACGTGTTGGCCACGGGGGGCACGGCGGCAGCGTGCATGCGACTGGTGGAGGCGGCTGGCGGCGAGGTTGTGGGAGCGTCATTCCTGGTTGAGATCGAGCCTCTCGGGGGTCGCGAACGGCTCGCGCCCCACCGCGTGGAGAGCATTCTCGTATATTCATAGTCATGGTCGCCCAGAGCCGTGTCGTCGTCGCCATGTCGGGAGGCGTCGACTCCAGCGTGGCCGCGGCGCTGCTCGTGGAAGCAGGCCACGACTGCGTTGGCGTATTCATGCGGCACGCGACACCAGCCCTGGATGCGGGCGGGCCGCTGGCGGTCGTGGAGCCGCGGGCCGGCCATCAAGGCTGCTGTAGCGCCGCCGACGCGCTCGACGCGCGGCGGGTGGCCGACCGGCTGGGGATTCCCCTCTACGCCCTCGACCTAACGGCCGACTTCACCCGGATCATCGATGACTTCGCCGCCGAGTATGGCCGTGGCCGCACGCCCAATCCCTGCGTGCGATGCAATTCCTGGCTGAAGTTCGGCCGGCTGTTCGAGCACGCTGACGCGATCGGTGCGGCGCACGTGGCGACGGGCCACTATGCGCAACTCCATCACGGTGGGCCGGATGGGCCGATGCTCCGCCGCGGGCAGGACGCGGCCCGCGACCAATCCTACGTGCTCTTCGACGTGCGTCCCGACCGGTTGCAGCGGATGCTCTTGCCGGTCGGTGGCCTGCCCAAGGACGAGGTGCGGGCCCGCGCCCGGGAATTAGGCCTCGCGGTGGCCGACAAGCCCGACAGCCAGGAGATCTGCTTCGTGGCTCCAGGCGAGCATGCCCGGCTGGTTGCGGCGCGACTGGGAGGGTCGCGGGCGGGCGAGGTTGTGGATGCAACAGGAACGGTTCTTGGGCGGCACGCGGGGATCGAGCACTTCACCGTCGGCCAGCGACACGGGCTGGGCATCGCCATCGGCCAGCGGCTCTATGTCGTGCGAATCGACGCTGTCACTCGGCAGGTGGTTGTCGGCCCCCGGGAAGCGGTGCCCGAGCAGGAACTCGAGGCGACCGATGCCACCTGGCTCGTACCCGTTCCCACGAGTCCCTTGGCCTGCCAGGTGCAGTGTCGCGCCCAGCGCGGGGCAGCACCGGCGATCGTGACACCCTTGGCCGAGGGGAGATTTCGGGCCCGGTTCACCGGAGGCCCCGAGGCCGCCCCTGGGCCGATCTCACCAGGCCAGCCGGCGGTGATCTACGACGGCGACCGGCTCCTCGGCGGCGGCTGGATCGCGAGCTAAGGCGGCCGGCTGCAACGGGGAGGCCGGGATGGGCTCGAGGACCCCGAGATAGGGAGATTTCCCTCGCGCTCTCTGGCGAACTAGGCTTGAAGGACATTTTACCCTTCCCTCTGCTACTCCCTCTGCCCCTCCCTGGAGCCTTCCCTTGGACGACATGACCCTCGTGTTCGCTGCGGCGATTCTGCTTGGAATCTTCGCCCTGACCATGCTGCTGCTCTTGTTCAACTACGGGCAACTCTGGTTCCAGGCCTACTGGTCGAAGGCCCGAGTGGGCATTCTCGAACTGCTGGGAATGAACCTGCGGAAGGTCAATGCCCGCACCATCGTCCAGGCCAAGATCATGGCGCTCCAAGCCGGGCTCGGCGACATAGACTCGCAGCGTCTCGAGGCCCACTCCCTCGCCGGGGGCGACGTGCCCCGGGTGATTCGGGCACTGATTGCCGCCCAGCGAGCCGACTTGGACCTCGACTTCGACCGGGCCTGTGCCATCGATCTGGCTGGACGAGATGTGCTCGACGCGGTCCAGACGAGCGTCAACCCAAAGGTGATCGACTGCCCTGACAACGCCAGCGGAAAATCGACCCTCTCCGCCGTTGCCAGGAATGGCGTGGAACTCAAGATTCGCGCCCGCGTCACCGTCCGGACCAATCTCAAGCAGCTCATTGGAGGTGCCACGGAGGAAACGATCATCGCCCGCGTGGGTGAGGGCATCATCACGTCGATCGGTTCGGCTGCGAGCCACTTCGAGGTGATGGAACACCCCGACACGATCTCCAAGGCGGTGCTTGAGCGGGGACTCGACGCCCAGACAGCCTTTCAGATCGTCTCGATCGACATCGCCGACATTGAGGTCGGCGAGAACATCGGCGCCCGGCTGCAGGCCGACCAGGCCGAGGCAGACACGCGGGTGGCCCGGGCCAAGGCCGAGGAGCGGCGGAGCGTGGCAATCGCCCGGGAGCAGGAGATGAAGGCGGCGACGGCCGAAAACAGGGCCCGGCTGCTCCAGGCTGAGGCGCTCGTGCCCAAGAGTATCGGCGAGGCCTACAGGGCTGGTCGGATCGAGGTTTCGGCAAAGTCGAACGGCCATCCAGGCTAACGATCCTTCGCTTGCCGCCGCCCCCAATCCCCCATCTTGCCTGACCCGACAAAACCCGGGCTTCCAATCCGGACAGCCAAGGAATTCGGCCAAACCCCGAGCGGGTTCGGTGCCGATCTCTTTCTCTAGACAGGGAGTCGGCGTCAGTCAGGAAGACGGCCGGCTCAAGACGGGTTTCGCGCCCGCCGGCTCCCTTTAGAGTCCCAGGGCAAAGGGAGAGAATGCCATGGCGATGCGACAGTTACGTGTCTACACCGAGCCTGATGTCGAGACGGTGGCGTGTGCCACACTCCCCGAGCCGCAGGGGGGCGTCCGCGTCTCCCTCGCCGAGGTGCTGCCGTTGCTGGCAGACGCCGTCGCCAGTGACCGGACGTGGCTCCGGGACTTCGCGAACGAAGATGTCACGGTCTCCAACGACCTGTACGACGTTCTCCAGGCCTACCGGCACTTCCGTAGGCCTGGGGCCTGAAACTGTTTCGTCCGGGGTCAAAAACGGCTCTTCGTGACCCCTGCTCGGCTGGCCGAAAAGCCCAGGTTTTCGACCGGTCGGAAAAAGTTTCATCCTGCAGCGGCAGGCCTTTTTCACAGTCTGCTCGAGCAGGAGTAGCCCCCTCGCCAGGCGAAGTCTGAAGGCGCCCCCCTGGGGGGCAGCCTGGAGCGAGTGATAAACCCCCCTTGAAGGCGGATGGAAGGCCATGCATACTGGCCTTCCATGACCCCTCTCAATCTCAATACGCTCGGACGTCAAATCCGCGCCGCAAGGGTTGCCAAGCGGCTCACACTCGAAGAAGTGGTGTCGCGGACCGGCTTTACGATCAGCTGGCTTTCCAAGATTGAGAACGGCCTGCTCGCCCCTTCCCTCGAAGGGCTGGTGCGGCTCGCCGAGGCACTCGAATGCGGGGTGGAAGACCTTGTGGCGGGGCTCTCCACGCCGCCGCGTTTCGTCGTCGACCGCCGGGGCGAGGGCCGCATGATCCCGGGCCGGAACAGCCACAGTGGCACCCTCGCCCATCCTCTCGCGGAAGCCTGGCGACAGCGGACAATGCTGCCGGAAATCCTTCGACTCTCCAGCAACTTCGGACGCCGGCCGGGAACCGAGAGCCATGATGGCGAGCGGTTCCTCTACGTCCTGGAGGGGGATGTGAAGGTGTCCTATGGCACCGACGTCATCCAGCTTGGGCCGGGTGACAGCATCTACATCGATGCGGCAATTCAGCACTCGATCTCTCCGGCGGGCCGCACGTCCGCTCAGGTGCTTAGCGTGTCGTTCGAGCCCGGGCGACATGGCCTCGCCGCCGCATCAAATAACGGCCATCCCCGCCGGAAGGGAAGCCGCACGGCGGCCACCGGCCGATCTGCTCGAGGCTGACCCCACGGCGGAGCCCGTGGGGTAGACTGGGAACACCGATCGCTCGCCTGGGTCTCGGCGGCGAGCGGCCGTTGAACCATCTTTCTACTTGGGATGAAAAGGAGCATCACTGTGCACCGATCTCGCCGTGATTTTCTGGAGCAAGCCTTTGGCATGGCCGCCACGGCGGTCGCCGGCCTCCCTGCCGCTCGAGCCGAGACGGATGAATTCGCTCGCAAGGCTGGCCCAAACGAAAAGATTCGTGTCGCTGTCATCGGCGTCAATGGCCAGGGCGGTTCCCATCTCAACGAGTGGATGTCCAACGGCGACTGCCAAATCGTCGCGGTGTGCGACTGTGATCCCAATGCGTTTGCAAAGCAGGTCAAGCGTTTCCAGGACAAGAACTATCCTCTACCCGACTACGAGCAGGATGTCAGGCGGCTCTTGGACCGCAAGGATATCGACGCGGTGTCGATCGCCACACCCAACCACTGGCACGCTCTCATGGCCGTGTGGGCGATGCAGGCCGGCAAGGATGTCTACGTCGAAAAGCCCTGCAGCCACAACGTGGAGGAGGGCCGGGTGATCACGAACTGGGCCCGCAAACTAGGGCGGATGTGCCAGATGGGCGTCCAGTCCCGCAGCATGCCCGGCATGCGGCAGACCGTCGAGTTCGTGAAGAGTGGCGGGGTTGGGCCGGTGAAGGTGGCCCATGCCATCTGCTACAAGCGACGAAAAAGCATCGGGCTGGTCGACACGCCGGCACCGCTCCCCGAGGGAATCGACTTCAATCTCTGGGCCGGTCCTGCCCCCTCCGAGGTGCCGATCCGCGAGCGGCTTCACTATGACTGGCATTGGAATCATGTCACCGGCAACGGCGACCTCGGCAACCAGAATCCGCACGAACTCGACAAGGCCCGCTGGGGCCTCGGCATGCAGGAACTCCCCAAACGGGTCGTGAGCCTGGGGGGCAGGCTGGGGTATGTCGACAACGGAGACGTGGCCAATAGCCAGTTGACGATTTTCCAGTGGGACGACGCCCTCTTGATCTCGGATGTTCGTGGCCTGGAGATCAAGACCCCTGTCACCTTTGACCTGGCAGCAGGCCCGCTCCACGTAGGCAACATCTGGTGGGGCACCGAGGGCTATGTTGTGGCCCCCAATTACACCTCGGGCGTGGCTTTCGATTACGACGGCAAGGAACTCGGCGCCTGGTCGGGAGGTGGCTACCAAAATCACTTCGCCAACTTCGTCAAAGCCATCAAGAGCCGGCGGCACGAGGATCTCCACCTCGATATCGAGGATGGTCACCTCTCGAGCGCTCTTGCCCATCTCGGCAATGTATCCTGGGCGCTGGGCAAGCCTGCGGAGCTTGGAACTCCGCCGGCTGTCGCGTCTGATGAGCAGCGTGTGCGAGAGACACTGGCGAGTTTCGACGCCCACCTCCTGGAAAACGACGTCGACTTTTCCGTCTCCCCTCTCGTGCTCGGACGGGTCCTCACGATCGACCCCGAGACCGAAAAGTCAGACGATCCCGAGGCCAATCGCCTCTTTACCCGCGAGTACCGCAAGGGGTTCGAGCTCCCGCTGACCTAACGGCTGATGCGTTGCTTACGCCCGCCCGCCGGGCGGGCGTAAGCCGGAGCCGACGCGGGCTCGGCGGCCGGCTCAGCCGTCTACCGGTCGCTCCGGGGTCGGCAGCACAAGCTGCCAAAACTCCAGATCCAGCCAGCGGCCGAACTTGAATCCGGCTTCGCGGACCGTACCGCAGCAGCGGAATCCGAGCGAACTGTGTAGCGCGATGCTCGCCACGTTCGACGCATCAATGCCCGCCACGAGCATGTGCAGGTCTGTCCGCCGCGCCTCCTCAACGACTCCCTGAAGCAGTTGGCGTCCGATCCCCTCCCCCCGAAACCGCTCTGCCACGTAGACCGAGTGCTCGGCCGAATACTTGTAGGCCGGCCGGGGCCGAAAGGCTCCCCACGTAGCGAAGCCTGCCAGCACGCCTGGCTCCCACTCGATGCCCAAAACTGGGATTCCGTCCCGCTCCCGTACCTCAAACCACTCCTGCATCATCTCCGCTGACCGCGGCACGTATTCATAGAGCGACGTCGTGTTGACGATCGCGTCGTTGTAGATCTCGCGAATTGCCTCGAGGTGCACGGTGGTGCAACGGATCACTGGCCGGCGAGAGGAAACGGGTTTCTTGCGGGGCATGGAGGCCCCGCCGCAGTCAGCGGCGGGTGGGAGCGGGAGTAAGCAGGGAGACGACCACAAGCACGAGAAAACCGAGTGGGATCGTGACGAGGCCAGGCTGGCTGAAGGGCATGGGGGAAAGGTCTCGAGACAAACCATACACCTTTTCGAAGGTGTCGGCCGAGAGGAGGATCCAGCCCAGCGAGGAGACCATCCCAACGGTCACGGCGGCAGTAATGCCCTGCTTCGTCGTCCGGGGCCAGAACAGGAGCATCACGAGGGCTGGCAGATTCGCGCTGGCGGCGATGTTGAAGGCCCAGCCGACCAGGAAGCCCACGTTGAAACCCTTGAACAGGATGCCCAGCGCCATCGCCACGATCCCCAGCGCCACCGCCGCGAGCTTGCCGACCCGCACCTTCTCGTGGTCTGTCATCTGCACTCCGCAGACGTTCTCGACGAGGTCGTGGGCCACGGCCCCACTGCCGGCCATGATCAGTCCGCTGACGGTGCCGAGCACGGTCGTGAACGCGATCGCTGAAATGACCGCGAACAGCGTCTGGTTGAAGGACTTGGCCAACAGCGGCGCCGCCATGTTCGTGTCGGTGGGATCGAGGGCCCCGCTGGTCATCGCGCCGAGGCCGAGGTAGAGCGTCAGCAGGTAGAAGAAGCCAATCGCGGCGATGCCCACGACGGTGCTCCGGCGGGCCGCAGCCGCATCCTTCACGGTGTAATAGCGGATCAGGATGTGGGGCAGCGAGGCTGTTCCACAGAAGAGGGCGAGCATGAGGCTGGCAAAGTCGAGCCGGCCGGCGAGCGTGCCGCCTGCCAGGCCCTTGAAGTAGCCCCCGGGCCGGAGCAACTCGGCAGCCGGCCGCTCCCGGGGAGTGAACGTGACATGGGTGCCGTCCTGGTCCACGGTCGTCTCCTGGCTCCAGGTGACGATCGTGGAGTCTTCCAGAGCAGCCAGGTAGGCAAGCGGCCCCAGGGGGCCGGTCGTGGTCTTCCCAGCAAACCGCTCCGGGAGCCGGGTGATCGTGCCGATGGGCCGCAGGTCGTGGTCTGCCGACTGCGGCCGGCCATCGACCAGCACCGTGCCGTCTGGTCGGACCGTGCGAACCTGCGGAGTGAGGTCGACCGGCCCCGAGCGACCCGCGTTGACCGTGAGCCCCCGGTTGAGAATCAGCACGGTGAGGATGCCGCAGAAGAAGACGAGCAGCGACCCTTTGATGAACTGCACCCAGGTGGTGGAGACCATGCCGGCGGTCACCACAATGACCGTCACCGCCGCCCCCACCAGCATCACTCCCACGGCATGGGGCAGTCCCAACAGCGGCGTGACGAGCGAACCCGCACCAACCATCTGAGGAATGAGGTAGAAGATGCTCACCACCAGGGTGGAGATGGCGACTGCCAGTTTGATTCCTCGGCTGTTGAACCGGGCGTCGAGGGCGTCGGCGAAAGTAAATCTGCCTAGGGCTTTGATCGGCTCTGCGATCACGAACAGGGCCACAACCCAGCCGGCGAGAAAGCCGATCGAGTAGAGGAAGCCATCGTATCCAGAAAAGGCAATCATCCCGCAAATGCCCAGGAACGAGGCTGCCGAGAGATAGTCGCCAGCAAAGGCCACACCATTGACAAACCAGTGCACCTGCCCGTGGGCAGCGTAGTAGCCCTGGGCTGACTGGCCCTTGCGGCCCAACCAGAACGAAAGCCAGAGCACGCCGAAGACGAAGGCGGCGAAGATCCCAATCGCCAGCGGAGAAGTTTCGTGGAGCATGTGGTCCGTTTTTTTCTACCGGTTGGACCGGGCAACCATGTAGATCGCAGACAGCACAACGGCCGCCAGGATCAGCCCCAGGCCCGATAGGATCGCCAGATTCACGCCTCCGAACGGCCGGCTCGCCAGCAAATCAGGACGGACGAGCACAAGGCCCATGAACCCGCCATAGAGCAGGACATAGACGGCAAAAAGACCGAGCCCCAGCCGGCTCGGTGAGAGCTGGTCATGTGGATCGTGTGGCTGCCCGTTGTTCATGCCCATCCCTCGTGCTCGCCTGGCTCACGCTCCGTGTGGGGACAGAATACACGCTCAGGCTGCCATGGTGTCAGTCGGCTCGGGAGGCAACATCGGCGAAGGGGAGTGGCCAGTCGGGATGCGGCACATGCTCGCTGTTCATGACCGCCTCTAGCCGACGGACGATGTCGGGATGGTCTCTCGCCACGTCCTGAGACTCGGCCGGATCGCTTCCGAGATCGTAGAGTTCAATAGGCAGGGCCCGGGCCGGTTGCTTGGGCACTCCCTTCCGCACGGCCTTCCAACGGCCGTCGGTCACTGTCTGCCAACGCCCCTCGGTAAGCTCCCGGTAGAGGATCCGCTCGGCCGGGGCGGTGCCCCGGCCCTCGAGCGGTTTAGCCAGGCTCTGTCCATCCAGCCCAGCCGGCTTCCGAACTCCCAGACCAGCCAGGTCCAGGAGCGTTGGTAGCCAGTCCTCAAAGCCTGTTGGAGCGTCGATCTGGCCGCCTGCCGGAACGTGCCCCGGCCAGACAACCACTGTGGGCACCCTGAGGCCTCCCTCGTAGGGCGAGCCCTTCCACTGCCGCAGGTCACCATTGCTCCGGAGTCGGGCAGTGTCGAGTCCACCACAGCCCGGAAACGTCGCTCCATTATCACTCGTGAAGACAAAGATCGTTTCGTCACTGATCCCCAGATCTTCCAGGAGGCTCACGATCCGCCCCACCTCCCGGTCCATCCGCGTGATCATCGCGGCATAGGTGGCCAGCGGTCGGAGGCAGGGGATGTACCCACCTCCGCCGAGGTAGGGCGGCTCATCACCGAAGTGCTGCTGATAGTCGGCCAGTGACGGCTCATCGGCGGGAACCTGCAGGGCCAGGTGTGGCACCGTCGTTGGCACGTAGAGGAAGAAGGGTTCGGACGCGTGCTGCCGCACGAAGGCTAATTGTTGCTCGGCGATCAGATCGGCTGAATAACGCTCGCCGCTGAAGCGAGCGAAGGCAGACGCATCCGGAGGGGGCTCGGCCGGGATCGTGCCACCGCGGGCCACCACCGGATCCCCGGAGAGTGCCCGGTTGTCGAGCATGACTTTGTCGCGATTATCCCAGAGGTGGCCAGGATAGAAGGTGTGCGCCTCCCGCTGGCAGTTGTAGCCGAAGAACCGATCGAATCCGCAGCCGACCGGGTCGGCCTCGCTCCCGGGCGGGCCCAGTCCCCACTTCCCGAAGCCACCCGTGGCATAGCCCGCCGCGTGCAGGAGTCCCGCGAGCGTGACCGTGCCTGGTGGCATGGGCGTCTGCCCCTCCGGCTTGAACTCGCGGTTGCTGCGAATCACGGCATGCCCAGGATGCCTCCCCGTCATGAGCACGCAACGGCTCGGTGCACAGACGGCATTGCCAGCCCAGTGCCGCGTGAGCCGTGTGCCTCGGGCAAACAGCGAGTCGATGTTCGGCGTCTTGATGTGCTGGCTGCCCAAGGCCGCCACGTCGCCCGTGCCCAGGTCGTCACAGAGGAAAAACACAATGTTGGGCGGCCGCGACCAGGCTGGTGATCCCAAACCTCCGAGCACGACGAGGAGCGCCACCAGACCTCTGCGAAATCCTGCCCGTCGATGCATCACACCCTCCCCTGTGCGCGGCTCTGCCGGATGAGGCCACCCCGATTTTCCCGCGAGCCGCTTCCTACTCCCTCACCATGGCGATGATGCGATCGTATGCAGAAGCCCGTGCGGCCGGCTCCATGGCCCGCAGTTCGACGAGCATCGGCCGCAGACCCACCGCCCAGGTTGGATCGGCTGCGATCTTGGCATCGGCCACTGCGAGTAGGGCCGGCGCGTCGGCGCCGGTTGTGGCAGCCGCTGCCGCGATCACACTCCGCAGGTATTCCCCGGCCTGGACATCAGGATTCGGCTCGGCCGGCGCATCAAACCGGGAAATTGCCCAGGCGATACCCTCGGTCACGTGTTTCTGGAAGGCAGGATCGTTCCAGGTGGCGTCATTATGGCCAAAGTTCGTGTAGAAGACCCGCCCTTGGCCGTAGTTCCGCACCCACGACACCGGCACATACCAGGGCTCTTGCGGCTGGCTGGCCGCCATGTCGAGACTCACGAGCACCCGAAGGTTTTCGGGCACGTAGCGACTGTCGTACTGGTAGATCTCGTCCCGGAAGCGAAACCGGGGGGAGAACATCGCCGTCACCGGGTGGTCGGGTTCGTGAACCACAAACCCGTGTTCACCGCCTGCCCCCCAAGGGTGTCCAGCGAAGTGGCCGCCGATCATTTCCGTGTAGGCATCCGAACTTTTGAAAGTGTCGCTCGCGGCATGGAAGCCGACGAAGGCCTTTCCTGACTTGATCCATGCCAGGAAGCCGGTCAGGTCGGGCACCGGCAGTTCGCCAGTGGTGCTTACGAACATCACGCCGTCGAAGTCTGCCAACACAGCCGGATCAAACGCCTTGGTGAACTGGGCAGCCAGATTCTCCTGCCAGGCTGGATCGTCCTTATTCCCCGATGGCATGCGGAGGTAGTCGAGGTGGTAGAGACCCGTCGAGCGGCCGAGTTCCTCGAGCACCACCTCGGCCCTCTCGATCGAGCCGTGCCGGAAGCCGGCTGTCGCGCTGACGGCAAGGAAGCGGGCTGGCTTCGTCGGCTCGGCGGCGGGACTGATTACCGCGCCAGTCAGAACGACTGCCACGAGCGCGAAGAAGGCGGGGTGACGGAAAAGCATCGGCCTGTTCTCCAAGAGGGGGGCACTTGATTGGGAAGCGGAGGGGCAGCGGTCTCAGCCGGCAAGCCCCGGATCAGTGAACGCGATTACGGTTTCCCGATGCACCAGAGCGAGTCGTGGGTGCGGAGAAAAATACGGCCATCGACACAGACTGGGGTGGCAACTGTCATCTCATCGACGCTGCCGGTGCCCACAAGCTCAGCTCCCACGCCGGCTGGCGGGGGAGCGAGGAGCATCGAGTGGCCATCCTCGCGGGTGACAAGCACTTTGCCGTCCACGAGCACCGGCGAAGCACTGTAGGCGTTGCGGTTCTTCGGCAGCTCTTCTTCCCAGAGGGTCTGCCCTGTGGCGGCCTCGAGACAGACGACCAGCCCCTTGTCGGTGCAGACCACAATCTGGCCATCGTGTGCTGCGGGAGTGGGAACATCTGCGCCGAGATCCTTGCGGGCCCAGGCGACATGGGTGTCGGTCACGTCCCCCTGACCGCCTCGGCGGATCGCCGTGATCGTGCCTCCTCTGGCGTATGGCGCGACGATCAACTCATCGATCGCCACTGGCGAGGCGATGGAACGGAAGAAGGTGTTTTCATCGGGGTTGAGCCTGCCTACCCGCCAGAGTTCCCGGCCGTCGGCCGCATCGTGGGCCGTGACATGATCGGCTCCGAGGACCACGAGAAGCTCCTCTGGCTCGCCCCAGGCTGGATTGCCAGGTAGGACGAGCGGCGTCGTGTAGCTCTGGGCCGCCTCGTCCGGAGCGTCGAGCACGCGATCGTGCTTCCAGAGCAGCTCACCGGTGGCACGGTCAAAGGCCACGAGGTAGCTCGGACCCGATTGCATCACAGCCACGACGACCGCCTTGTCGGTGAGGACCGGGGAGGTACCGAGATCCCACCACAGCGTGTCTTCACCGAATCGCTCCTGGAGGTTCGTCTTCCAGACCACCTCGCCGTCATCCAGTTTCAGACAGGCCAGTTCGCCACTCTTGAAATACACCCACACAGACTTGCCATCAGTGACCGGCGAGGAATTGCAGCCCGTGGCCTTCTTGTGCTTGCCCACCCGTTCGGCCCCAAGTTCCCGCCGCCAGCGCTCCTGGCCCGCCCGATCGAAGCACATCGCGGCGTCTTTCCCTTCAATGCCACAGGTGAGAACGATTCGCTCACCCCACACTGCCGGTGTGCTGGCGCCCAGACCGGGGAGCGGCAACTTCCAGATCACGTGGTCGTTCGCTCCCCACCTGGTGACGTAGCCTCTGCCCTGGGCTGTGCCGTCGCCGCCGAGTCCTCTCCAGTTTGGCCAGTTGTCGGCCCAACTCACCGGCAGGGCGGTGCAGGCCAGCGAACCCGCGACTGCTGCGACCCTGAGAATCCGCATACCCACGCTCCCACGTTTGGAACTCGACTGATGCCCACCGTCCTCCGAGTCTACCGCGTGGACTCTCCTCAGACATGCCTCACCAGCGGCCGCTTGCCGGGCCGGGCTGGTGCCAGGAGGATAAGGCTCCTGAACCAGAGCAGGTGTGGCGAATTGTGAGCCGCCTGACCACCTCAGAAAAGGATTCGCATGCCTTCCATTCTGCCACTTGTCCGCCGCAGTCTCCTGGCCTGTGTCGCAGTGGCCGGTCTGGGATTCTCACAGCCTCAAGGCTGCCGCGGGCAGATTGCTGACCCGCAGACCACCAGTCGGCCGAATGTGATCGTGATCCTCGTCGACGACATGGGCTGGCGGGATCTCTCCTGCCAAGGGAGCGAGTTCTACGAGACACCCAACATTGACCGGCTGGCGGCGGACGGAATGCGGTTCACGCGAGGCTACTCCGCCTGCACTGTCTGCTCGCCGTCTCGGGCGGCGCTGATGACCGGGCAATATCCGGCCCGGCTTCACATCACCGACTGGATTCCGGGGCACGACTTACCCGACGCCAAACTGCTTCCTCCCAAGTGGACACAGTTCCTGCCGCTCGAGGTGACGACGCTGGCCGAGCGACTCAGAACGGCTGGCTATGCCACGGCCAGCATCGGCAAATGGCATCTTGGAGGCCCGCAGTTCTATCCCGAGCATCAAGGCTTCGATGTCAACCTGGCTGGGTACCATCGGGGGCAGCCCCCCAGTTACTTCTCCCCGTATCAGATTCCCAACCTGAGCGAAGGACCAGACGGTGAATACCTCACCGATCGAGAGGCCGCCGAGGCGGTGCGGTTCATCACCGCTCACCGCGACGAGCCATTCTTCCTCTATCTGCCCCACTACTGCGTGCATACGCCGATCCAAGGCAAGCCTGACGTGAAGGCGAGGTACGCCGCCAAAGAGGTCGCCAGCCAGCAGCCCCAGAATCCGGAGTATGCCGCGATGGTAGCGAGTGTTGATGACGCCTTGGGGAGGATCGTCGAGACGCTCACAAGCCTCGGCATCCGGAAGCAGACCATGATCTTCTTCACCAGCGATAACGGCGGACTCGCTCGGATAACTGATAATCGTCCCCTGCGGGCCGGCAAGGGATCGGCCTACGAGGCGGGGGTGCGGGTGCCGGTGATCGTTTCCTGGCCTGGGGTCACACAGCCGGGGAGTACGAGCGACGTGCCGGTGATCACTCACGACATCCCCGCCACGATCCTCTCGGGAACGGGTGTCGGTCCGGAACCTACCCAGCCGATGGATGGCTGCGACCTGTCGGCCGTTCTCGCAGGTGGCGACCTCGATCGCCCGGCCCTCTACTGGCACTACCCCCACTACCACCCGGGAGGCGCCACCCCCTACTCAGCGATCCTGGCGGGCTCCTGGCGGCTTGTCCACTTCTATGAAGACGACCACGACGAACTCTATGATCTTGCCCAAGACCCAGGCGAAACCCACGACCTCGCCGCCACCGAGCCGGACCGCCGAGCGACCCTCCGCAGCCAACTCGACACCTGGCTCACTGAAACAGGAGCCCAGCGGCCAATTCCCAACCCGAACATGGGAGCGGCCAAGTGAACGGCCGGACGCCGAACAGTCATCCTGCGGCGGCAGACTTGTTCCACAGTCTGTGAGCCCCAATCATCCGCTCCGTTTGCGGCCGTGCCGACAATCCGTTTGAATGCCGGGCCCAAAGATCAACGGTTTCATTCCCGCCAGGAGTCCTTCCCGATGCCCAAGCAGACGATCGCCGCTCTCGACCCCGCCGGTAAGGCCATTCTCGTCCGGGTGGACTTCAACGTTCCCCAGGACGATGCGGGGGCCATCACCGATGATCGTCGAATCCGGATGGCCTTGCCGACGATCCGCTCAATCATCGACCGCGGCGGCAAGGCGATTCTGATGTCCCACCTCGGCCGGCCCAGCGGCAAGGGCTTCGAAGCCACC
>ERZ889217.1148-NODE-1148-length-13994-cov-14.083435_pt1 | contig 13994 bp, 11 predicted proteins | sample MGYA00521098_ERZ889217 | MGnify/ENA primary metagenome ERZ889217 (study PRJEB32303, sample SAMEA104408613) | aquatic metagenome | biome: Brackish water; feature: Pelagic; material: water | place: Baltic Sea | collected 2014-06-10T22:04:00 | depth 2,362 m ...
ATCTCTGGCCTACCCAATAAGGCCCAAGGAAGCACCTTTATTGTTGGCCTAGACGGCAAGTCATATCAATAAAATTCATATCGGACCCGTTGCTCAACTTAGGCTTTGGGTCCGATGGCAAAATAAGGGGCATTCAACCAAATTCGTAGACGCTTTTCGTAGCGCAGATTGGCATCTTTCGACACTTAAACACTGATTAAAATTTTGGACTGTTTTGCGCTGTAATATTTCGTGTAATGATGTCAAGACTTGCATGATGTCACTCTTGACACTTAAAGCCGTTTTAGATCGTATAAAAAAACCGAAAACCTTAGGTCGTTGCCCTGACACTCGTTAAGATACCGTTTACCAATAGGTGATCAACACTGCGACCACGTTACCCATGAGGAGTTTGACATGACAGAGGATCCTCGCTGCTGCGGCAGCGGCACCTGCATTATTAATACAGCAGGTCGGTGTTGGTGCGGACAGCAATGGGATGGCGAAAAGATGTGTTTTCCTGCCCTAAATACAAACGACGACGATGGCCATCCTAGCAACACAGATTCGAAGGGTTCGTCAGCCCATAACGATCAGGAAACCGATTAGATCGCACGGATTAATCAAAGTTGTACTTGGCACTTGAAGCCACATGATGAAAAAGAACCCAAAAATCGCCATCGCTGGTTTTGCGCTTGAGGCCAATAGCCTTTCACCAGTATCCACTCGGGAAGACTTTGAAAAATCCTGCTGGTACGAAGGTGAAGTCATCACGACTCTCGCGCGACAAACCAGCCATTTACCAGCAGAAGTGACGGGGTTCTATGCACGGATGGATGAAATCGCGCCGTGGACGGCTGCGCCAACGATTGTCATTGGTGCACCGCCCGGTGGACCTGTTATTGAAGCGGTCTGGCGCGAGTTCATGCAAAAGCTTGAAGTGGGTTTGCGCGAGGCCATGCCAGTGGATGGCGTTTATGTTGCCAACCATGGCGCCTCGAGTGCCGAGCATCTTGATGATACCGAAGGAGACATGATGGCGTTGATCCGCGCCATCGTTGGCCCAGAGGTCCCCGTGATTGCCACACATGATTTGCACTGCAATGTCTCTGAGCGTACGATCGATGCGCTTGACGCGCTGATCAGTTACCGCACAAATCCCCACGTTGATCAGCGCGAACGGGCCGCAGAGGCTGCAGACCTGATGGTAGAAATGCTCAGTGGCCAGAAAACCACCAAGGCTTTTATTCGCATGCCAATCACACCACCCTCTGTGACACTGCTAACAGCACGCGGTCCATACGCAGATCTGATCAACATGGGCACGGCGATGATGCAGTCTGCTCTTGAGGGCCCAATCGCCAACGTGTCTGTGTCAGCGGGTTTTGTATTTTCTGATTTACCAAAGTGCGGCATGACAATTTCGGTCACCTCGCGCGGTGACCTCAATGCCGCACGCCGTTGTGCGCTAAAAATAGCGCGTGCCGCTTGGGCTGATCGTGGTCGCTATGTGCCGGACATGCTTGAGATTGCCCAAGCGCTGGAAAAGGCAAAACAGACTAATTTGCCATTGTTATTTGCCGATGTGGCAGACAATCCTGGTGGTGGCGGACGTGGTAACACGACTTGGCTGCTGTCTGCGTTCAATGAGGCGAAGATCCCAGGCGTCTTATTGGGTGTATTTATTGATCCTGAATTGGCCCAGCAAGCGCATCTTGCTGGTGAGGGTGGAGAGTTTGAAGCGGTCTTTAATGCGACTGAAAGCCAGTTCTCAAAACGCTACTCTGCCAAAGCCCGGGTGCTAAAGCTCACCGATGGTGAGTGCGTCGGTCGTCGCGGCATTTACAAAGGGAAGATATTCTCGCTTGGTCCCTCAGCCCTCATAGCGCTCGTTGACACAGGAACACGCGTGGTGGTCGGGACCTTGCGACGACAGCTCTGTGATCCTGCCATGCTTGAAATGCATGGTATCGATATTTCTAAGGTGCAAGTCTTAATTGTGAAAAGTCGCGGTCACTACCGTGCTGGTTTTGATGAGTTTTTCCCCGAGGCTCAAATCTTTGATGTGGATAGCCCTGGCTTAACCACGCCCAATCTCAAAAACGTTGATTTCAAGCGTTTACCGCGACCCGTGTTTCCAATCGATCATGACGCAACATGGACCGAGCCGGATTGGGCCAAGGGTTTACTGTGATAGCCATCCTAAGAATCAAACCAGCCAAATTTTGAGAGGCTTTGGCTACCCTCTATCTCACAATAGATGGCTGCTTTTTGAATCTCGGCTCCCCAACCAAGACTAGAACCCAACTGGCAGATAAAACGTTTTGATGCAAGAACACACATGGCACCTGAGTCGTGACCCAAAGTTGAACTTTTAAACTTGAATCCGACAAATTATTGATTCACAGGCACTACCTGAGCTGTGGGAACCGTCTGCTGAAATGAGGTGCGTTTCATCAGTCGCTCGAAGAGCTTAAGTAAGTTCGGTGCGTCTGTACGCCAGTTATAGTCTGCGTAGCGAAGATCGAGATAACCGAGTGCGCTACCAGTTGCAATCTCAGCGAGCCCAATGTCCAAAGCGGTAAAACTTCCAGAAGGCAGCAGTTGGCGATCCAGTTCATGAACTCCTGCTCGTATTTTTTCTGCTTGTCGACTAAGCCAGAATTGGCTGCGAGAGCCTTCGGGCCGCTGGTTTTCCAGAAAGGTCATCACTACCGCATCACAAATGCCATCAGCCACGACCTCCACGAGTCGGTGGGCTATCTTTCCATGCTTGTCTGTTGGCAGATGCCCAGGTCTTTCGAGCTCCAAGTACTCAAAAATCACTTTGGAATCGTGAATAACGCGACCATCATTGAGTACCAGTGTCGGTATTTTAGCGAGCGGGTTAAGGTCTTTTATTCGACTTTCCGGCTGCCATGGATTATCTATGATGATTTCATGCGGAATCTGCTTCTCAAGCAAAGTGATGCGCGCTTTTCGAGCGAATGGGCTGGGGGTTGCTATAAATAGTTTCATAAAAAAATGAGCTTAAGTTAGCGCGAGAAAAAAAATATATTCACAGGTTAATCGCTTTCAAAGGCACGTCATGGTCACCTTAACACTACAACAAAATCACTACCTTTAACTATCCGCAAGATTTTTCTACCGATTATTAGCGATCGGTGTGTTGGTTCCACCCATGATCGTTGATATGGCGTGACCTGTCTGGTTTTATCGGAGCCTACGTTTGTAAATGAAAATGGTCTGATAAAACCAGACAGGTCAATCTCAACTGAGCTGGCTAAAAGAACTGAAAAATCAAAAAAATACACTTTGACTTATTGATCAACGATAAAGCCGTCATAGTGAGCGCGCATCGAAATAGGCTTTATCAAAGGAGGTCTAATTTTGTCAGCATCATGCAAAATATTCATCCCCAAACCAGGACCATTTGGAATATCAACAAAACCGTTTTTAGGTAACGGCACCTTGTCAACAACATTGCTCCCTAAATGGATGGGTAGGGACTCGAAAGTACCGGACTCAAAGCCAGTCGCGTACTCTTGAATGGCAAAATTTGGAATGGCAGCCGCAAGCTGCAGACAAGCCGCCAACCCAATCGGAGACAATGGGTTATGCGGAACAATTTGCACTTGGTGCGCCTCTGCTATCGCAGCCACTTTTTTGGCTCCCGTGATGCCACCACAGAGGCATAGATCGACACGCGCGTACTCAACACCCCCTCGGGCCATCAGCATTTGAAACTCATAAATATTTGAGAAACGCTCGCCCGTTGCAATGGGAATATGAATTTTTTCTGCAACACGTGCCATCGCATCATTGCTTTCAGGGCGAATGGGATCCTCAATAAACATTGGGTGTGTGTGCTCAATGCCGCGCGCAAAAACAATTGCCTCGGCAGGGGTCAAACGCCTATGGATTTCCAACAGTAAGTCAACACGATCACCCACCACTTCACGCATGCGCTCGGTATTTTCGATGGCATCACGCATTTTTTTGATGTGGGTCTTAAAGTAAACCTGATCGTTTCCTTCGTCTAGAAAGGGATTAAGGTGTCCGAAAGCCGTGAATCCAGCATCCATTTTTACCTGACACTCAGCCAATATTTTTTCGATGGTGCTTTCGTAAATATGACCGTAAATGCGTGCTTTCGTTCGTGCAGCTCCGCCTAGCAATTCATAAATAGGAACATTAAGCGCTTTACCTTTGATATCCCACAGTGCCATGTCAATAGCCGATATGGCAGCATTTTCAGCCAAGCCTTGAAAGTAACTGAAACGATGCATCACATTCCAGTGATGTTCGATGGGATAAGGATCTTTCCCTTCCAGATATTCAGAAAATCGTTTGATACAGGCACCTGCTGCTTCAATGTGGCCCCAAGTTCCAGCTTCACCAAACCCTGTAATACCCTCATCGGTTTCGACTCGGACAAACATAAATTGGCCGACATGCCAAGGCACAACTTTGACGATTTTCATATCGATTCTCACTCTTGTGGCTGATAAATCTTGCTTGGTTTCATGTACGTCGTGCAACACGTTTTAAGGCTGGTGAAACACTTTGTACGGCGTTTTACAACTTATCGGTTCTGTGGTCAGTGATTCATTGAGTCTTTATTCATCTGAAGGCCATCGGTGGTCACCGTTGATCAGAGCCTTTTTTAGAAATCCACAAACACAGGTCTAGGTTGTTGAATGGCTTTCACATTCACAAACGTATCCAAATGGCGTCAGATAGTCCAGCGTTAAATGCGGTCTATTGGCGTTGCAATAGTCGCGACACTGCTCAATAAAACCCTAGTCGCCACCCTTTTGCCAGCGCTTACGGGGCTTAATCAGCATTTTCAGCGAACCAAGTGCACTGGTCAACTGCATCGGCACAGCGCCCTCAAACGCCGGGCTCGTATCGCAGCATACCTATTGTGGGTAACCGTGCTTTACCGCTGTAAGTTTTAACATGCTGGCGTCAATGACTTCGACCACGCGTTAATCCCGATTCGAACAGGCAATACCCACAAACAGCGACTTGAAATGGGCCGTGGTTTTATACAAGTTGCGGGGTCAGTTCAAGGGGAGTACTCTTAATTCGTCACCATCACAACTACCCTCACAAAAGGTTCGTCATGTCCGTGCAAGCACTCAAAACAAACACTCAAGTCGATGCCATTGAACAAGCAAAAATTCATCTCGCGGCGGCCAATCGGCTGGCTGTTTTGGATGATTTACACGAAGGGATTGACAACCACTTTACGGTATCAGTGCCTGGGCAAATAGACCGTTATCTCATTTTGCCTTTCGGACGGCATTGGTCCGAGGCGCGGGCGAGCGATATGATCGTCTTTAATGAAAAAGGTGAAACGTTCGAGGGCCAAGGGGTTGTCGAGCTCTCGGCGCAATGTATTCACGCACCGCTTCATCGTCTCACAGGCGCAAATGTCGTGCTGCATACCCATCAAAACTGGGCAATGGCACTTAATATGCTTGCAGACAACCGACTATTGCCTGCGAGCCAAACCGCCGCTTTTTTTCATGGCATGATCGCCTATGACGACACCTACACCGGGGTGGCTAATTTTGTTAACGAAGGCGAAAGACTTGCGGCAGCCATTGGCGATAAAAAAGTGTTGTTCATGAAAAACCATGGCGTTGTGGTCGTCGGTGATACTGTTGCGCAAGCATACAAACGTCTTTACAAACTCGAGCGTGTGTGTCGCGCGCAAGTGCTCGCCATGAGCACTGGCAAACCCATTCAGGTCTTATCCGAAGACGTTATTGCTGCTGTGCAAAAACCGTCAGTTGATGACCGTCATTCCAGAGACGTCCGCGATCAGCTTTTCTTTGAAGCCATGATGCGTGTTTTGGATCGAGACTTACCAGGCTATGCCGACTAACGGGTGCTATTTCACATTAAGCCGCCAACCCGTTTTTTTGCGTGACAAGATCCCCAACCGCGCCTGTCCTCATCGCCTTGGGCGAGGGACCAATTAAATCTTGGTGACAAACGTCATAACCCACGGAAAAACTCAAGCTGGTGTGTTCAAAAGTTGATCCTGTTGGTGGGTTTGTATCAATCCCTAGTTTGATTGTCAGCTTCTTGCCGCGTTGCAGATTGTAAAATCGCAAATGCAGTCGCTTCGCCACCGAGGTATCTTTAATCAAGGCTGCCTTGACGCTGCTAACTCAGATAATTCGCGTTCAAGATGAAATCATTTTTTTGTCACATGCACTAATAATTTGTCTCTATCAACAAAGGACTGGCACCTTGATTTTTTTCTAATTTAGAATCACAAATGGATTCACCATGCTGGGTAACTAATATGCCATCACTGTCACACCCTTCAAATTGGCGTGCCACTGATTTACAACAGGATCAAAGCTGGATTTTGAGCATTGATGAACAAGCTCGCCAGGAAATGATTAAGGCAGTTGTAGCAGTTGCAGACCCTAACAAGACTTTGTTTGATTACAGACGAGAAGACTTCATATGGCCACGGACCAATGCGTTTCTGAGCGCCGCGCTGCAAGAAGTCAAAAACCGAAGAGGTATTGCCTTAATCAAGGGCTTGCCTCGAGCGAACCTGACTGCACATCAGTTTGAGATTTTGACTTGGGGACTCGGCTTGCATGCTGGCGTGCCACGACCACAGGGCAAGGAAACGCAATATATTTCAGCAGTCCGAGATGCCGGTGTGTCCTATCGTACAGGTACGGGCAGAGGCTATTCTTCGAATGCGGATCTTGATTTTCACACGGACTCCTCTGATATTGTTTTTCTGAGTTGTTTCAATAAAGCCGTCTCGGGTGGCAAAACAATCGTCAGCAGTTCAATGGCTGGGCACGATGTCATGGTGCGCGAATATCCAGAACAGGCAAAATGGTTGTATGAGCCGATTGCGTTTAGTCGTCAAGGCGAGCAATCACCCGACGAAGGCCCTTTTGTGATGCAGCCCGTTTTTTCAGCGCAAAACGACAAGTGGTTTGGGCGTTGGAACTGGAACCGCGTGCGTAGCGCGCAAAAAATTGAAGGGGCCCCGCAACTGAGCGCTGAACACCATGCCGCACTTGTGCAGTTTGATCGCGTGATGCGTCGTCCTGACATTGCGTTTGAAATGTGGTTGGAGCCAGGTGACTTGCAAATCATTAATAGCCACGTGACTTTGCACTCGCGTACAGAATTCACGGATCACGATGACCCTGATCAAAAAAGATTGTTGTACCGCCTTTGGATCGCCCCGCCAGATAGCGAGCCGTTGCCAGCGTGTTGGCGAGATCTATACCGTAGCTGCGAGCCAGGAACAGTCAGGGGCGGTATTCGGGGGTTCAAGCATGATGCACAGTGCGCTGAGTTTGAGGCGCGTCAGGCAAGCGCTTGTGGCATGCAACCGTACAAACTTTAAGATAATTAACAGTTAGACTTTCTCAAAACGGGTTGCACTTCTTACTTGAATCTAAGCAACGGTAAAATTCAAAACTTGATTAAATCTCAAGTCAAGATCAAAGCTTAGGCAGCTGAGTTTTAGCCAAAAGAACAAGCCGAAGGCGGGTTTTTAAATAATGGCTCCCCAACCTGTGCTCAAACCTGGGACTTGCGGATTAACAGCGCAGGATAAATGTAGAAAGTTTATTTATTTCAATGGGTTATGTAGAAAATATCTGGTCGTGTAACAAACCGTGCAATGACAGGTACCAAATCCTCTGTACATCGAATTCGCTTGAAATTTAATTTATCGGGTGCACAATAATTCCATGCGGATTGAGTATGACCCTGAAAAGCGCAGCACTACCTTGAAAGAGCGTGGTTTGGATTTCGCACGAACCACTGAAGTATTTCAGGCAGTACATTTCACCGCATAAGATACCAGACTCCAATACCAAGAAGATCGATTCATAACCGCAGGATGGTTAGATGCTCGATTGGTAGTTTTAGTGTGGACACCTCGCGGCGAGGCCCGTCGCATCATCAGTATGAGGAAAGGAAATGACCGCGAAAAAGCGCTCTAAGACCGCCACTTGGAAAGATCCTGACGACGCACCAGAACTAACAGAGGACTTTTTCAAGAATGCAGACCTATATTTGAGCGTCGTATTTCGCTTTAACTAAAACGGCCCCTTCCAAACGCCGGGGCGACTCATCACAACAATCATGTCACGCCCGGCCTGAGTAAGAAGGCCTGTCCTTGCGCCGAATATGGATTGCCCACCAGACTGTTACAACCCATTCGGAAACCCGTTGGCATTTGGACAAGCCGACTGACATCGCCCATCATTGAATAAACGCTTTAGCCGACAAAATCGCCTAACGGCAACACCTCCATGCTGATGGGAATGAGCTGGAACACCAGGTCGTTGTGGTCCCCATCACCGCCACCAAACATGTCTTCGACGCCATAGGTATTGGGTGCGAGCTCCCTGAAGTGATTTAGCTTATCAGCGTTGGCTTGCTCAAACGCAAACCAGTTGTCACCCGCTGAGGTCGTGATCACCGGTGCGAAAAAAACGCTATCAACTTCATCATGACCCATGTTCTTCGAAAATATAGTCAATTGCTCCTCATCTAGCGAGACGCGGTTTTCCATGTGGAGAGCACTAAACTCAGTCGCCAATTGCAGGGCTAGTGCAGCATATCCTTCATCACCTGGCGCAAGCGTCACACCGGTGTCAGGATGACGAATAGTTCCGTCAGCCCCTTCAATCAAATAGAACTGCAACGTGTTTTGATAGCCCGAATCTTCATTGGTATAGATTAAACCCTCTAGCTGGTGACCGCCGAACACGCTGACATCCAATACGAAAGTGCCATGATGCAGCATGTCTTTTTCAATCAAATGATCCACACTGTCAGGCAGCCCATTGGTGCCTAACGACATAGAAAACATGAGGGTCATGGGAATTCCTGCTTCGGTTGTGCTGTTGGAACTGTCCCCCGCTACATTTTCAAACGTCCCATTTACATTGGTCAAAGAGCTTTGAGGGTATTTCACGACCAAGAAGCCATCCTCATTTTGGACAATTTTACCCGTCTTAAAAAGGGCGCCACCCGTCGCAGTTACTTGCGTATTTAGGGCATCCGTTTCGGAGCCGATGTTGCTTCCAATTTTCGGCGAATAGTTTTGCGAGGGGTCAAGCGGATCGAGAATGCTCACGGTCGCGTCTTCTTGCGCATCAATCTTGCCGTTTACATTTTTGTCAGTCCATTTCAAATCCGTGATCAGCACGGCATGGCCTTGTGGACTGCCACCAGGCGACGGATAAAAACCGCCCGCCAAAATGGCGTCGGAACGCAGCAAAGAAGCACGCAAGAATTCGCCCGTTACCTTCTGCTCCGTAAATAACTCGCTGTATTTGGAAGCGGGACCTATTTCAGGAAATCCGTTTTGTGCAGGCCTACCCCAACCAGCGATGTTAATGTTGTCAGAATTGGTTGACACGCCAATGGCGGAGAAAGAGACATGATCCCTGAGGCCATTGTGTTTAAGATACTGATCCATACCAATGACGGCGAGCGCTGGAAAAGTGCCTGGCGGTATGCTGTTGGGTGACGTATAAAAGTAATTTTCCGCGAGGTCAGCTCGCACCGACACCCAACCACTGTATTCCTTAAGTTGCGCATATTCCCCACCGGCAAACCCGGGTTTGCTAACGATGTAGGTCAGTGCATTCGTGGCCGAAGTCGGTACACAAGCTTCGCCGTGGAACAATTCGAGTTGAGGCAAATAACCAAAGTATTGATTAAGTTCGACTGAGTAGTTCATGTTGGGTGTGTAATTTAATGTAAGGTTAGCCTATACGCTTTAGACGGGAACATAACGTCTTAAGCTTACATTAGTGGTAAAAAAAGTTCAACCCCCCCCGAAGAAAATAATTTCAGTCGTGATATTCCAACAGCGTGACAAGTCGGCTCAATATGTCGATCAATTTCTGGATTTGAAACCGCTCTACCTGGCCAAGCAACTACTCAACAAGGTGTTACTAATTAGGACTTAATACCCAAACGTGGCAAGAAATTGAAGAGGCGTTGCCTTAAATCGATTGAGCGCTTGGATCAGAGTCCTGCCCGTTGGATGCTCGATTGGTAGTTTTGGTGTGGACACCTCGCGGCGAGGCCCGTCGCATCATCAGTATGAGGAAAGGAAATGACCGCCAAAAAGCGCTCTACGCCCGCCACTTGGAAAGATCCTGACGACGCACCAGAACTGACAGAAGACTTTTTCAAGAATGCCGACGTATACGAAGGCACCAAACTTAAAAGTAAAACGCGAGGCAGACCGAAGTCTGCGACGCCCAAAGAGCCGGAAAACTGCGATTGGATGCCAATGTGCTTGCTGCCCTGCGTGCCAGTGGCGAAGGCTGGCAGACACGAATCAATGATGCCTTGCGTGCATCGTTAAAGCTAGCCGGACAACTTTAGAGTCAAGCACTTGAAATTCTACGCAGGCGAAAAAATAGCCATCTTTCTCGCAAAAGATGGCTGCTTTTTAAATCTTGGCTCCCCAACCTGGGCTCGGAACAAGGACCAGCGGGCTTAACAGAAAATCCGGTTGTTTAAATGTCAAATAAAAACAACGACCTATCTTCAAAAAAAAGCCACCTTGTAATAATTCGTGTCATTGAACCAAGCGCTGCATTATGCAACGCTTGGGCATTCGGGTCAGTTTTTGCTCATTACAAAAAAAACGCAAAATTCTTGGTACCGCCACACTCATTAACGCGTGAGCCACCAGCCAACCACAACCCCTAGCAACCAAGAGCAACTTTTAGGGCATACCCGAGAAATCTGCTTGCACAGAAGTGATGTGGATTATGGCACCCTCCTCCTGTGTATCAGTCGACCGCAAGTGAACGAAAACCTTCCGACAAAAAAATCATGCTGGGCGCGTTAGATCTTGGCTCACACAACATTGAAACACCGGGACAAGTCAGCGCGTTTTCGCGCAGGACCGAAATTCGTCGCGGCCGAGAACTTGATACTGGCACCGGACTGCGGTATGAAATACTTGCCACGCGACGTCGTCCAGCAAGATTTGTGCCCTCGCTGAGGGCACAAAAATCGTCCGGCAAAAGTTGGCCCAACGTGACTAAGTTGTTAAAAGCTCAGGATGCATTGAGTGCCAGGGCGTTGCTTGTTCAAAGGCAGCCCCAGCGCGCAGCAAAGTCACTTCATCAAAGTTTTTCCCAATCAGCTGCAATGACAAAGGTAGACCTGCCTGTGAGAGGCCGTTCATGACCGCAAGCGCAGGGTGACCCGTTAAATTAAAAGGCACGCGCGCCTGTCTCGTATAGGTCCTCACAGCTTCTGATACATCATCAATTCGGCATGCGGCTTCGAAAGAATTTGCTGCGAGCAACAAATCAACATCGCCAAACGCCTGATTCACCTTATCGATGAGTTCACCTCGACTCTGCATTGCTTGCACGTAGTCACCACCCCCAATAAATGCACCACACAGCAGCTTGCGCCTAGACATTTGTGCATAATCCTCAGGGCGCTCTCGCAGATTTCGCGCATGAACAGCCCAACCCTCTGCCATCAGAATGACTTTTTGAGCTGCCCCAAAGGCCTGCAAACTCGGTAAGTGAATATCATGCACCTCTGCGCCTAGGGAACGAAATACCTCGCAGGCTTGCTCAAGCGCGTGTGTCACTTCTGGATCGGCAATGTCGTCTTGTTCATGAAAATGGCGGACGAAACCAATTCGCAATCCTTTGACGCCAAGCTTAAGGTCCCGCGTGTAGGAAAGGGGTCGTGGATGCGTGACTGCCGACGAAGTACGCGCCATGACATCGAGAAGCAGTGCGACATCCTCGACTGTCCGTGCCATCGGACCCACATGATCCAGCGACATGGCCAACGGGTATACGCCGCGCCTAGACACCAAGTCGTACGTCGGTTTAAGTCCAGCCAAACCGCAAGCCGCTGCGGGATGACGGATAGAACCACCCGTATCGGTACCGAGCGCTAGCGGCAGAAATCCCGCCGCCAATGCTGTCCCCGAACCCGAAGAGGAACCCCCAGGATGATGGTTGATATTCCATGGGTTACGGGCGGGCGGAAACGGCAAATCAAAGGAAGGTCCGCCAATGGCGAACTCATGCAATGAAAGCTTGCCAAACATAATGGCGCCTGCAGCGCGTAATGCCGACACCACGCAGGCATCCTCGCGGGCGATGTGGGCACGCATCACGACTGAATGGCAAGAGGTGGTTTGACCTGCCATGTCAATGATGTCCTTGATTCCAACAGGCACACCGTGCAAGGGGCCTAGACTTCGACCGGCACGCAACGCTTTCTCAGCGTGCATCGCCTGGTCAAGCGCAGCCGTACGATCAAAGTGAATAAATGCATGGTATTGAGGATCATGCGCTTCAATTCGCTCAAGCAACGCCTCTGTTAGCGCAACGGGTGACAAGATCCCGGCAGCATAACCACAACTAATTTGCGATACGGTCATCCAATGTTTCATGACTTCACCCGCATGACAGGCCAAACTTCAGCCGTGTTGTCCGAAGAGGCTTTAAAAGAAGCGCGCACTTTTAGTGCCGTACGCGCCGCAATCTGAAGATCATCGGGAAATCGCTCAAGTGCGCGCTCAAGGCCTGCCATTCTGGCAAGTGTTTGAATATCGAGAAGTTCTTGTGCCGCCTGGTCTGCAAGACTCTCCTTGGCGTTTTGATTTTGATGAGCGACGTGGGTCTTGCTATTTTTAAAACTACTCTGCTCAGACATCATTTTCTCCGACTTCATGTCTATTTCAAGGTGAATTTCTTGCTACGAATAAATGTGCCAAAATCCGCGCGCTCTGGTTGCGAATAATGTCTCGCCTTGTCTTCGGACCAACCGTTGAATGCCGCATCCGGATAGATTTTTGCGTAACGTTGGCGTCGCAAGGGAAACAGGGCATGACGTTTTTCATCGTAGAGCGCGATTTGCTCTTTTAAGCCTGACTCATTGAATTGATTGACGTGGACGGTGACGGCCGTTGGCAGGCGCGGCATGATGCGGCCAGGCTCGAGCGGATAGCCCACACACAAACCTGCGACAGGAAAGACGGCATCTGGTAAGCCCAGGATATCGCTGGTTTGCGCGGGATGATTCCGTACTGCACTAATCGGTACCGTGACAAGACCAACCGCTTCAGCCGCTCGAATAAATTGCGTCATCACGATGCCCGCATCAACTGCCGCGTTCATAAAGTGATCCAAGTGATCATTGACGAAAGGTTTACCGCGCCACTCCCCAATTTGTCTGATACGACGATTGTTCCCACAAAACACCAGAAAAACAGGGGCGTCGTTGATCCACGGCATATCTGGAATGAGCTCCGCAATCGCCTTGACACGCGCTCGATCCTCCACATGCACGATATCAGCCTGTTGAAGATCGGATTTTGAAGGGGCGGACAAGGCACAAGCAAATAAGAGCGCAAGCAACTCAGCGTCAAGCTCTCGTGCCTGCCACTTGCGATGCGAACAATGCTCGAGCATGCGTAGCAATTCTTCGCCGCCCGTCAGCCCTTCGGGCACCTTGAGATGCTCTCCAAATCGTTTTAACGCCGCTTCGGCTATGTGTTGAGACAGCGTGACCGCGTATTCAGACATGGTAAGTATCCTGTTAGTTCTCTCAAAACTGCATTTGATAGCGGGCAGCATACGCGCCCCTTTTGACAAGAAGTTCAGTATGGGAACCCTGTTCGACCACGTTACCTTGATCCATCACCACAATCTTGTCAGCATTTTGAACCCTCGACAAGTAATGGGCAATAACTAAGGTGTTACGGCCCTTCAATAGGGTTTCCAAAGAAGCCTGCACTTGACGGTCGGACACGTTATCCAAGGCTGAGGTCACTTCATCAAGAATGAAAATAGGTGCATTTTTGATGAGCCCACGCGCAATAGCGCGGCGCTGACACTGACCGCCTGACAAACGGGTGGCGTTATCTGGCAACTCCACAGACTGGTCCAACCAACCCAGATGCTGAGCCATCTCGACTAGCACCTTAGACTTGCGTCGAT
>ERZ889217.1149-NODE-1149-length-13988-cov-5.455107_pt1 | contig 13988 bp, 13 predicted proteins | sample MGYA00521098_ERZ889217 | MGnify/ENA primary metagenome ERZ889217 (study PRJEB32303, sample SAMEA104408613) | aquatic metagenome | biome: Brackish water; feature: Pelagic; material: water | place: Baltic Sea | collected 2014-06-10T22:04:00 | depth 2,362 m ...
GAACCCCCGACATTCTCGGTGTAAACGAGACGCTCTACCACTGAGCTAACCACCCAACGCCGCAAAGTCTAGCCGACTTAAATGGCTGCTAAAGCCGCCTTATATGCAGCAAGATCGCGTGCTTCCCCTGGACCATTTACTACGCTCCAGCGGATAACCCCACTTTTATCGATTACAAAAGTTCCTCTGGTTGAGAAGCCACGCTCGTCTTGAAATACCCCATATTTTTTAGCTACTTCACCATGTGGCCAGAAATCAGCGAGTAATGAAAATTCATATTTTTCGGCATCTGCAAATGCTTTAAGTGAGTACATCGGATCGCACGAAATTGCCAGCAATTCAACTTGATCATTTTGAAATGGCGCTAAATCATCGCGAAGCGCACAAAGTTCGCCAGTACAAATTCCTGAAAATGCAAAAGGATAGAAAAGAACTACAACATTTTTTTTGTCACGGAAAGAAGATAGTGAAACTTTCTGACCATGCTGATTTGTTAATTCAAAATCTGGCGCAACTGAACCGACGGCTGGTGAACTCATTTGATACTCCCTATTTGATTGAAGTTGCTTAATGTGAAGAACTTCAAAGTTAAGCGCTAATTACATCTTAAAGGCTTTAGCGGCGTCCTGCCTTCGGAGCCATCAACTTGGTTGCGCTCCAATCAGCACTAACTGCGAAAGATGAGGCTTGTGCCAAACCTGCGGTTGGGGCACTATCTTGAATATCACTTGGTTCGACATGTCCTGGTCTGCCCATTTTGGGAGTTAATAACCAGATGACACCATTCACTGCTAAAAAAGTTAGTGAGTCAACGAGCGCATCTACTAAATCGCCGTCCTCTTCTCGCCACCACAGAAGTACAACATCTACGACTTCACCATCATCGTCACCTACTGGCTGATTTCCGGAAGTTGCGAAAATTTCTTTGCGTAATTCTTGATCGCAATCACTATCTTCCCCAATCTCAAGGATCAGGTCTCCTGCATTGATACCCAACCGGGTAATCATCCCCGTGCTGCTCACTCACATCCCTTCGATCGGTAGCGGTGCTTCCCCGCTAGTTCCAACGGGAGTAGTCCACTACCCGAAGCGGGGATTGGCAAGTCCTTTTGGGTGAAAAGCCAAGAAAATGCTGAAATAGGTGTGAATGTGACCTATGGCAGGAAAAGGGGGAGAATACTTCCTGGTGGCCTAGTAAGTAAGGGTCAATTATTAAATGAAGGGAGTAGAGCATGGATGAGAAGGTGTCCGGAGCTGCTGATATCCAACTGATTGACCAACTTGTTGATATCGATCCAGAAGAAACAGCTGAATGGCATCAATCACTCGATGCGGCATTAGAAACTGGCGGACCAGTCAGAGCCCGATACTTATTATTAAGTTTGTTACAACATGCACACGAGAAATCAATTTCTGTTTCAAATCTTCGCACCACTGATTACCTCAACACCATTCCCCCACATCTAGAACCAGAATTCCCAGGCGATGAAGCTCTAGAACGTCGCATTCGTGCATTTATTAGATGGAATGCCGCGATCACTGTTCACCGTGCGCAACGCCCAGGCGTTGGAGTAGGCGGACATATTTCTACTTATGCTTCATCCGCATCACTTTATGAAGTTGGCTTTAACCATTTCTTCCGTGGTAAAAATCACCCAGGTGGCGGAGATCAAATTTTTTATCAAGGACATGCAAGTCCGGGAATGTATGCACGTGCATTTTTAGAAGGAAGATTTACCGAACATCAGATGGATGGATTCCGTCAAGAGTTGTCACACGATGGTGGTGGACTTTCTTCATACCCTCACCCAAGATTGATGTCAGATTTCTGGGAGTTCCCAACAGTTTCCATGGGACTTGGTCCAATCAATGCGGTTTATCAAGCGCGTTTCAACCGTTATCTACACGGCCGTGGAATCAAAGATACGAGCGAACAAACAGTTTGGGCTTTTCTAGGCGATGGTGAAATGGATGAGCCGGAAAGTGTTAGCGCATTGTCTCTTGCTGGGCGTGAAGGTTTAGATAATTTAGTTTTTGTTATCAACTGTAATTTACAAAGACTTGATGGCCCAGTTCGTGGCAATGGAAAAATTATTCAAGAACTTGAATCAATCTTTGGTGGCGCCGGTTGGAATGTCTTAAAAGTTGTTTGGGGCCGTGAGTGGGATGAGTTACTTGCTCAAGATCGTGAAGGCGCATTGTTAGATTTAATGAATTCAACTCCAGATGGAGATTTCCAAACATTCAAATCTGAAGATGGCGCATTTATTCGTGAGAATTTCTTTGGCCGCGATCCACGTACAGCAGCGATGGTCGCCGACTGGAGTGACGAGAAGATTTGGAATCTAAAACGCGGTGGCCACGATTACAAGAAACTTTATGCCGCTTACTCTGCAGCTACGCAGAAAAATGGAAAACCGACTGTAATTCTTGCAAAAACAATTAAAGGCTGGACTTTGGGTTCACATTTCGAAGCCCGAAATTCAACCCACCAGATGAAGAAAATGACTTTGGAAGATTTGCGCGAGTTTAGAGATCGTTTGGGAATTCCATTAACGGATGAACAACTCGATCCAAAAACACCTTCTTACTATCACCCAGGTAAAGATTCACCTGAGTACAAGTACATGATGGAACGACGTCAATTACTTGGCGGTTCTATGCCACATCGCCGAAACGTATCCCGTGCCTTGCCACAGCCTCCAGATGAGACTTACGAATCTGTAAATCGCGGCTCAGGTACGCAAGAAATTGCTACAACAATGGCATTTGTTCGCTTGTTGAAAGACCTTGTTAAGGTCCCAGAACTTGGCAAACGAATTGTTCCCATCATTCCTGATGAAGCCCGAACCTTTGGAATGGATTCGCTCTTTCCAACACTCAAGATCTACTCCCCACATGGTCAAAAATATATTTCAGTAGATCGCGAATTGATGCTCTCCTATAAAGAGGCAACAAATGGCGTGATCTTGCACGAAGGAATTAATGAGGCTGGATCAGTTGCATCCTTTACGGCCGTTGGTTCTTCTTACTCAACACATGATGAGCCAATGATTCCGATTTATATCTTTTATTCGATGTTTGGTTTCCAACGAACAGGTGATGCTTTTTGGGCTGCTGCAGATCAACTTTGCCGCGGCTTTGTTATGGGCGCTACTGCAGGCCGCACCACATTAAATGGTGAAGGTTTGCAACATGAGGATGGACATTCACACTTACTTGCTTCTACAAATCCAGCTGTAGTTGCTTACGACCCAGCCTTTGGTTACGAAGTTGGACATATTGTTAAAGATGGATTGCGACGGATGTATGGTGAAGATAGCGAAAATATTTACTACTACATAACCGTTTATAACGAGCCTTATGTACAACCCGCAGAGCCAAAGAATGTAGATGTTGATGGCATTGTCCGCGGAATCTACAAATATAATGCTGCTGCGCAAAAGCGAGATTTAAATGCTCAAATCTTGGCATCTGGCGTCGGAGTTAACTGGGCGATTAAAGCTCAGAAATTACTGCTTGAGGATTGGGGAGTTGCTGCCGATCTTTGGTCAGTTACTTCATGGAACGAATTACGTCGTGATGGACTAGAAGTGGATCGTCACAACATGATGAACCCGGAATCCCCTCGTACTGCATATATCACCACAAAATTAGCGGGCAGTGTTGGTCCAGTTATTGCGGTAAGCGATTTCATGCGCGCCGTTCAAGATCAAGTAGCTCCTTGGGTGGCTAATCCATTTACCTCATTAGGAACTGATGGATTTGGTTTATCTGATACTCGAGGCGCTTTGCGTCGACATTTCCGTGTTGACGCAGAATCAATAGTTGTTGCCACTTTAGCTTCCCTTGTTCGCGAAGGAAAAGTTCAAGTTGCAACCCTTAGGGCGGCGCTCGACAAGTACGCGCTACACGACATCATGGCAGCAGATCCAGGTAATACTGAAGGATCTGGCTAACTATCTTTACGTAGAAATGCTCCCGTAAAGATAAGTAGAGCACACGGAATTAGTAATGCGACTGTAACTGAAGTTAATTGTGCGGTGAGTGAAATAATAATTTTCGATACAAAAACTATTAATGTATTTACTGAATTTAACTGGGCTATCGCAACGCTTGCTGGCAATTTAGAGCGTTTAGTTGCTTGTGAAACAAATATCGGGCCCATGAAAGAACAACCAAGTCCGCCCATGAAAAACCCCAGACTTGCTAGAGCAACCCCACTCCAAGCCGAATAATCAGATAACCATCGGCCAGTTACGACTCCGATACCCATACCAACGCCGCCTACTATCCCGCCATACTTAACTAATTTCACCATTGAATACTTTTTCTCAAACCCTGCATATTTAAGTTGGCCCAAAATAATTCCAACTGTGAAGATAAAAAACGTAATTCCTCCCAAACCTTTAGGTAAGCCTAACTCTTCTCGATTATAAATCGAAGCCCAATCTCCGGCAGAGAAAGCGAGTAGTGAGCCAAATAGTAAACCTAAGTTAACTGGCCAATCAATTTTAAACGAAGTATAAAATTGTGCAAGTCTAATCGCGTCCCTCGCTGAATCACTTTTGTCTGCCGGGATTAAAATTGGGCTAAGACGTTTTACAATATAAAAAAGTGAAAATAGTGAAAAAACAATAACTATCGCTGCGTGAATCTGGACAGATAAAAATTTTGCAGCGATAGCCGCGATTAAAGTGGTTGCTAATGTACCTACTGCAAAAAATCCCGACATCTTTGGAAGATAGCTGCGCTTTAACTCTTTCTCCATTGCAAGCGCTTGTGCTGTAATTGCTGTATTAAAGGCAGAGATACTTCCACCGATCGTTATATTAAGTAAGAGGAAGTAAACCGGGCTGGTAATCCAAGTAATGGCAGCAATCGCCACACACATCCATGTTCCTGAAATTAATAGAATAATTCTTACTCCAAATGCATGAACTACGTGTCCAACTATCAATAGCGCAAAGAAAACTCCAAATGCACCGGTACTGATGATTGTTCCGAACTCGCCATTACTCAAACCAAGGTGTCTCTTTACCTCCGAGAATCTTGGAACCCAACACATAATGCTTAAACCAAAAGTGAAATAGAGGAGTGCAAATAAACGGCGAGAGGACTTAGCTATTGGATTCATTAAAACAGGGCTTTCGATAGAGCTGATCGCGCTGCGATCAGGATTGGTTCAGTAGGGGCGAAGTTTTGGAAAAGTTCCAAAAGGTGAGTTCGGGCGATATCGCGCTGTGCACCTTGGTTCGTTGAAATAAATTTAATAAGTCGATCTAGTGCCGCCTCTGCTTGACCTGACAAAATTTCAAAATCTGCAGCTAGCGCTTGAGCTATTACATCTTCTGGGTTAGCAATAGCTGCCGCTTGGGCTGAGGCTGAATCTGCCAAAGAAGTGCGAAGTAATAATTTTGCATTTGCTAATCCTTGCGTCGCTTCGGGATCTCCTGGTTTGCGTGCTAACACTTTTTCAAAGGCTGTAATTGCACCTTGAAAATCTCCATCTTCTAAAGCCTGGTCTGCAATCACTAAATCAGGATCATCTAGAATTACTCGCTCATTTGGAACTCCATTTGATATTCCAGTCACCCCTTGCTCGGCAGCAAGTTCAACTACTTTGTTTAAAACAACTTCAAGTTGATCTGCAGGAATCATTGAATCAAATAGTGGCGCAACCTGTTCAGCAATAATTGCCATAACTGTTGGGATAGTTGCAACTCGTAACGCTTGTGCAACTGCAGGTTGGGCATCAGCATTTAGAACTGCCAATGACCAACTCTGTGATGCTTCGTTGTGTTTGCGATGGAGTGCTTCTAACGCCTGCACTAATAATTTAGATTCTTCACTTCGAGGCGACCAAACAACCAAAATTACTGGGACTTGCTTTGATCCAGGAATAATCTCTTTAACAAGTGAGTTTTCATCAACATCGCGGCGAGCGCTACCGCCTGCACTTACGGAATCTTGAGGGGGTGTCTTTTTAGCAGCTAAAGCACTTAAATCTATTGCTCGGTTAAATTGCTGCGGCAATCCACCCGAAATACTCACCCCGCTATCCTGCCACCGATTTGCGCCATTTGCGATGATTTTCGACCGCGCCTAAAATTTCATTAACACCAATATTTTCTTGCGCTGATGCAATTAGAATTTCTGGTTTCCATCCATCAGTGCGTGGTGATAATTCGATTGATCTCGCTAATTCAGATGCCACAGATTCAGCCCCTGCTAAATCTCGGTCGCTCTTATTGATTACGTAAATATCACCGATTTCTAAGATCCCAGCTTTTGCTGCTTGAACTCCATCACCCATTCCGGGTGCCAATAAGACGATTACAGTGTCGACATACTTCATAATCTCAACTTCACTTTGCCCAACCCCAACGGTTTCCACAATTATTTGGGTGAAACCAGCGCCGGCAACTAAAGCGATCGCCTGTGGCGTGGCTGCTGCTAATCCGCCTAAATGGCCTCGCGAGCCCATCGAGCGGATGTAAACCCCATCATCTAAGTAGTGCTCTTGCATCCGAATTCGATCACCGAGTAGCGCGCCGCCAGTAATTGGCGAAGATGGATCTACCGCCAACACCGCAACCAACTCCTCGTTTTTGCGAATCGCCTTGACTACTGCTGAAGTGAGGGTGGATTTACCCACTCCAGGAGAACCGGTTATGCCGATGGTCTGGCTTTTCGCTTTGCCTGCCTCAAGAAAGTGATCGGGCAACTTCCCGCCATCTTCGACCCATGAAATTGCTTTTGCGAGGGTGCCGATATCTAACTTAATATCGCCACGAGCAATCGCTTCGCCATCAAAAGCCGGGTCTGGACTCACATATGACACGATACGACGCTATGAACGCTTTTGCGAGCCAACCACCGATCATTCCAAACATTCCGGGGATTTTAGGCTTTGACCATGTGGGCGTAGCAGTTGCAGATTTAAATGAGGGTATTACTTTCTATCAAAACATTTTCGGCGCGACATTGATCCACCAAGAAGTTAACTCCGCGCAAGGGGTGCATGAAGCGATGCTCTCCATCGGTAATGCTGGTAATTCTGGTAATTCAATTTTGCAATTACTGGCTCCATTAACTCCTGAATCACCAATTGGAAAATTCTTAAGCAAAAATGGGCCAGGAATTCAACAGTTAGCGCTAACAGTAAAAGATCTCCAAGCGGCCATGGATGCCGCGATAGATCTGGGAATTAGAGTATTAAATCCAGCACCAGTGGTTGGAACTAAGGGATCACTGATTAATTTTTTGCACCCAAAGGATTGTGGCGGAGTGCTTATCGAGCTTGTACAGGCAAAGTAAATCTCTTAAGGCTCTTAGAGTCATCAAAGTCTAAGTGCGTTGTAATCAAGTCTTCCTGGCAATACATCTGCAAAATATGATGCGGCCGCTGTTGGCAAACCAACATCTTCCCCCGCGCGTTCGTTAAGAAACCAGCGGTGTTCTAAGACTTCGTGAAATAACTGAGCAGGTGGCAATTTCCCACGCAACGAATCTGGCATTGAATTCATGATTGGATTAAAAATTTCTCGTTGCCATTTTCTTGCAGTTTCACGCTCTGGTGGAAGTGGCGTTGATTCCCGCGCTCTGTATCGATCGAATGAAGCCAAGATTCGCTTCGCCTGCAACTCCTCGGCTTCTAATCCAATCAAACTCCGTAAACGGTTTTGATGATATCCAGCAGCGACTAATTTTGGCTGGAAAATCAAGGCCTGCTTTGCGCCATCGAGTGAAACTGAAACTTCTTCTACTGCAAAACCTAGATCTTGCAGAGCGCGCATCGCTCGTTCAACTGCTTTGCGGTCCGTCGGATCTAACTCTTGTTTCTCTTTCAACATCGCCCAGAGTCTGCGATACCGTTTTACTACGGCTTCACTTGACCGGATCGGATCAATCCCTGGATGTAACAATCCACCTGATGCTAAATCATCTAACTCTGCGGCAACATTGAATAGCACAATCTCTAAATCGTGCTCGCGTTGACCGTTAGATAAGTGTTCTTGAAATTCGCCAGTTTCTGCATCAACTAAGTAAGCAGCAAAACCATCCCCATCGCGACGAAACAACGTGTTTGAAAGTGAACAATCCCCCCACCAAAATCCTAATAAGTGGAGGCGCACTAATAAAAGAGAAAGTGCACTTCCCATAGTTTCAATCTCATAGGGAGTCACATTTCGCGTCAAAATGATTCGGTAAGGAAGTGAGAATGGTAAATACCGAGTAACAATAATTGCCGGAAGTGGAATACCTGTTGCACTCTCACGACCATCAACAACAGCAATTGGTTCGACTGATGGTGCAGATCTATTTGCCAATTCGCGAAGATGGGCGTACTCACGCTTTGCAAATTCAGGGACAGTTTCTTTCACAGCAAAAACTTCAGCCTTGTCAGGAGTTCCTACATTTACAAGACGAACTACGTGCCGCGAGATCCCGCGCTGTGCACCAAGTTCAGGTTCTTCCTCCCACTGCTCCAATGGGAGTTCCCACGGCAACGAGGTCAATAAGGCGATCTCTTCTCCAGAACCTAGAATCGTCAGCGCCATGGCTACATTCTCGCCTATTTAAGTTAACGGGAGTTAAACTCACCTGTATGGCCTCAAAATCTGCTTCAGATCCTTCATTTGGTGAGCCAGGTGCTCCCTTTAATCAAAGCCATCCCTTTTATTTTGGTTTCATAGCAGCGCTTGGAGCACTTACTGCGCTAACCCTGATGCGCGCTTTTGCATCAGTCAGCCAAGTTTTTGTGCTTCTAGTTGTAGCCATTTTTTTAGCTATGGGGTTAAATCCTGCGGTTGAGGCAATTAGAAGGCGTGGGCTAAAAAGATCAAATGCGGTTGCTGTCGTTTTTGCTTGTGTAATTAGTTTTGTAATTTTGTTTGGTTATTTAGTGATTCCGCCCATTATTTCTCAAAGCAATCAACTAATTGCTACCTCTCCAGAGTTGCTAAATAACTTAACTAAAAATCCAACAATTGCTCTCCTAAATGAGCAGTATGGAGTTATCGATACTTTACAAAGTAAATTGCAGGTGTGGATTAAAGATGGAAAATTTGTTTTAACCGCTTTTGGTGGAATTGTTGGCGTTGGAAGATCGGTATTATCTGGTGCATTTTCAGCACTTACTATTATCGTTTTAACTCTCTATTTTTTAAGTTCACTTCCACAAATAACAAAAATTGCCTACCGCTTAGCACCAGCTTCGCGCCGTGATCGAATTGCGAATATCTCAGATGCAATTATCTCTCGCATCGGAACTTTTGTGGGAAGCCAAGTATCTATTTCTGCCTTAGCCGCAGTGGTGATGTTTATAGTTGGAGAAATTCTTAGAATTCCGTACGCAACTTCAATCGCCATGGTGGTATTTGTTGCTGCATTGATTCCGCTTGTTGGACATTTTATTGCGGGTTCGATTTTTACAATTGTAGCTACCGCTCAAACTCCGACAACAGGTTTAATTGCCTTTATTATTTACGTGCTTTACGTGCAAATTGAAAATTACATAATTGCTCCAAGAATTATGAAGCGCTCTCTTTCAATTCCTGGAATTGTCACCATAGTTTCAGCATTAATTGGAACTTCACTTCTAGGATTAGTTGGCGGCTTACTGGCAGTCCCAGTTGCTGCTGCAGTTATTTTGATTTTAGAAGAGGTGGTTTTTCCGCGCGCTGAAAAAAGCTAATACTCAGTAGGTAGTGGTGTTTTAGCAGGATTTACGATTTTAGTAATTTCATTTAAAACTCGATAAACATAGGGTTCGCCCACCCATAGATGTTTTGCTCCATCAACTGAAATAATCTCAATCTGTGTTAGCGCCTCGAATGCAGTTATCGCTTCTTTTGGTTTTAAATAATCGTCATGTTCAGGAACTAAGGCAATAACGCGGCGACCATCTTGCGCCCACCATTGCAGATCACTTAACTTGGCTGTACGCAATGGTGGACTCAGCAGAATTAAACCTTTAACTCGCGAATCTCTTGCATGACGTAGAGCTAAATCTGTTCCAAAAGACCAACCAAGTACCCAAAGATTTTGGGTATCGCAATTAGTGGCTGCAAAATCAATAGCCGCTTGTACATCATGAATTTCACCATCACCGTTTTCAAAATTTCCATCGCTACGACCCGCTTCGCTCTCTGTTCCTCGAGAGTTGAAACGCAAAATGTTTAGATCAGCCAATTCTGGTAGGCGTGCTGCGGCCTTACGGTAGAGATGACTATCCATCATTCCCCCGGCTGTTGGCAATGGGTGCAACATAACTAATGTTCCAGCACTCGTATTCATGGCTTTGAGCGGTCTTGCAATTTCGGCCACCAAATTCAAGCCATCAGTGGTCACCAACTTAAAAGGTTCACGCCGAGCCGGTAGCACAGTGCTTGCTCTGATCATTTCGGCCATTCCCTAATTATGCGCTAAACGACTTAACGAAATTGCTCTTTTACAGGTAAAAACTATGCTGAAATGAGAAGAACTGAGATGATTGGCTAATGTCACAAACCACAGATGCAACTTTTGCAACCCACTACCCCGAAAGTGGCGAAGTTTTTGCAAATTATCCAAATACTTCTGACACTCAGGTGCAAGAAGCTATTGACCGTGCTCGTGAATCTCAAATTTGGTGGGCTTCGCAAAGCTCCAACAGTCGCCGAAGAATTCTTCTGGCTTGGAATCGACTTTTAACAAAACGAATTGATGAGGGTGCGAAGTTAGTTTCTGCCGAGACTGGCAAACCATTTAGCGATGCGAAACTTGAAACTTCACTTGCGATTGGTCATCTTGGTTGGGCTGCACGTAAAGCTAGTTTTTATCTGAAAACTACTAAACGTTCCCCCGGATTACTGATGGCAAATATGTCTGCGCAAGTTGAGCGATCTCCATTTGGTGTTGTCGGCGTGATTGGACCCTGGAATTATCCAATTTTCACCCCAATGGGCTCAATTTCTTACGCATTAGCTGCTGGAAATACCGTTGTATTCAAACCAAGTGAGTACACGCCAGCTGTTGCAATTTGGCTTGAAGCAACGCTTCGTGAAGTGCACCCCGAGCACGAGCTTCTAATTGTAATTCCGGGCTTGCCTGATGCTGGAAAGTTTCTAACTTCAGCAACGCATGGAGTAGATAAAATCTCTTTCACCGGATCTACAGTGACTGCAAAGAAAGTTGCTGCTGTTTGTGTCGAGAAGATGATTCCCTTTGTTCTTGAATGTGGTGGTAAAGATCCAGTAATTGTTGATAAAGATGCAAATTTAGATCTTGCGGCTGAATTTACATTATGGTCTGGGATGTCAAATGCTGGTCAAACATGCATTAGTGCCGAACGCGTCTATGTGCATGAAGTAGTTGCTGATGAATTTATTGAGTTGTTAAAAGTAAAAGCCACATCAATATCTGCAGGTGTCAATTATGGACCGGCAACTATGCCTCGTCAGTTAGATATAATTCAATCTCATATTAATAGTGCTCTACATGATGGTGGCTCAGCAATCGTTGGCGGCTCCAGTTCGGTTCATAAACCTTTTGTGGATCCCGTGATTATCTGTGAAGTAGATGAATCTTCTCCTGCGATCACCGAAGAAACTTTTGGACCAGTGTTAATTGTTAACCGTGTTCCAGATATGGATGAAGCAGTGCAAAGGGCAAACGCAACCTCATATGGTTTAGCTGCTGCTGTTTGGTCGAAGCACCATGGTCATAAAATTGCCTCTCAACTTAAATGTGGCATGGTTTCGATAAATTCAGCAATCTCCTTTGCTGCTATCGCATCTTTGCCTTTTGGTGGTGTTAAAAATAGTGGAATGGGGCGAATTCATGGTCCTGAAGGATTGCTTGAATTTACTTATCCACGCTCAGTTGTAAAACCATACTTTCAATTACCTTTGAAATTTACTACCTTTAATAGAACTGCTTGGGCAGATAAAATTATTACTGGGATTGTAAAACTATTACATGGAAAAAGTATTGGATAATTTATTGAGTAGTTAATATCTTGGGGCATTACGAGTTCGTTCAATTTTTGGTGCCCGTCGATTGCGAGATTCCCAACAAGGCGTGTGCCAATGACGCCTTGTTTCTGCATCATCTTCTACCCAAGCAACAACATGTGGTGTACCCATTCGAATTTCTTGATCACAGCCTGGGCAACGATAAACTTTGCTTGAACTAGAGCCGGTAATTCTTCTGACTCGGTAACCATCCTCAACAGTTTCATTTGATGGATTTATTTCACGCTCGCCATCATCATCACTAGGGGCGCGGCGGTGTTTACGAGGGCTCACTCTCCAATTCTTGCCTACTTTTCCGCTCTTTCCCTTACTTTTCAATCTGGATTACCCCCCGCCTTGCCGATATGGCAAAGTAAGCGGTGTGAGTTCAACTTCCTCAGCTATTGAAGTCCACGGACTCTCAAAAAGCTACCCGAATCATGTCGCTATAGCCGGAATAGATCTTGAAGTTAAAAGTGGTGAGATATTCGCACTACTTGGGCCAAATGGTGCTGGGAAAACTACAACGGTAGAAATCCTTGAAGGTTATCGATCTAGAGATGGAGGTACTGTCTCTGTTCTTGGGGTGGACCCAGCCAATACCGATGTTCGGGCCTGGAGAAATCGAATCGGAATAGTTCTGCAATCAACAAAAGATGCGGCTGATTTAACAGTCGAAGAAGCTATTTCGCACTTTGCTGGTTATTACTCAAATCCAAAAAATGTTGATGAAGTTATTGCTGCAGTTGGATTAGCTGAAAAACGTAAAACAAAAGGTGAGCAACTCTCTGGCGGGCAACGCCGCAGATTAGATGTGGCGCTTGGAATCCTAGGCAACCCTGAACTGCTCTTCTTGGATGAACCGACGACCGGGTTTGACCCAGAAGCAAGACGGGCCTTTTGGGATTTGATTCGTCAACTCAAAAATGATGGAACCACAATTTTAATGACTACTCATTATTTGGATGAGGCTGAGGCGCTTGCTGATCGCTTAGCAGTAATGACAAATGGCAAAATTCTTGAAGTTTCCACTCCTGCTTTGCTTGGTGGTCGCTCTCGCGCCAAGGCTCGAGTAAGTTGGAGCGAAAATGGAAAAGTCTTTTTGGAGACAACTGATTCTCCTACTCAATTTGTTAATAAATTGAGTGCCCGTATAGATGGAGAAATTCAGGATCTTTCGGTAAGCCGGCCAAATCTTGAAGATATTTATCTTGAAATGATTGGTGAAAAAGTATGAGCCAATTAAAATTACCAAGTACTTTAAAAATTGGAATCAGCCGTGGATTTCTAGAAGTAAAGCAGTTTATGAGGCAGCGAGAATCAGTTGTTTTTACGTTGTTATTTCCAGTTTTATTATTATTAATTTTTGGTTCAGTTTTCAAAGATGAAATTGCACCCGGCGTCACATTTAGCCAATATTTTGTAGCAGGAATGATCGCATCAGGTTTAGTCAACACTGGATTTCAACAATTAGCGATAACCATTCCGATGGAACGCGATGATGGGACTCTTAAACGTTTGCGTGGAACGCCAGCACCGGCATCTTCGTATTTTATTGGAAAAATCATTCTCGTCTTTGTAAGTATGAGCATTCAAGTAATTTTGTTGTTAATTTTTGGAGTTCTACTTTATGGAATCACTCTTCCTACAGATCCGGAACGTTGGTTAACTTTTATTTGGGTGATGTTGCTTGGATTAATCAGTTCAACATTGCTAGGTATTGCCTTTTCTTCGGTTCCAAAAAGTGGTCGAGGTGCATCCGCTGTGGTTTCACCAATCGTGATCATCTTGCAATTTTTTAGCGGAGTTTTCTTTGTTTTCACTCAGTTGCCAACCTGGATGCAAAATTTTGCAGCAATTTTTCCGTTGAAATGGCTAACTCAAGGCATGCGGGCGGTATTCCTGCCGGATTCATTTGCAGCTCAAGAAGTGGCGGGCAGTTGGGAGTTAGGGAAAATTGCCATATTCCTAGGTGTTTGGTCAGTTCTT
>ERZ889217.1151-NODE-1151-length-13981-cov-28.538705_pt1 | contig 13981 bp, 12 predicted proteins | sample MGYA00521098_ERZ889217 | MGnify/ENA primary metagenome ERZ889217 (study PRJEB32303, sample SAMEA104408613) | aquatic metagenome | biome: Brackish water; feature: Pelagic; material: water | place: Baltic Sea | collected 2014-06-10T22:04:00 | depth 2,362 m ...
AAACTTGATCCGTATATCAACGTCGATCCAGGAACGATGAATCCGTTTGAACATGGCGAAGTTTTTGTTACCGATGACGGCGGAGAAACTGACTTAGATCTCGGTCACTACGAGCGCTTCATCGACGAACCGCTAACTCGCGCATCAAATGCGACGACTGGTTCTATTTACCAATCTGTTCTTGCCGCCGAGCGACGAGGCGATTATCTCGGGCGAACAGTGCAGGTGATTCCCCATGTGACTGACGAGATCAAACGACGCATTCGAAGATTAGTTACTGATGAAGTTGATGTTGTGATCACCGAAGTCGGCGGCACGGTTGGCGACATTGAGATTCTTCCGTTTCTTGAAGCAATTCGTCAATTCAGAAATGAAGTTGGTCGTGACAATGTTTGTTACGTGCACGTAACTCTTGTTCCGTTCATTGGGCCGAGTGGCGAGCAAAAGACGAAACCGACGCAACACAGCGTCACCGAACTTCGCAGTCGTGGAATTCAACCAGATGTGATTGTTTGCCGAAGCGATGAGCCACTTAGTGATTCTTTGAAACGCAAAATTTCGAGTCAGTGTGATGTTGATAATCGTGGTGTGATTAACGCCGTTGATGTCAAGAATATTTATGAGCTGCCATTAATTTTGCATGATGAAGGTTTAGACACCGTGATTTGTGATGTGTTACGAATTGATTCTCCGATTGATTTGACCCCTTGGCGCAACCTTGTAAATCGAATCGAAGCCTCAGTTTCGCCTGTTCGAATTGGCCTGATCGGCAAATATGTTGACTTACATGATGCCTATCTTTCGGTAATTGAAAGTCTTAAGCATGCTGGGTTTCATCATGGTGCCCAGATTGAAGTCGTTTGGATTCAAGCCGAAGATGTTGAGGGATTATTGGCCGACGAACGAATCGGCTCGCTCGACGGCATCGTGATTCCTGGTGGTTTTGGCCCTCGTGGCATCGAGGGCAAGATTCGTGCGGCTGAGTTTGCGCGTGAAAACAATGTGCCGTGTCTAGGTCTATGTCTGGGAATGCAAGTGATGACGGTTGAGTTCGCCCGCAATGTGCTCGGACTCGCAGACGCCAATTCGACCGAGTTCAATGCGGCAACTCCGCACCCGGTCATTGACCTGATGATTGACCAGCGCGAAGTGACTAACAAAGGTGGCACGATGCGGCTCGGTGCTTACTATGCAGTTTTGTCGCCTGGCAGCAAAGTCGCAAATGCTTATGGCGAGCCAGTTGTCAGTGAACGTCATCGTCACCGTTATGAGTTCAATTCGAACTATCGCGCACGTATTGAGGCTGCAGGTCTCTTGTGCAGTGGTACTTCACCAGATAAAAGACTTGTCGAGTTTGTTGAACTTGAGAGTCATCCATTTTGGGTTGGTACGCAGGCGCACCCAGAATTTAAAAGTCGCCCAGATCGTCCGCACCCTTTGTTTCGCGAATTGATTGGTGCGGCGCTTAAATATCGAACACAGCGTCTTGCAAATCTAGAACAACGTCCTGTTGATGCAGTAGTTGTGCAAGATTCTCAAAAATCTGTAGCGCGCTGAGTCGCTGCTCGTAATTCGTAAATGAAAAAAGAATTTAGTTGCGCTAGCGAAAAGTTGGTTCATGAGTGGGCGGTGTGGTCGTTGGTGCAAGGCAAATTTCTTGACCCGAATGGTGAAGAGTTTGTGAGAACTTTTGTTCGTTCGCCCGGGGCAGTTGGCGTAGTTGCTCTCGTTGGCGATAAAGGTTCGCGCAAAGTTGTACTTGTTCGCCAGTACCGACCACCATTAGGTGTAACTACTCTCGAGATACCAGCGGGCATGCGTGACCTAGAGGGCGAAGCACCAGAACTCACTGCGCGTCGTGAATTAGAAGAAGAAGCAGGGTTGATCGCCGGCTCAATGATTAATCTCGGTCGGCACATTGCCGCACCAGGTATAAGTAATTCTTCAGTTGATCTATTTCTTGCCACAGATTTAAAAGAAACGAAAACAGATCGACATGGCCCAGAAGAAGAATTTATGACCATCGAACTTATTGAATTCGATAAGTGTATGGCAATGATTAAAAGTGGTGAGATCGTTGATGGTAAGACTGTGATCGGTCTGTTGCAAGTCGCACTTCTCGCCGATATTTATATTTGAGACATGGCGTCTGATCCGCTCGACACGTTTATGACGTGGATGAGAGTTGAGCAAGGAAGATCTCGAAATACTTTAAGCGCGTATCAGTTGGATCTAACTAGCTATGTGGCTTGGCTTACGACACAGAACACGACGATTTTTACAGTGACTGTTCAACATCTTGAGCGATTTGTCGGCTATCTTCGCTCGACTGGTCGGGCACCAAAATCAATCGCTCGGCAATTCGCGGCGGTTCGAATGTTTCATCGATATTTGACACAAGAAGAAATCAGAACTGATAATCCGGCGGCATTAGTTGACGGCGTAAAGGTTCCAAGTAGTTTGCCCAAGGCGCTTGCCGAAGAAGATGTCGTAAGACTCTTAAGTAGTGTCACCGGCGTTGACTCATTTGCAAGGCGAGATCGCGCGTTGCTTGAATTTTTTTATGCAACGGGTGCTCGAGTCGCTGAGGTTTGCGGTTTATCAATGAGCGACATTGACATGCAAGATTCGCTCGTGCGATTATTTGGTAAAGGTTCAAAAGAAAGAATCGTGCCATTCGGCAGAATCTGCCATCAGGCGCTAACTGATTATTTTGACTTGGGCGGTCGACCGACGCTTGCGCCTGAACAGTGGGCGACACGTAAAGATCAAGACGCAGTTTTTCTAGGTGTACATGGAACAAGACTCTCGCGCCAGGCGGCGTACAACATTGTTCGTAAATATGGCGAGATTGCCAAGATCAAAGATTTGTCACCACATGCATTGCGCCACTCATGTGCGACACACATGTTGGTTCATGGCGCCGACTTGCGGGTGGTGCAAGAACTTCTTGGTCATGCGTCTGTGAGTACGACTCAAATCTATACAAAAGTCGAGAATGAAGTACTTTACGAGATGTATCGAGAGGCGCATCCGCGTGCGCGAATAAGCCGTTGAAATATTTAAGGCATTTAGTTTCACGATTATTCGGCGCTGTCTCGAGTGCAAGCCCGTCGCCTGAAGATTTAGCAGAAGTTGAGTCGTTGCTGCTTGACAGTGAGTTTCTACTTTGGCGAAAACTGCCAGCGATGGATCAACGCCACAGCATCGCTGTATGGCGTCGTTTTTTTAATTTGCGTCCGGGCGCAACTCAGCCCGAATTACGCGCAGCGTTGTTGCATGACATCGGAAAGATTCAATCAAATCTCGGTGTTCTCGGTCGTGTAGTAGCAACTTTGCTCGGGCGCAGAGGAGAGCGATTTACGGCTTATCACGATCATGAAAAAATTGGTAGTGAGATGTTGCAAAATATTGATAGTGACTCAGTCACAATTCAATTAGTTGCTGGTTCAGATCAATCAGATATTGCAGGGGCATTGTCAGATTTGCGAGACGCTGACAACACTTAAAAACTTAAAATGTTCTTATTGATTGCTTCGATTATTCGGCTGAGAGAAACCCAATTGCTTTTTGGGCTCGGCTGAGAGTTTTGCTGGCAACTTCTTTTGCACGAGCGTTGCCTTTGTGCAGCAAGCGCATTAATTCGCCTTGGTCGTTTAACAGTTCGAAATAGCGAGTCTGTATCGGTTCAAGCATCGCAATCACTGCTTGTGCGCTGGCTGCTTTCAAGTCGCCATATCTCGTATATGTCTCTGCCGCTTTTTGAGGTGTCGTGCCAGTGGCGGCTGCTAAAATCTCAAGAAGATTTGAGACACCAGGTTTACGCTCGCGGTCAAAGACAACTTCGGTTTCGCTATCGGTCACTGCACGCTTAAATTTCTTTTCAATTTTTGCTGGGTCGTCTAACAAATAGATCACGCCGGTATCTTCTTCACCAGACTTAGACATCTTTGATGTCGGATTAAGTAAATCCATAACTCTTGCGCCACTTGGTGGTGTTACAGATTTTGGAATCACAAAAGTTTCACCAAAGCGATGATTAAATCGCATAGCGATATCGCGAGTGATTTCAATGTGCTGCCGTTGATCATCCCCGACGGGCACTTCGTTTGCGTCGTAAAGTAAAATGTCAGCCGCCTGTAGCGCTGGATATGTGAATAATCCCGCTGAAACGAATTCAGCCTCGCGCTTGGCTGACTTGTCTTTGAACTGTGTCATTCTGCTCAGCTCGCCAAATGAGACAGTGCACTCCATAATCCACCCAAGTTGGCTATGTTCTGGCACATGACTTTGAACGAAGACAGTGGCGACGTCTGGGTCGAGTCCAACTGCGAATAAAACCGCGGCGAGTTGCAGAGTATTTCTGCCAATTACGCCTGGTTCTTCGGTGACCGTAAGGGCGTGAAGATCGACTATTCCATGAAACACATCGGCTTTATGTTGGCCAGAAACCCAGTTTCTAAGAGCACCTAGATAGTTGCCAAGGTGCACTTCACCGGTGGGCTGGATGCATGAAAGTACTCTTGTCACATAGCAATCTTAGTAGTCGCCAATGATTGCCCACGGGAGGTAATCTCGCAGTGATGAAATATGCAGTTTCGACCCCGACCTTTGACGGGCCATTTGATCTACTGTTGCACTTAATTCTTCGCGAAGAAGTCGATATTCATGAAATTTCGCTTTCAAATATCGTCACCGCTTATCTTGAGGAAGTTTCGCGGATGCCAACAGTCGATTTAGATTTGGCGACTGAGTTTTTATTAATCGCCGCAACGTTGATCGAGTTGAAGACGCGCAGGTTGCTGCCTGGCAAAGACGACGGTGACCTAGACGAAGAACTTGCGTTATGGGAAGAACGAGATCTGTTGTTGGCACGGTTATTAGATTGCAAGACTTTTAAAGATGTTGCTTCGGTGTTTAGTGATTTAGTAAGTCGTGCTGATTTGAGCTTCCCGCGAATGGCTGGCCCTGAAGAACGCTTCGCGTCCTTGATGCCCGATCTATTGGAAGGTGTTAGTCCTTTACGATTGCAACGCGCTTATTTGCGTGCGGCCGCTCAAAAACCATCAAAGGTGATTGGTCTCGAGCACGTTGCGCCGATACGTGCGAGTGTCGCCGACGCATTGGTCACGGTGTCAGATCAATTACGAATCGATGGCCGCTCGACGTTTCGAAAACTAGTCGCCGGTATCGCAGACCGAATAGAAATAGTCGTTCGGTTTCTTGCGATCCTTGAATTGTTCAAACAAGGTCGTGTCGATCTTGGACAAGTTGAGCGTTTTGGTGAAATCGAAGTGATTTGGCTTGGCATCGAGCAAGACGGTGTTTTAACAGATAACTATGAAGGATGATTTCTAATAATGAGTGAAAATGAAAGTACTTTAGACCCTGAAATTGTGCGTGCCCTTGAAGCCATACTTCTTGTAGCAATGGAGCCTGTCGCTCCGGCACTACTTGCGCAGTTACTTGAAATCTCCCAAACTTTGGTTGAAGAACTTTGCGAGCGACTCGCTGCGACTTACGAGGCAGCTGGGCACGGTTTTCAACTCGTCAAAGTTGCGGGAGGTTTTCGTTTTCAATCACATCCAGATTTGGCACCGTATGTTGAGCGGTTCGTGCTTGACGGTCAACAATCTCGTGTGTCGTCTGCAGCGCTTGAGACACTGGCGATTATTGCTTACAAGCAACCTTTATCGCGTTCACAGATTGCCGCGATTCGTGGTGTAGACCCCGAAGCAGTAATGCGTACGTTGCAAGCGCGAGGTTACATCACCGAAGTTGAGCGCGACGATGGACCAGGGCAAGCAGTGATGTTTGGTACGACGCCTTTGTTTTTAGAGCGACTTGGTATCGCATCTATTGAACATTTGCCATCAATTGCCGATTTCATTCCGGATGCAAGCGTTGTTGAAGCGCTTGAACAAGGTTTGCGCATCACACCCGATGATGTGACTGCGCCAGAAGCCTAGAGACGTGGCACGCGACGAATCTAGTGAATTCGAAAACAACGATGGTGAGCGACTGCAAAAAGTTTTAGCAAAAACCGGTTGGGGTTCGCGAAGAGAATGCGAGATCTTGATTGACGAAGGGCGAGTGCGTGTCAACGGTGAGGTTGCAATTCTCGGTCGACGAGTTGATGTTGAAACAGACAAGGTCGAAGTTGATGGCATCACGATCGGCGTCTCTCCAGGTCTGGTTTATTACTTACTGAATAAACCGGTCGATGTAATCACGACAGCAAAAGACACGCACGGCCGAGCCACGGTTATCGAACTAGTGCCGCTTGAACCTCGGGTGTTCCCAGTTGGTCGGCTCGATGCAGAAACTGAAGGCTTAATTTTGATGACCAACGATGGAGATCTCGGCCATCGATTGACGCATCCTAGTTTTGGTATAGAAAAAGAATATCTAGCTCACGTGCGATCATCTCAAAACGGGGTGAGCGAATCTGCGCTAAAAAAACTTCGCGACGGGGTAGAGCTTGATGACGGATTTACTGAGCCTGCACAAGTTGGTCAGCTTCAACCCGGCGTGTTGAGAATAATTATTCATGAAGGACGCAATCGACAAATCCGCAGGATGTGTGAGGCTGTAGGTCACCCTGTAGAGCGACTCGTGCGGGTGCGTATCGGCCCTTTGATTGATCGCACGTTGGCGCCGGGTTCGTGGCGTGCATTAACTACAGCAGAAGTCGTTTCATTAAATCAAGCAACAGCAAACTGACGCACGGGTAGAATTTCGAAGTGGTTATGCGTCGCGCCAACATAATGGGTCTCGGATTAATCGGTGGATCATTGGCTTTGGCTCTAAAGAAAAATGGCTTTCATGTCTCAGGTAGCGATGAAAATATCGAGACTTCGAAGTCGGCGTTGGAGCGCAAAATTGTTGATGCCATTGGGGTTGATCCGCTTGCAGAGATCAGTTTTGTCGCCACACCAGTGTCGTCAATACCAATGCAGGCTGCTGTTGCGTTGGCGCAGACTAAAGGCATAGTCAGCGATGTCGGTGGGGTGAAAGCGTCTGTTGTTGATGCAGTTCGTGACCCAAGATTTGTCGGCGGGCATCCTATGGCTGGTAGCGAACTCGCAGGTCTTGACGGAGCAGATGAAACTTTATTTGAGGGAGCAGTTTGGGTGCTCACGCCAACCGCTGAATCTGCCGATGCGTCATTCGAAACTCTCGCAAAAGTTATAACTGCACTTGGTGCAGAAGTCGTTGTACTCGACGCGCAACGACACGATCGACTCGTCGCCGTGGTGAGCCATCTGCCTCATTTGACAGCGGCAACTTTAATGGGTCTTGCTCATGTAACTGCCGAAGAACATGTCGCAGTGTTGCGACTTGCAGCGGGTGGGTTTCGTGACATGACTCGCGTTGCATCTGGTCAACCCCAAATTTGGATTGACATTTGTCGTGAAAACCGCGATGCAATCTTGGATGCCTTAGACGGCATGATTTCTGGTTTGACCGAGATGCGAAGAATTGTTGACAAGCAAGATAATGAACAGTTGTTAGTGCGCTTGCAGACTGCTCGCTCGGCGCGAGCGAATCTGCCTGGTCGCGTGCATGAACTTCTGGATGTCTGCGAAGTTCGCGTGCCAATTCCTGACCGGTCTGGTTCTGCTGCCGAGATATTTACTCTTGCAGCTGATCTTGGTGTGAACATCGCCAACTTTGAAGTAACACACTCAGTCGAAGGTGATCGCGGCATTCTCGTATTAATTATCGATAAGGCGAGTGCCGAAATGTTTCGTGGCGGTTTGATGGCCCGAAAGTTTCGCCCAACGGTGCAAGCGGTTTCATGACCGAACCTGGTCGCGAACTACTAATACAAGTCCCTGGATCGAAGTCAATTGCCAATCGCGCATTGATTTGTGCGGCGTTAGCAAATTCGAATTCAACGATTACGAATTGTGCGCCTGGTGACGATACTCAGGCGATGCTTGAGGCGCTCAAAACTTTGGATGTCGTAACTGACCAAGATGGCACGACTGTCAGAATTAACAGCCAAATCAATCTTGAAGATGCGCAGCCACTAGAACTGCAAACTCGACTCGCCGGTACGACATCTCGTTTTTTGACTGCCCTAGGTGCATTACGTATCGGTCAAACAACTATTGATGGTTACGCACCGTTGAGAAAGCGTCCCATGACTGGTTTGCATGATGCACTTTTGTCGCTTGGTGCGTCGGTAAAAAGTTTAGAAATCGCGGGTCATTTGCCAGTCTCCGTAAAGCGCGGAAGTTCTTGGCAGGCGCGCATCGCAATCGACTCAACAACTTCGAGTCAGTTCACGAGTGCGTTGATGATGATTGCGCCTTATTTACCAAGCGGTCTAGAGATTGAGCTGCGTGGTGAGGTGATTTCACGTGGATATTTAGATATGACCGTTGCTGTTATGCGAGCGTTTGGTGCTCAGACCGAGATTGCCGAAAATGTCATTTGGGTTAGCCCAGGTGTCTATCGCGGCAGTGATTTCGCTGTTGAGCCTGATGCTTCTTCGGCATCTTATCCGAGTGCAATAGCCGCAATAGCTGGCAGCCGGGTGACGATTGCAGGTTTGAATCGAAATAGTTTGCAACGCGATGTTGAATTTTTTGATGTGCTATCACATATGGGTTGTGAGGTTCGTCAACAGCCAGATGGCATTTCGATAAGTCGTGAGATAGCACGACCGTTGCGTGGCGTAACCGTAGATATGTCGCAGATCAGCGATTGTGTGCCGACACTTGCAGTTGTTGCGCTCTTCGCTGATTCGCCGACCACGATTTCGGGTGTCGGTTTCATTCGGGCTAAAGAAAGTGATCGAATTGGCGACCTGGCTTTAGAACTTCGAAAACTTGGTGCACAAATTGATGAACATGCCGACGGTTTTACTGTGACGCCTGTTGCACTGCATGGCGCAAGTTTGGCGACGCACGATGATCATCGTTTGGCGATGGCCTTTGCGATTGCAAAGTTACGAATTGGGGGCATCGAGGTTAGGAACCCCGAGGTCGTCTCGAAAAGTTGGCCAGATTATTTCAAAGTTTTTGAAAGTTTTTTCAAAAAATAAAACTAGGAATTGTAGTGAGGCAAGAGAATGTTCTATAATTAAAATTTGAATTCAAAGGAGTGTGGGTTTGACATCAGAGCGTGAAATTATGACCTGGGAGTCGTTCGGTGTTGCAAGTCGTGAACTCGCAATCAAAGTCGCTAATGATGGATACGAGCCAGATATTATTCTGGCAATTGCTCGCGGCGGATTAATGGCCGCAGGGGCGCTTGGGTATGCGTTATCAGTCAAAAACACTTACACGCTTAATGTTGAGTTCTACACAGGTGTCGACGAGCGCTTGCCGATTCCGATTGTTTTGCCGCCCGTTCCGAATTTAGTTGACCTTAAAGATTCACGAATTTTGATTGTTGATGATGTTGCAGATACGGGTCACACGCTTAAGTTGGTTAACGATTTCTGCCATGGGCAAGTTAAAGAATCTCGAATTGCTGTGCTTTATGAAAAACCAGCATCAATCGTCAAATGTGAATATGTCTGGAAGATGACAGACCAGTGGATTAACTTTCCGTGGAGCGACCAGGAGCCTGTAGCAAAGCGTAAATTCAACGTCCGAGACGCGTGATCGACTTTTTTAGTTTCGCAAAATAGTTTGGGCCGCGTTCTTGCCGCTCGCTCCCCAAACACCTGCACCCGGAAATGTCGCAGCACCCGTTAGATACAAGCCTTTTATCGGTGTTGTATAACGAGTAAGTTCGGGTTGAGAATTCAATAATGCTGCGAGTGGGCCACCAGAGAAACTTGTTGCATGGCCCTTTGGTAAAAAGAATTCGGTTTCGTAATTGGCAGGTGTCATACATCGCCAGTTGGCAATTGACTCGATGAAACCCGGTTCAACAAGTTCGGCATATTTATTTAACCAACGTTCGGGTTCTGTGTTTGTTTGCCAGCCGCCGTTAAAAGAGAACGGTGTGAATAATGCTTCAAGACTAAATACCTCGTCGCGCCCATTACTCATACTTGGGTCGAGCACCGAGGGTAAGTTCACGAGCATCGCCGGATGCTCAAGAATTTGACCACGACTGATCATCTCAAATCCACGATGTAAATCTTGTGTAGTTGGGCTGATCACCATAGTCGCGCTGAGCGGATCGACGCCAAGGTTGCGCATCAGTTGCTCGTCTATATTTCGATAGACCGGACGTGAAGTTATTCGCGCATCAATTTTAGATTCGTAACCTTCAAAGTGAGGGGTTGCACGCCATTTCTCGACGAGCGGCTTGGCGCTCGCAGGCGGATTCTTCAGCCACTTCAAAAAAGTATCGTGGGGATTACACGCCGATACTACGATTGGTGCACAGATTTCTGTGCCGTCGGTTAATTGCACGCCTCGCACTTTTGATTGTTCGCAAAGAATTCCTGAAACACGCGTGTTGGTCATGACAACGCCGGAGTTTGACTCAATGCTGCGACGCAATGAAATTGGCACCATGCCACTACCGCCAATTGGTCTGCCAACTTTTGCCACATGACGCATCGCATATGTCAGAGCACCGAGTCCGGTGCCAGGTGTGTGCGGTGAAACGCCCCACACTGTCGGGCCGATCGCCAGTGCAGGTCCAATCAATAGTTCTGATTTAAAGTAACGGCGCAACACTTGTGACGCAGACATTTTGCTCCAACGCAACATTGTTGTCACGCCTTTGCCGCGATGAGCGAGAACTTTGCTGATCAGCGAACCACGTGATGGAATTTGACTGGCTACCTCGAGAATCAACTCAACGACTGGCATTGAGTCTTTGGCGTAAGCCCGATATCCGTCAACTTCGTCGGGGAAGAATTGTGTGATCACTTCGAGAGTTCGACTCAAATCATTAAAGTGTGGCCAGATACGACGGTCATCCCACGAGGTAGATAACTGAGTGGGGTCGGCATCAAGATATTTTAAACCGTGACTCTCTAAATCTAAATCTTGCATCACCCCAGTCGTGCGAAATGTCAGATGGTCGCAATTACAAATATTCACAGTGACACCGTCATATTGTTCGCTCGACGCTGTGCCACCGACTTCTGATCTGGCTTCGATCACGATTACGCGTTGACCAGCTTTAGCGAGATACGCGGCGCAGACTAAGCCGTTATGGCCTCCGCCGATTACGATCGCATCGAATACTTGAGAAGTCTGGTCGATAATTGCCACATCCCATAATGGCACTTCGGTAGGGTAGTCGCATGTCTAAATCTGTTCGCAGACTTGGTGACCTTCGTGGTCCAGATATTGCCAGTAAAATTACACCGGGGTCAATTTTCGTTCAACCGCTTGGCGCGCTTGAGCAGCACGGGCCGCACTTGCCGTTTAACACTGACGAAATTATTGCGACGGCGGTGGCAGAAGCGGCTGTCGGCGAAGTTGGCGAAAAACTTGACGTTTGGTTGCTGCCAACACTTTCGTACACAAAATCAAATGAACATGCTTGGGCCGCTGGCACAATTTGGTTGTCAGTTACGACGATGCTCAGTGTGTTGGACGATATTGGTCGGTGTATTTCAAAGACGAACGCTCAGAAGCTTGTCTTTCTAAATGGGCACGGTGGAAACTCGGCGTTGTTAAATGTTGTCAATCGTGAATTGCGTTTAAGTTATGGTTTACAGACCTTTACCGCGCATCCATCTATGCCACCCGATCAAGGCGGTGCGTCAGCGGCAAGCGAACTCGGCATGGGGATTCACGGTGGAACAGATGAGACGTCGGTGATGTTGCACTTGCGACCAGATCTTGTTGATATGTCTAAGGCCGTGCGTCGTGTGCCTGAGAAGATGTCGACGAACAAGCATGTGCGTTTCGGTGGCTCGGTTAGTTTCGGGTGGTTGTCTAATGACTTTTTCGCTGAGGGGCACATTGGTGACCCGACTCACGCCACTGCTGAACTCGGTGCTCAAATGTTTGCTTCTGCAGTAAAGAACTTCAGTGAAGCGCTCGGCGAAATCTCAACCTTTAACTTCGGTAAATAATTTAGTTACTAGGCACCGGCGCTTGTGCCAGTTCAAGTATCGCAACCTTTTCATTCATAAATCTCGTCGTCGCCCACGGCTCCCAATCTCGCAACGGCGTATTCGTCAAATCAACAACAAACCACTTCACATTTACTTTCTGCAAATTCTTCAACCAAAACCACGACGGATCAATTGGAAAAAAATAAGAAGTGTCTAGTCGCTGTAAATCTTCGCGTAAATTTTGGGATTGACGGAACTTGATCTTTGGGTAGGCCTTCTGCAAATTCTCCCCGTATGTTGCCTCGGTATATGCGCGCCGATGCGTCACGTCACCGAGAATTAGCGATGCGCTGTAGCTAGTCTGTTGATAGTTGGGTACTAACGTATTATGTGCGAAGATATCGTCTATTCGTGAATTTTCTCTAAGCCATCTAATCGCGATAATTCTGTCGGATTGGGTGTACCAAGACATTGGAGTATCGTCGTCTATAACCCCACGAATATCTTGGTCATATCGAAAATAACGTGTAAGAGTTCGGGATGTTGTCGCTATTGAAACCCCAAAAGACATGCTCAATGCGGCAAGAATGACCACTGATTGGAACCTGATAGATATCTTTCTTATTTTTACAACAAAGAAAACTATTGCAATACAAAGCAGGAAAGGTAATGTCGTTTGAAAAGCGATGTTCGCACCAGATGTCGAATATCTTGCAAGAACTCCTAAAAGACTATTTAAATTATTGATGTCTTTCCATATATATAAATCGTATGATAAGCGAATTAATATTCCTGCTACAAAAGTTAATACGAAAACTCCAAATAGTAATCCTTTCGACTGAGTGCGCGTCAAATAGACAACCTCTCTAGAAATCAAAATTGTTGAGATAACGGCGATAGTCCATTCGGGGGAGCCACTAAGCGCAGACTGAGGAATAACAAAGTAAAGTAATCCCGCAGAAAAAATTACATTTAGAAGAAGTCTCTGGTTGTCTGATGAATATCTATGACTTGTGAATAGTGGAATGAGTGCTCTAACTCCCGAATAGCCGACCAATAACCTACCTAGTCCGAGTAGCGAAGCACTATTTGGCAAGACAACTGCGTGCCCAGGATGGTTAAGAAAAATATAAAAAAACATGACTACGGCGAGACATGATGGAACCAATTCGGTAATTGTTTGGCGCATTGTTGATTTGCGCCTGATTAGCGCCACGAATTTGGAAAATAAAATAGCAACAAAGATAATTAGGCCATACTGCGCTCTGGTCGAAAATGTAACAAAAACAACAATGGACATTACGAGGGAATTTAATAGAGTATTGTTCCAAGATTTTGAAATTGCAGTTAGCCCTGTGATGAGATAAACGATGACCAAGCATTGTGCAATTCGAATCGGCAGATTATGAGGTTCAGGAAACGAATGCTGCACAAAAATTAATACCGCACCAATTCCAGCCGCTAATGATGATTTATGAATCTGAAAAGTTATTGTCCAGAGAGCCAAGCCGATAACTGTAAAGACGCTTATGAGCATCACCGATGTAGAAATGATAATTGGGGGTGCATGTGTTAACTCAAGAATTGGGCCCAACCAAATATGACTTAATTTGTAATATGCAAATGGTTCACCACTTCGACTGATGTTTTCTCCGATGCCCCAGTTGCTAAATCCAATGGCATGGGCTTCATCAAATATTTCGTCAAACCCGACCAATGAAATTGCGGTCGATATCTGCTGGAAGCGACGCGTAAATTCACCGAATACAGCCGCTAACGCAGCTATCAAAAATAATGTGACTAAGTATCCACGAGATTTGGATTTATAAATTAGGGTTGCAACCAAAATCATCGGTAGTACAAAAAAGAGCAATAATTGCCAAATGAAAAAGCTAAGGGCGAGTGGTGCGGGGAAGAGCAGCCAGAGCAAGGTGTTTGTGGTTGCGTGAGTTACTTTTACGGGTAGTTGTGGGTCGCGTTTCGTGACTAGCC
>ERZ889217.1152-NODE-1152-length-13975-cov-5.631034_pt1 | contig 13975 bp, 14 predicted proteins | sample MGYA00521098_ERZ889217 | MGnify/ENA primary metagenome ERZ889217 (study PRJEB32303, sample SAMEA104408613) | aquatic metagenome | biome: Brackish water; feature: Pelagic; material: water | place: Baltic Sea | collected 2014-06-10T22:04:00 | depth 2,362 m ...
AAGCCCATGCGAACAGGAAGTGTGAAACCACAATCAAAGCTTGCGACTCTGCCATCTGCAAAATTCAAAATCCCGGTCATCGCAACATCAACACCCCGATGGTATTGAGCTTGGGCATATACGCTGATGGGTTCAGATTCCATGGCCCAGCGAATCCCAAAAATAGGGTAACACCCAACATCAAGCAAGCCGCCACCGCCCATCTCGGGATAAAGGCGAACATTGTTGCATTCGAGATCCTCCATGAAAAAAGTAAATACGCCATGCACCCGCAATGGATCACCAATTTGCCCTTGTTTGAGCATTGCTTTGATTTTTGCAGTGCGAGGATGGTGGGGCCACATGAAACCATCCATGAGCTTGACACCTTTTTTAGCGCAATAATTTACCAACTCCTCAGCTTCCTTTGCGGTAGGGGCGAGGGGCTTTTCGCAAATCACATGTTTGCCATGGTCTGCGGCCTTTTTAGTCCATTCCGCATGAAGGTGGTTGGGCAGGGGATTATAAATGATATCTATTTCAGGGTCTTTTAGCAGGGATTCATACGAGCCATAGGCTTTGGGGATGTTGGCTTCTTTTGCAGCAGCGTTTGCTTTTTCCTGCGATCTGCTGGCAATGGCTGCTAGTTCGGTGAATTGAGTTCTAGCAAAAGAGGGTATTACCCGGTTGTTGATTTTTGCAACGCCCAGAATTCCAAGCTTGGTCTTTTTTTGTACAGTCATGATTGCTCCTTGTTACAGCTTGATAATACATTAAGTTAACACCATACAATAACAATTGTGGTTTGCCCAGTTTCCAATTTTGGTTTAATCATGAAACATCATCGAATTCGTTTAAGGGGGCCTTGGCAGTGCATTATTGCACCAAGTGATTTAGCACCGATAACGCAAACTATAACTATGCCCTGCTTGATCCCGGAAATCGTCGAAGGGACTTCATTTCGAATTGCCCGGAAATTAGGTAGGCCCAGTACTCTGCTTGCAGAAGAAGCGGTTTATCTGGTGATTACAAAGCCTGGGTATGCCTTTAATGTTTTTTGGAATCAAAAGGAAATAGGAATTACCAAAGTAGATGAAGACTTTGAATACCCCATCAAGGAGCTGCTTTTAGAAAGAAATCTTCTGGAGATGGAGGGGTGTGCAACGCAAGCCAGGGCGTTTTTATTTGAGGAAACTTTCCTTGAAATCCGAATTCTTCCTTCCAGTTCACTAGCATAATTAGAGTTACAAGCCCGAAAGTCAGCCTTAGTAATTAGTGAGATACCATGGAAATTGAAAACCTGTCGCTGCGAATTGATGAAGCACCTTTGAATGAGTTGATTACTAAAAGGCTGCCAAAGGGAACCAACCTGCAGGAATTAAAAGTAGTGATGGAAGAGGGCGAAGTATCCCTTGAGGGCAAATATTTTGCTGTGATGTTCCCCATTAAATTCAAGGTGTTGTTGCATGTTCATCTTGAAGGCAACAATATCTCAGTAGCATTTAAAGATTTTAAAATTCAGGGTATGCCCGCGGCGTTGTTCAAAAACATGCTGGTTGAATTCATCACGGAACAAACCGAAGGAATAGAAGGAATCATAGCCCAAGAAAAGGGAATTTTAATTGTACCCGAGGCGATGATGAAGAAGGAAGGCATCAAGATGGGTGGCAATCTGCAAAAAATCGAATGTTTAAAAGGTGCGGTAAGAATCATTGCAGGCACATAAAAAATCCCCGCAGAGGTATTCGCACTGCGGGGAAACTTTAATTAGACTTAAGCTCTTAAACTTTAATTAGCCCGTTGAATTCCATTTTGATTAGTTGCGCCTGTTGCTCCCACTGGTGAAACTTTGGGCATGAAGTTGCCATACCTTCGCGATAATTCTTGAGTGGGTGGGTAATAAACTTCCTGACCTGGAAGTAATAATCCACTCTTGGGGGTATCGATTCTGGCACGGGGATGGTTTTCATTCCACATTTGCAATGCTTTTGCATAATCAGCATTACCATAAATCTTTTGACTGATGCTTGCGTAGGTTTCGCCAGGCTGGCACAGATATGCCTGTTCGGTCCAGCTATCCACCCGTGGTGCGCCTATTGCAACAGAGATTGGAGCAACTGGAGTAACCGCTGCTGGGGTATACAACTGGTTTGAAGCACTGCTGACGGTTCCTGGAGGGGGCACAGGCATTATCGGCGAACTATTATTTGATGGAATCGTAAGCACTGCGCCTGCGCCTGGATTGGTTCCATTGATAGGTGGGGCAGAAATGATCTCATTCGCACCTAAAGGCTTTTGCTGATTCTGTATTGGCGAACTGTAGGGAGCAACTGGGGCGATGTAGCCTCCATTATTTCCAATGGGGTTATTCACGGGGACAACCCTATTGTTTGGGTCTGCCGGAATAAATTCTGTTCTACGAGCGGGGCCCTCATTTGCATTAAATGGAATGGCGTTGCTCAACCTTACGGGTGGCATGGGTGAGGTTGAATTTAAAGGGGGCGGTGAACCTGCACCAAATCCTGGAGCTGCTGGTGGCGGGGGCGGTGCTGTTATAGTTCCCGCAGATGGAGATAAGGGAATCGAGTTCCCGGGCAATGGTGGTAACCCTCCACTATTTAGTGGCGGTGATAGTGGTGGTGATAGTGGTGGTGAAATCGGTGCAATTGCAGGTACAGAGGGCAGGCCCATTGGTATGGGGGGAGCAACTGGTGGCGGAGGCGGAGCAATGGGTTCAGGAGTTCCCGAACTTGGAATGCTAGGCACGCCCAAAGGTGGAGGTGGCGGAGTTCCAATTGGTGCTGGCGGTGGAGGTGGTGCGATTGCTGGGATTCCTGATACTGGCGTACTTGGCAACGGCGGAATTCCACCAGAGATTGGGGGCGGAGGAGGTATAGTGGGGGCGGATCCGGGCAATGGTGGTAATTCGGTTTTAGTGTTTTCGCCAGGCAATGGGGGAAGCCCACCGCTTTTTCCTGACAGATCAGGCACTGGCGGAATAGGGGGCATCCCAGGGATTGCGGTTGGTTCGATTGTGGGCAAACTCTTGATTTCTTCTGCTGTTGTCAGTTTGATTTCGTTACCCGGTACAGGTACCAGTTCCATATTTGCGGGGGTAACAACGGGAACAATTCCTTCGTTTGTATCTGTATTTTTTTGGTCTACAGCAGCGACAACGGCTTCGGTGTTTGCTGCTTTTGTAGGGGTAGGTTCCATGTATTTTTTTATAATCACAGCGGAAAGCAGCCCTACAAAGGATGCAGTTACCACTAATCCGGCCTTTGTTTCTCGATTCATCGAACCAACTCCTTACAAGTTAGGCGGGCACATGTCGGTAGAACCGACCCCCGCACTTTAATTATGTCTGATAAATTTAACTACTGCGTGTATGGCGATGCCCTTAATATTAGAACAGTCCATACATTGATCCCTTACAACCCATACAACTGAAAAAGTTGCGGGTTAGATGCACACTACTTCTTTTCGAGGGAGCTCATCTTCTGGGTGTACTTGCGCCATCTCTCAAGATCCCAGATCTCAAAATGATCCTCGACACCAACGATTGCGATCTCTTTTTCAAGGCTGCCAAACAGGGCCAACCTTTCGGGGATTACAATCTTTCCTTCCTGAACCGGTATCTTTTCTATTTGGCCAAAGAACAATCTGCGGAATACCCGAACATCCTTTTCGCTTGCGGGGGAATGTTCGAGCCTGTCGCTTAGTTTTTCAAGATGGTCCACACTCGTTAACCAAAGGCATGGATCAGGGCCAGGCGACATAAGCACTTGAGTGCAATTGCCCAATTGATCGATTACTTCGGGGGGAAGGGTGAGCATCCTTTTGCCTTCAAGCGCACGGGGATAAGTGCCTGTTAAGGTGACGACAATTTTCGATTTTGCATCGGGAAGTTTGGGCCTGGCTTCTGGCAGAGGTTGCACGGTAGAAGCGGGCTCTTCTGATTGCAAAGTGGCATCTGCAGGAACTTTAACCACTACACCTTTTTCCAGCGGTGCTTCGGGCATTAAAGCAGGATTAAGCTTGGCAATCTCAGGCCATCGTTCTTTATTTCCCAGAGTCTTTTTTGCTATCTCTTGGAAGTTTTCAGAATCAAACCGAACCAGATATAACTTAGAGCTGATTGGTTTTGAATCTATCAAGGCTGGTACTTCACCCGGGTTGGTTTTAACCTGACCCTTTCCTTCGAACTTAATGAACGGAGGTTTTGCAGTGCCAAAGCCCAAGGTTATGCTGCCATTCTTTGGCTCAGATGGTTTGATGTTTGCAGATTTCAAACCACTTATTATGCCTTCGAGAACTCTGGGCAGATCAATCGTCTGGGAAGGAGTGGGGGAGGGTGCTGGGGTTTTACCATCATCATGTATTTGAAGGGGAAGCGTTGCTGGGGCGGCTTTCTTCTCTTCAACCACTGGAGTTTTTGTTTCTTCTAGCACTGGTATTAACGCAGGCATTGGTATTAACGCAGGTGTCAAGGCTGGTGCGGGAGGAAATAGAGGAAGCGTAGGTTCTTCCTTCATGGGCTGAAATTGCACCGGCTGGATTTCTTCTTTCTGAAGCACTGGCGGCTCTTTTGATTCTTCCACAAGAATATTTGGTGCCTTGCTTTCAGCACCTTTTTTGGGAATCATCCCAGGCGAGGGCAGATGCCCTTGCTCCTGCAATAACATTGTTGTGATTATTTTTGCATGTGTATGTCTGGGAATGTGCACTGCAGCATGGCTTACCCCATTCTTATTAAGTATCAATCCGGATGCGAAAATAAGTAGTAATCCCGCAAAACCCATCGATGCTATTTTCAACATGATTCACCTTCCATGGCAATGCCAGGGACAAAAGAAAACTATACTTTTTTAGCTGCCCGCAATTTCGCACTGCGCGATCTTGCATTCCGATTTTCTTCTTCTTCGCCCGCCTGCACCGGTTTTCGTGTTAGCGCAAGGTACCTGCTGGTATCTTTGAACGCAGCTTTTACTTTGCGATCTTCCAGCGAATGAAAACTAATGATTACAAGCCTTCCCTCCGGCTTTAAACAATAAGGGGCAAGCTGTAAGAAACTATCGAGCGATTCCATTTCGCAATTAACTGCAATGCGGAAGGCTTGAAAAGTGCGGGTTGCAGGATCGATTTTTCCTGAACGGGGAACACACCTGCGTACTAATTCTGCGAGGTCGGTGGTAGTTCGTATGGAGTTTATTTTGCGCTCAAGCACTATAGCCTTGGCTATTCTTCTGCTGAACCGTTCTTCACCCAATTGAAAAATCAAATCTGCGAGACTGCGTTCATCAAGCTGCGCTACCAGTGCGGAAGCTGGCATGCCCCGGGTAGGATCCAACCGCATATCCAGCGGGCCTTCTCTTTGAAAACTTAAGCCTCGTGCGCTGTCATCAAGTTGATCGGAACAAATTCCAAGATCTGCAAGGATTCCATCCACTGCGGGGATATTTAGTTCATCGAGCACTTGGCGCAGCTGATCAAAGGAAGCATGAACGAAAGTAATGTTGGGATTGGTGAGCCTTTTTTTAGCAGTTTCAATCATGAAGGGATCGCAATCGAGAGAAATCATTTTGCCTGTGGGCCCGATTTTTTCTGCGATCAACCGGGTATGGCCACCCGCACCTAAAGTTGCATCAACGATGATCTGCCCGGGTTGCGGGTCTAGCCAATGAAGGACCTCTGCAGGGAGCACGCTGGCATGCTTCGTGGCAAGTGGTTCGGAATTATCAGTAGTGGGAAGATCCCTATCCAAGGCAAACATCCTGAAAAAAGCCCTGCTATAAGTAAAAAGCAGGTAATGGGGCGGGATGCTAACCGGAGTTGGGAAAAAAAAACAGCCCTTCTGTGCGCTGGGAAGGCAAGAAGGGCTGCTGGTGTTGAGGAATAGGATTTTAGGGCAATAAGGCAGGCTGGGAGGTCCGCCCGACGCTCTATGGCTCGCTGCTACGAGCCCGAATCCTTCCTACTGGTACTGACTTACTAAAAACTACAGATTCTATTCAAAACTTGCAGGCTAACTATTTCCCCTGAAATGCCCCCTCTGCCACAATATCGAAGCGGGGAGAGTTTTCAGCGAGGTATTGTTTCCAACGGCTAAAGTCCCAGAGTTCCAAGTGATCTCGAACTCCGATAAGGACTACTTCGCGATCCAAGTTGGCGAATTGAGCCAACCTTTCGGGGATCAGCATTCTGCCTGCCTTGTCGATTTCCACCGATTCGGTCTGGGCAAAATATAGTCTTCTGAATACCCGGCCTTCACCATCAGTTGCGGGTACTGCATCCATTCTTTCAGCAAGGGCTTCCAAGCCACTTTGCGTGTATAACCAAAGGCACTTGTCGGGTCCCGGAGTTACAAACACCATGTCCGGATTTTGCATCACATCCCGCACTTTGCGGGGCAACGCCAAACGCTTTTTATCGTCTAACGTGCGTTCGTGCGTTCCGGTTAATAACATGGGCCTTTTCACTCAATTCATTGCTGGTTTAGCAATAAAAGAGGCATCCTTGCCTTTTCCCACCAAGCTCCACTTGGCTCCACAGTTCCCCACTATATTCGTTTTATTCTCCACCGCAAGCATTTTCTTCCCAGAAATTAAAATATTTTTAAACCTGTCTTTTATCCATTCTTCTTGCTTACCTCTTAAAACCACAATAACCGGTAAATAGCCCCCAAACTCTTTGTTTTTACTAATGTAGATCTTGATTGTCTTTTAAGTGGTGGCAAGTATCTTTTGCTTATGTTTTAGTGTCAATTAGATTCTTCGGGTTGTTTTGCTTTTATGGTTTGAAACAACCTTTTCATACGTTCATTTGCTTGATACCTTGCTCCAAAACCTTGTTGATTACTTTTAAATATGCGATAATATATAACTGTAAAACATTGAATAAGGTGTTCATTCTTGGTTGTTAGCAGCCATACAATTAATTTTGGAATTACCCTTCCTCAAGTTTTGTTTATTTTTTGAGATGTGCAGTTTTATAGAGGTGAATGATTAATATTTTTAACGAGTCACATACTTCATTGGCTACGGAAACTGTTGATCCGGTGGCTAAAGCTGTGGAAACTGTTGCCACCCCTACCGGCAGGTTGGAAATCCCCAAGGCAGCACAACCTGTCAAAATTGATAAGCGCTATGTGTTTGCCCTAGGCGTTGTGCACTGCCTGGCCCTTTTGGCGGTTATCCCTTGGTTTTACAGTTTGACGGGTTTGCTTGTGGGTATCGCTGGGATTTTCGTATTTGCGATGATGGGTATAAATATTGGTTACCACCGATTGTTGACACACCGCGGGTTTACCTGCCCCAAGTGGTTTGAACACACCTTGGCGCTGTTGGGGATTTGCACCCTGCAGGATTCGCCCGCCCGTTGGGTTGCTATTCATCGATTACACCACAAAGATTCAGATGAACAACCAGATCCGCATTCCCCACTTGTTAGTGCATACTGGGGGCATATTGGTTGGTTGTTTGTTCGCAATCGCGAGTTCCACAAGGTTAAGAATTTCGAGTGCTATGTCCGCGATTTGTTGCGCGATCCGTTCTATCTAAAGCTTGAACGCAACTCATTATGGTTGGGCGTTTATGTTTTGCATGCTTTATTGTTCTTATTTGCTGGATACGCCATCGGTTGGTTTACAACGGGCACTTTAGAGGGTTCCCTTCAGATGGGCCTCAGCCTGTTGGTGTGGGGCGTGTTTGTGCGCACGATATTTGTTTTACACAGCACCTGGGCAGTCAATTCCATCTCCCATCTTTGGGGTTATCGCAATTATAAAACCACTGATAACAGCCGTAATAATTGGCTCGTTACCTTGATTTCACATGGCGAAGGTTGGCACAACAACCACCATGCAGAGCAGATGTCTGCATCCCATGGGCATCTTTGGTATGAGTTCGATCTTTCGTGGTGGGTGATACGAAGTTTTGAATGCGTAGGGTTGGCTAAGAAAGTCGTTAGACCGCGCTGCTGGAAATCCACTAAAGAGCCCCAAAACAATTTTGAAGCGGAATCAATCACCTAGGATTCATTCTTTTAACTTTCAAGCATCATTTTAAGCAAGCCATTGCTGTGCGAGAGATTTCATTTTGATGAGCATTGCGATGGGCTCCTTAGGGCCCTCGTATTCGAGCGAAACCCAACCCTTGTAGTTGCTTGATTTAAGTACCTTGTAGCAATTCTCAAGATCAAAATCTTTTGGTTTCCCCTGTTCATCGAAGCCATGAAACTTGGCACTGCACACCTTGCGGGCATGTTTGAACATAATGGGGAGGCCTGCGGTGCGCTCTGGTTCAGATTTGAAAAGTCCGAAGTCAGGGCAGGAACTAATGTTTGCTCCAACTTCCTCGATAATTTTTGCGACTTTCACCGGGTCTGCGCTGATACCAAAATGATTTTCAATGATGATTTCCACACCTTTATCTTTGCCTAGTGCTGCAAGCTTTTTGTATTGCTCGATGGTTATTGCAAGATCCCAATCGGGTTTTTCGGGGGCGCCTGTGTTCACTCGCATCGAGGGGATGCCAAGTTTCTCTGCAACGCTTATAAGTTCTACAAAGCGTTTAAAATCCTCTGCTCTTTTGGTTTCATCTGCCCGGGCAAGGTTTACACCCTTCATGTTGTCGCTAAGGTGGATGTAGTTATAGCCTTTATCTTTGGCAAGTTTTTTAAGACCGAGAAGGTAATCATTTTCGAGGTTTGCCAAATGAGCGCTAGAGAGTTCGAAGCTAGATATGCCGATTTGAGCCTGGGCAACTTCCATCACTTTTTCGAGTTTCCACTCTGCCAGTTCGAATTCGGGTTTGCCGTACCGGGTGTTGGGAAAATAGTTATGAAATGACCAAGTAGAAATAGCAAGCATCTCGGTTTTTTTTTGAGAGAAAGCCTGAGTAGGTAAACATGCAGATGCAAGGGGTGCGATTGCCAGCGTTGTTAGAAAATTTCTGCGATTTAGCATGATAGTTAGCCCTTAGCTTTTTTGATGAGGGAGAGCATTTTGCCCGCCTCGGAGTTTTTATAAAACGGATCGAGAGGAAAGCAACCAGAGATCAAACCATTTCGTGGGCCGGTGGTGCAATCACTAAAAGTCCTACAAATACGCTTGCGATCAAGAGGTTTTCCCGCAAGTATATCAAGAGGCATATCAGGATAGCTGAGTACCATCCGCCCAAGGCCAACAGAATCAACCATGCCCTGCCCCACCACGGCTTGTGCCACTTTGGGCAACCAATCTTGCAAATACGAAAAGCCGGAACCGATGATCATCATTTCTGGTACCGCTTCTTTCAACGCCTTGTTAATTGCGATGTGCCTGGCAACTCCAACCAGAGGATCTTCTGGGGGGAGGTAGCCATCGGATGGCGGGAATAGGGCAGGGCGTTGTACATGTGGGTTGTAATAGGGGCTTGCAAAGGTGGTACAAACCAAGGGTATGCCCAATTGCAGGCAGAGCTTTAAAAAGGCAATTGGCTCTTCTAATTTTATGCCTTGGATTGAGCCATCGCCCCCCCATGCATAAGGATAAGGCCCGTTGTTCCAAGCCTCTGGTTCGCCAATTCCATCTGCGCCTGGCTTAAAGGGAATGGTGTCGAAAGCGCTAAGTCTTACGCCTATAAGAAGTCCGGGTGCAACAGCATTGATGCCTGCAACTACTTCTCTGAGGAAGCGGGTACGGTTTTCGAAACTGCCTCCAAATTTACCCTTGCGATCAACTGCGCTTAGAAATTCATGCCCCAAATACCCATGGCAATGCTTGACATCGACGAAATCAAAACCTGCCTGATGGGCAAGCTTTGCAGCAGTGATAAAGTCATCGATGAGGGTGGAAAGTTCATCATCAGAAAATATCTGATGATCGCCCTCGATGGGGTAGCGTTTTTCAACGATGGGGTGCCTGTAAAGGATGCGGGGTTCGATTTTCTTTTTATCGTTGGGGCGGGCAAATCTTCCTGAGTGGGTAAGTTGCAAACCGATAAGAAGATCTGCGGTATTCTGGCCCGCTTCGATATGCCCTTGGATGATTTCTTCACGCAGGGAAATGAAATCGGAAAGATACTTTTGCTGCATGACAAGTTGATTGGGGTTGGCCCTGCCGTCGTGCCTGACAGCAACCGCCTCGCCACCCCAGATAAGCTTTGCGCCACTCAAGCCGAACCTGCGCCAGCGTCTGCGTACAAGATCATTTGGCCTGCCATCCGTTTCCGCATCCCAGCCTTCCATGGGCAGGATGGAAAAGCGATTGCCCACGGTTTTAGAACCCACAAGAAAAGCTTTGCCCAATGGTGAGATATTCCCGGGGGAGAGTTCTTCGTCAAAGGGGATGATCGCTTCTACCTTGTTAAGGTACGCGCGGAATTCTTCAGAGGTTTTAAGAGTATTTACTCTAGTGATTGCGTTCATGAAACCTCTCTGATGAAAGCATCAATTCTGTTGGCAATATCTTGCAAAAGCGGGATGTCGCTTTCGGGCCTTTCGGGGCTTTTGGGGTGAGTCTTGTTGGTTTTGATCCAACCCTTAAGCTTGAGAAATTGTGCTGCGCTATGTTTGTATGCGGGCACTGGGCTACGAAAAGTAAGAAACCCCAGATACTGTAAAAGATCATTCAATTCGTGAAATCGGGGGTCACCCGTTTCCCACATTTTGTCGCGTACCGCAAAGGCATCCGGTGCAAAGGTACTCAAGCCCAGCAGATAATCACTGCCATACTTCACCATATCGATTGCCAGGTCATTGCCTGTGAACACCATGAAATCAGGCCTGGTTTCATTGCGGAGAACCAGCCTTTGCCATTCCAACATACGATTGAGGGAAGAGTGTTTAGCACCCAGGCATTCGGGTATCTGCAAAAGTTCTTTGTAGGTATCAAGATCGTATATTTTTCCAAAAGGAGCAAATTGGGTGCTTAGTTCGAAGGCGAAATATTGTGGCGCAAACTTACCGATCTCTTTGTAAGCACTTGTAAGGTCTTTATTGTTTAATGATGTCAGCCCAAAAGATTGAAAGATGACAGGAAGGCCCTGATGGCGCTGAATTTGCTCGATTGCATTTCGATATGCTGCAGGGTTGAAACTTGCGCCCGGTTGGTCTGCAACAAAGGCGCCCGCAATGAACGATCCATTGCCCAGTACCGCACGCGTTTGTTTTAAAACTTCTTCCTTGGTGCTTTCGTCAAGAAAATTGCCATACCCAGTATCCATGTTGATTGCAGGAACTAAGCCGTTGTCGTGGGTGCGTTTCACATGGTTGCAGAACCCATCCCAATCGATGTTGCTGTTTTCTAAGAAGGGTAGAAGGATTGCAGAATAGCCTCTGATTTTTCGCTTGGGCTTAAGTAATTTAAATGGATCGGGTGCAGATTCCATAAGAGCTCCAAATCTTATTCATAGCCTACAGCAGCACGGTAACAATAATCAAAAAGCAATTCCCATTCTTTTTGGGCAATAAGTTGGCAAATAGGGATGGCGTTTACATTTCCGCCCAATGCCCGTTCGCAAAGATCGATGAACGCAAGGGGATCCCAGCGTTTTTCGCCAAGCATGAATTGCGCCCACTCAGGTGGTTCATCTCCTAAAATCGTTGCGGTGGCTTGTTTGAGTTCTTCGAAGGTTGCAAAGTTTCCTACTCTGCGAAACCAATAGCCGCTATTGGGAAAATCGGGTTCTCTTCTGTGTAAAATACCATGCCAGTAGCTGCCTGCGGAGCTTGAAATTTCTTGGCTGATGGCATGAGATTCTTCCATGAAATCATGGTATAGCCATAGTCCAGAAATGCAGGCGTTTGCCATTAGTTTGTCGCGGATGGGCTTGCCTAGGAAGTCGGGGTTATCTGAAAGGCCTTGTAAAAGCGACCGTACAGAAACATTGGGCCTACCGGAGTCAAGTGGTGCCAACTTGGTTGGGTGCAGCAGATCAGCAACGACCATTCCATATTTTTTCGCATCAAAACCAACCATGCACACCCTCTCAATGAAGCAAGTTCGATTCCACCTATTATTCGTTCTATCCATAAATAGGCAGCAAGGCTTTAAAAAATCAGTTCTTCGCAATTTGAGTAAATAGGGTTCTGAGTTTTTCGGCACGGGAAAGGTTGGCGCCTAGATCGCTGTATCCCAGTCTAGAAGCAGAACGAATATGGATTTTCTTTGCATTAATATCCACTAAAAATTCTACATCATCCACATAGCCAAAGATAAGCGTCCTAAACTCCGCATGAAGGTAGTTGCCTGATTTTGAAATCACCTTGGTTCTAGGAAATGAGTTAACCAGCAGTTCGATGTTCTCAATTCCCATAGCTTCAGAGCCTGCCCAATCCAAAGGGGAAATCATGTGGTTTGGTCGATTATCAAGTGAACAGACGCAATTTGGCTTGTTCCCGCAAAGTGCTAACGATCCTGCTTGAATGCCAATGCTTGCAGGCTTTTTAGGAGGGAAATTTCTTGTGAAAAACAACACCAATATAAAGCAAAACAGCACAACAGCAATAATCGAAACAGGCTCAAAAAGAGGTTGTGGGAGTATCATGGATTTTTCCTCGGGGCTACTCGATTCAGTTCGCTTGATTCCAGAATATACCTTCATCTTATCAATTCGGGGAGGGTGAAAAAAAATGCTGCAAATGTTCACAAAAATAATATTAATTACGGTATCATGATCTATATGGGATAACTTATGGTACCCCGTTAATTTATGGAGCTGGATTAATGCAAATGCGAATCTTCGCCAAGTGTTTGAGTTTGCTTTTTATCGTGTGCGTATTGGTAACTTTTTTACAACAATGCATTGCAGCAGAAGCAGATGCTGGGAAACTCGTTTCTGATGCCCATACCTTGCTTAATGCTGTAAAACCAGAAGACACCAGCTATATTCATAAAAACGAAATTATCTCCTGGGGTGGGGTAGGCGAAAAGGCTGTGTGCCATGCTGATTGCAGTGGATTGATCAGTGCATTTTTACTTCACAGTAAGATTTTTTCTGAAGAGCAACTTAACAAAAATCTGGGCAGCAGCAGGCCTCTTGCTAAACATTATCATGATGCAATCATCCATCAGCGAGGCTTTAAAGAAATCACCAAAATAGATGAGGTGCGACCAGGCGATATTATTGCAATTAAATATCCGCCTGGTTCAGCAAGCACAGGGCATGTTATGATGGTTGCCTCTTTGCCTCTTAAGCGAACCCCTACCGAACCTCTCGTTAAAAACTCTATCCAATATGAAATTGAAATCATCGACAGTACCTCGGCGGGGCATGGCACAAGCGATTCGCGAAGATTGGACTCAGGCAAATATCGCGAGGGGTTGGGCAAGGGTGTTTATCGAATATTTACCGATGAAAAAGGTGTTTTTGTCGGCCATACCTGGAGTGTTTATCCAACCTCTAAGTACTACGAAATAGCTATTCGCAATCTTGTAATAGGCAGAATTAACCCATAATTATTCTAAACTTCATTCTAGTTTTAAAAGAGATAATAACATGGCTGGCATACCTGAAGATGACCAAACCCTTGCGCCTAATAATAACATCAAGGATGCAACCGATGATGCATCCATTTTATCCGTACCTTCCACCTCTGAACTTTCTATAAGCCCTGAGCATAAAGAAGGCTTGGCAAAAATCGCTGCGGATTTTGGTGCAGAAACTATCGCCCCCATGCACAAAGCTTCCACCGATACCGAGCATGATGTAACTTTGGGGCCTTCTCACCAGCACAAGCACATTGATAGCACTATCAACTTGCAGATCCCGCAATTTGTGACGGGCGCCGCCCCTAAGAACGATCCGAATGCAGCAACTTTATCTCCTGATGATCGGGCGCTATTTGATTCCTTCATTAATTCAAACTCTGCAACCATGCCCCCTGATGGACAAGCACCTGCGTACGATCCGAGTAGCGCAACCATGCCTCCTTCGCAAAGCGGAGCATACGATCCGAATGGCGCAACCATGCCTCCTTCGCAAAGCGGAGCATACGATCCGAATGGCGCAACCAT
>ERZ889217.1153-NODE-1153-length-13968-cov-5.444189_pt1 | contig 13968 bp, 11 predicted proteins | sample MGYA00521098_ERZ889217 | MGnify/ENA primary metagenome ERZ889217 (study PRJEB32303, sample SAMEA104408613) | aquatic metagenome | biome: Brackish water; feature: Pelagic; material: water | place: Baltic Sea | collected 2014-06-10T22:04:00 | depth 2,362 m ...
TGGAGGCTTGCTCCTCCGTTATGCAGGATAATCAGTGTTGGGGGTAAACCCCGTACTCACAGCGCCAACTCCGGGAATATTCGCACAGGGGGATTTGCTGCGTGAATATTCGTATCGCCGAGAGATCGGAGGTGCTTTAGAGGGGAGTGTTGTCGTGCTTTTTGCCTCGCAAGACTTCACGCTTGTCAACGAGGGCATCAAGGGCCGCACAAATGGCTGATCGAGTGTGGGCTGGCTCGATCACGCCATCAACATAACCGCGTTCGGCAGCCACGTAGGGGTTCAGAAGTCGTTCGGTGTAGTCGGCCTCGAAAGCTGCTTTTTCTTCAGGAGTCGCGCGGCGTTGCAAAATTGCCGCGGCTTGTCCGGCGCCCATGACTGCTAACTCTGCCCAAGGCCATGCCAAACAGAGGTCGTTGCCCATCTTCTTGGAGTCCATCACGATGTAGGCGCCACCGTAACTTTTGCGCAAGATGATGCAAATACGCGGAACAGTGGCGCGCCCGTAAGCAAATACCAACTGTGCGCCGTGACGAATCATGCCGCGCCATTCAAGATCTTTGCCGGGATAAAAACCAGGAGTGTCGACAAGGGTGATGATTGCAATGTTGAACGCATCACAAAACGCCACAAATCGGGCACCTTTTTGTGAGGCTGGGATATCGAGTGTTCCGGCGAGAGCTACTGGCTGATTGGCAACAATTCCGACCGGTCGACCGCCAAATGTGGCAAAGCCGGTGACGAGATTGGCCGCCCATCGCGGTCTGAGTTCTAAAAATTCACCATCATCAGCAAGCGCACGAATCACGTTTCGTACGTCATAACTTCCGGTCGATGAAGCGGGGATAACTTCGCCGGCCTCTGGTGTTGAACGATTGTTGTCATCGTCGGTCTCCCAAAGTGGAGGCTCTTCATCAAGATGATTCGGGAAGTATGCGATCATGTTTTCGGCGAATGCGATAGCGGCATCACGATCAGTCACGACAGCAGCGGCAGCGCCAGTGAACTTTTCGTGAGCCGCAGCGCCGCCGAGTTCGGCAGTGTCAATTGGTACGCCCGTGAATTCAGTGACCATTGAAGGTCCAGAGACAAACGCGTAAGCCTGTTCGGTCATGATGACATGATCAGCGATTCCGAGTAACAGGGCGGGGCCAGAAACTGCGGGTCCATCGACGATGATGATGGTCGGCACGATTCCTGAGCAGTCGGTGAGTGCTTTTGCGGCAAGTCCCCAACTATGTAAAGCAGAGAAACCCTCGCGAAGGTCGGCTCCTGATGACGCCATCACCGCTATCAGCGGTAGGCGAGCATCAACTGCGGCGCGAGCGGCGGTAGCGATCATGAGTGATGCGTCAGAAGACAAGGCGCCACGATGATCATCGGCGGTGACTTCAAGCCAGACAACTTGTCGACCGTTGAGATTTCGAATATCGGCTTGGGCTACGCCAGGCACCTTCGATCTCAACGCCACTGGATTCACAACTTGTACAGTACGCCCTATGGAGCCTTGAGCGGGAATGCGTCGGCGCCTACATGAAGTCCGGGTTGTCGACCGCCGCGTTGGTTGATGAGTTCGCGAGCAATGTTGAGTGCTTCACGCGTTGGTGGGCCAGGGCGTGGGCGTTTGCGTTGTACCCAACCGACCACTCGTCGCGGCAGTCCGGGAACCGTGATGCGTGAAAAATCTCCGGTTAACCAATTAGGAATGGCCGTGGCAGGAACGATTGCAGCCCCAAAGCCCTCAAAGGCGAGCGATGTCATGAGCCGTACTCCGTCGATCTCGGCTTTAACGGTCAACGAAACGCCGTGGGTGTCAGCGGCTCGGCTGATGATGCGTCGCAACGTGGCCGAACGAGGAGGTAGCAGTAACGGATGATCGCCTAGGGCTGACATCGGCAAACTTGGCAGTCCGTGCCATGGATGTTTGCTGTGAACGAGCAACACCAGATCCTCGGCAAACAATGGTTCGACGAACAGTTCAGTGTTCTCAACAGGTAGGTGGACAATCGCAGCGTCAATTTGCCCCGCCAATAAGCGGGGGATGAGGCTCGATGTGCCGCCTTCAGAGATGGTTGGGCGCACCCCAGGATGAGCCTGTTGTAACCGAGTTAAGAACTGTGGCATCAACCAACGACCCGTGGTGCCGATGACGCCCAGGCGGGTGTCGCCCGTGACGACATCATCAAGGGCGGCAATATCGGCCGAGATATCGTCGAATTCACGCAAAATACGACGGCCCCTCTCAACCACAAGGTTGCCCTCGTCAGTGATGTGTCCTGTTGCTCGATCGATCACGATGATGCCCAATTCTTTTTCAAGGCGGGCGATATGGGCCGACACATTGGACTGCACGGTGAACAGGGCTTTGGCGGCTGCCGAAAATGATCCATGATCGGCGATTGCGACAAGAGTTGAGATCTGGCGGAGGTCCATCTCAAAAAATGATAGTGGATATCTGCTCTATCTACTTGAGTTGTAGGTGCTGATAGGGCATACTTTTCTTGTTATTCGCTGAGCGTTTCCCCCCAAACGCTCACGAAAGATCCTCTAGCGAATCCCCCCATTCGCAGGGAATCAGGTTGAGAAGCCTCGCATCCCCCATGCGAGGCTTTTCCCGTTCTTGGGACATGTTCGCTCGCCCCGCTCGGGCAGTTACCGTACGAGTCATGACCAAGGTCAACATGGGCGCGGCATTTTTTGATCTGGATCGAACTTTGTTGACCGGAGCCTCGGGAGCGGTTTTTTCTCACGCGATGCGCGACGCTGGATTGTTGACGCGCTCGGTCCCTGGCGAAGCAGCGCTCTACGAACTTTTCAATCGCATTGGTGAAACATTGCCGTCGATGGCGTTGGCACGTCAAGCAGCAACTTTGGCGAAGGGTCAAAGACAAAGCGATATTCAACGGGTCGCTGCACATGCCGCGCAAGAACTTTTTGATCTAGTTCCACCGTACGCGTTGTCGGTGATTGCGCATCATCGTGCTGAGGGTCGCAAATTAGTGATGGCAACAACAACGCCGTACGACTTAGTAAAACCATTGGCAGATTTGTTGAAGTTTGATGATGTCCTCGCAACGCGTTATGGATTGAACTCAGACGGAACTTATAACGGTCGCATTGATGGCCCGTTTGTGTGGAGTAACGGAAAGCTTGCGGCCGTTCGCACATGGTCTGAAGCACAAGGAATTGACTTATCCGATTGTTACGCCTATTCCGACAGCGTTTTTGATACTCCGTTGTTGGCTGCTGTTGGCAATCCTGTCGCGGTCAATCCTGATCCGCGCATGATCTTGATGGCCGCGGCGCGACGATGGCCGGTCATGCACTTTGATGTTCCCTTAGGTGTTGCGAAGATTCCGGTGATCAATCTTGAACTGCAACGTTTGCTCTTGCAGTTGGCACGACCCGCTTTTATTCCGTTTGCTCAATTTGATATTGACGGAACCGAGAACATTCCCTCTGCGGGAGGAGCAATTCTGTGTGGCAACCACCGCTCGTATTTCGATGTGATGGCGATTGCAGTCGCAGTTGCAAAGACTGGTCGACCCGTGCGCTTCTTAGGAAAGAAAGAAGTTTTTGATGCACCACTCATTGGTCAACTAGCAACAGCATTGGGTGGAATTCGCGTTGATCGTGGAACAGGAAGCGATGAGCCATTGTTGGCGGCCTCGCAAGCACTCTCTGCGGGCGAACTTGTGGCCATCATGCCGGAGGGAACAATTCCTCGCGGGCCGGCATTTTTTGATCCAGTGCTGAAGGGACGTTGGGGAGCAGCGCGTTTAGCCAAAGAAGCCAAAGTGCCAATCATTCCGCTTGGTTTATGGGGAACCGAAAACGTGTGGCCCCGTTCGTCGCGTTTACCGAATCTCTTGAATGTGACAAGTCCGCCTCAGATCACGATTCGCGTGGGCGAAGCATTGACGATGACAGCAAAGTCGCCAGATCCCGACACCAAGCGCATCATGTTGGCGATTAGTGCCCTGTTGCCTGAAGAGGGTCGGTTGAAGCGAGCACCAACTGAAGAAGAATTACGGCGCTCGTATCCGTCAAGTTACAAAGGTGAACCTGCGAACGAATCAAAGCGTCGTCCCGGCACTGACTAGCCGGCATCGTTTAGATCGTAAACGGTGAGCCGTTGAACGCGTCAATGGTTGTGAACTTGTCGACCGCGTGACGTTTGAGATTGGTTGTTTGTTTGATCGGATGGCCAAGAAAGATGGTCGCGGCAAGTGCCCAGTTTTGCGGTAGTCCGAGTAATGGTCCAGTAGTTGGCTCAACGCGTGAAGCAAAAGTTGTGATGACGCCGCCTAGCCCGCGAGAACGAGCAGCAAGAACAATGCTCCAACAAAACGGGTAGATCGATGCGCCACCAGTGATGGTTGCACGGTCGAGATCTTTGTCCATCATTGCTATCGAGCCGAGATCGGCGGCTACTGCTAGTACAACTGGAATATTTCCGATGTTGTCTAAAAGGTCGTTGGGAACATTTCCTGGCGTTACCGATGCAAGTTGATAAGCCGATGCATCGACAACTGTGAATGGAGTTTTCCCGGTCGCAGATATTGCAACGTATTCATCCCAAACTGGTTTCATGGACTCGCCAAGTTGGTGACGCAACGTTGGATCTTTGACGACAACTACTCGCCACGGCTGGCGATTGCCGCCACTCGGTGCAAATCTCGCATCGTCAAGAATGTCATGTACGACTTGATCGTCAACAACTTGGTCGGTGAAACCACGAATGGCACCCGTGGTTCGGATGCCATCGCGAAGTTCCATATTGATGATCTCAGGTCAAGCAGCGACGGCTCAGTTGCCGCTGGCGACTTTGGCCCGCACGATGTTGAGTGCCGAACCTGCCTTGAACCATTCGACTTGTTCGGGGCTGAAAGTTTGGACTCCTTCAAAGTCAATGATGGTGCCATCGGGCTTGACGATCTGACACTTCACATTTTGACCAGGAACCGGAGGAAGGTTGAGCACGTTGATGCGATCATCCTCGCCGATGAGGTCGTAGGTGTTTGGATCAGCAAATGTCAACGGGACCAAACCCTGCTTCTTGAGATTGGTCTCGTGGATGCGCGCGAATGAACGAGCGAAAATCACAACGCCACCACGGAAGCGCGGTTCCATTGCAGCGTGTTCGCGTGATGAGCCTTCGCCATAGTTGCGGTCGCCAATTGCGCACCAGCGAATACCAGCATTGCTGTAGTTCTTGGCGATATCGGGGTAGAGGCGGGTGGCTCCATCGGTGATGTCTTTACCTTCACCAACTGCATCGTCGTATGCATTGACAGCACCGATGAACAAGTTCCCCGAAATGTTTTCGAGGTGACCGCGATAGGTGAGCCATTTACCAGCGGCCGAAATATGGTCGGTGGTGCACTTGCCTTTGGCCTTCATGAGCACGGGCAGACCAAGATAATCCTTGCCGTCCCATGCGGGGAATGGTTCAAGCAATTGCAAGCGTGTACTCGTTGGGCTGACGGCAACAGAGACTCCACTTCCGTCTGCAGGAGGAGCAGTAAATGTATTTGAGCCCGGGTCGTAACCATCGCTTGGCAATACCTCGCCGATTGGTGCAATCAGGCGCACTTCGGTTCCATCAGGGGCAGTGATGGTGTCGGTCGTGGGATCAAAGTCGAGTCGACCAGATAGAGCGATTGCCATCACAGTGTCGGGCGAAGTGACGAAGCTCAAAGTGTTCGCCGAACCGTCAGCACGCTTGGGGAAGTTGCGGTTGAACGAGTTGACGATGCTGTTCGGCTTGTCAGTTGCTTCTTTTGATCGTTCCCATTGACCAATGCACGGACCACATGCGTTCGCAAGAACGGTTGCGCCGACCGCTTCAAGATCGGCGAGTAAACCATCTCGTTCGATGGTGGCACGAATTTGTTCTGAGCCTGGGCTGATGAGTAGTTCACACTTGGCCTTGAGTCCAGCCGCGACGGCTTGACGAGCAATTGATGCAGCACGAGTGATGTCTTCGTATGACGAGTTAGTGCATGAGCCAATGAGCGCTGCCGAAACTTCAATGGGCCAATTGTTTTCACGAGCAGCGTCACCAACTGCTTTGCCAGTTCGGTGGGCGCGATCTGGAGAGTGAGGTCCGTTGATGAGCGGCTTGAGATCGTCGAGGTTGATCTCGATCATCTGGTCGTACTGTGCGCCTTCGTCGGGACGAAGATCGGCAGCGACTGCATCGGCGGCTGCGGCGATGGCAGCACGATTAGTGGCCTTTAAGTAGTCCGACATGTTTGAGTCGTAAGCAAATACCGAACACGTTGCGCCGATTTCGGCTCCCATGTTGCAGACTGTTGCTTTTCCGGTTGCAGAGATGCTGTCGGCGCCGGGTCCGAAATATTCGACGATTGCTCCGGTGCCACCTTCGACCGTAAGAACACGAGCAACTTCAAGAATGACGTCTTTGGGTGATGACCAACCGCTGAGTGTTCCGGTCAGTTTGACGCCGATCACTTTGGGCCATTTCACGTTGAAGGGGAAACCAGTCATCACGTCAACTGCGTCGGCTCCACCGACACCAATGGCAACCATTCCGAGTCCACCAGCATTCGGTGTGTGGCTGTCGGTGCCGATCATCATGCCGCCGGGGAACGCATAGTTCTCGAGCACAACTTGGTGAATGATTCCGCTACCGGGACCCCAAAAACCAATGCCGTATTTAGCCGACACGGTCTTCAAGAAGTCGTACACCTCGTGGTTGTCTTCAATGGCAACACCGAGGTCGATCTTGGCGCCAACTTTGGCCAAGATGAGGTGATCGCAGTGAACAGTCGATGGCACTGCGGTGGTTGGGAGACCGGCTGTCATGAACTGCAGCAAAGCCATTTGTGCCGTGGCATCTTGCATGGCCACGCGATCGGGATTGAAGTCGGCGTAACTTCCGCCACGCACCATTTCTTGAGTGGTGGGATCAACGAGGTGGTTGATCAAAATCTTTTCGGCCAATGTGAGTGGGCGCCCAAGACGTTGGCGACCTAGCGCGGAACGCTCGGTGAGCGTGGAATACACGTTGTTGACTAGTTCGACGGGGGTGCCTGCGGAAACGGAGCTCATCAGACAAGTATAATACAAGTGTGCGTCAGATCAGGTACAGAGTCATAGCCGATGAGTTGCGCACGCGCGTGCAAGACGGCACTTATGGCGCCGGTCGTTTATTGCCGTCTGAATCAGAATTGGGCTCGGAGTTTGCGGCGAGTCGAGTGACGATTCGTCGAGCACTTGAAACTCTGCGCGATCAGGGACTTGTTGATGCTCGTCAAGGTTTTGGGTGGTTTGTTGCGGCGGCTCCGCTGCAACAAAGTTTGGGTCAGTTGGCGACGATCGAAGCGCAGCTGTCCGACGGCGGCATTAAACCAGAGCGGCGAATTTTGGAGTTTGCCTTTGAAAAGGCCTCGATACAGGTCGCCAAGATTTTGGGAGCCGATCAAGTGTTGCGCGTGAAACGACTGAATTTGGCCGACGGTGAGCCATTCGCATTAGTGACGGTGTGGTGTCGCTCCGACCTGGGCCAGCATTTGTCGAGGGCTGATGTTGAGCGGTCTCCGTTTTATGAACTGTTAGATGTGCCGCTCAAAGGGGCAACTCAGACCATTGGGGCTGACGCCGCTTCGGCAGAGAATGCCCAATTATTGGGAATACCCGTCGGCTCGCCCGTGCTTCGTTGTACCCGAACCACAACCGACACCGATGGCCGAGCCGTTTTGTTATCAGAACATGTCTTTCCGGCGCACCGCACCGAGTTTGTCGTTGAATTACCCCACGCCGAACGATCAATGGCGCCGACGGGGTTGCGTTTAGTCGAGTAGCCCTCAGCCGTTGACTATCAACAACTAACCTTGCCTCGGCATGTCGGACGAACCTCGCATTGAAACGCGTCTTGGGCATTTGCCTGCATTAGACGGTGTTCGCGGTCTTGCGGTCATCATTGTTTTGCTCTATCACCACAGCATCACGTGGATGACCGGCGGTGAGCTGACCGTTTCCATGTTCTTCACGCTTTCTGGATTTTTGATTACGCGATTGATTGTGGCCGAGTGGGATAAGTCGGGAACGATTTCGCTACGCACGTTCTATGAAAGACGAGCGCGACGACTGTTTCCAGCATCGTTTGTCGTGCTCTTGGCGGTCGTCGTTATTTGGACATTGTTTCCAGGTTCTGGTCGTCGACTCGCGCCATGGGAATGGTTCGCCGGCCTGTCGTACTTTGAGAACATCTATTTGCAATCAGCGGGTAAGAGTTACGGCGGATTATTTGGTCTTGGTAACCCGCTTCAACACCTGTGGAGTCTTTCGTTAGAAGAACAGGTGTATTTGGTTTTTCCAGTTTTGTGTCTGTTTCTCTTACGTAAGAAAATGACGCGACGCACCGTGTGGAAACTATTTGTTGTTCTCACAACGCTTGCCACCGGCGCAATTGCACTTGGTGCGTACTATCGCACGAATTCGCCGTTGTGGAGTCAGTTGCCAGTCTTGAACGCTCAATGTTCAGATTCGTCGTGCGCTTATTACGCAACTGAAGTGCGTGTTGGCGAGTTTTTGATGGGCGCAGCGTTTGCTGTTTTGTGGTCGGTTTGGCGTTATGTTCCGCGCATCATTGACACGTTGCGCAAACCATTGTTTGTTGCCTTGTCATGGCCGCTGATTGTTGGGGCATTCATTGTTTGGTTCAAGATCGGTTGGCAAAACCAATGGAGTGATGTTTTCTTCCCCTGGGCAGTGTTCTTTAACGGATTGATCACCTTGTTGATCATTGCGTATGCGGCGAGCGGAAGCGGCATGTGCAGTTTCTTATCGTGGCAACCTCTTGCCTGGATGGGTCAAGTGACATACACGATTTACTTGGTCCATTGGCCAATGTTCTTATTATGGGAATCACTACGACTTAATCCGAACTTGCCGCGAATTCGTGTGCCAGGAACCGATTGGGTCACGGTTGATCATTTCTGGATGTTCGTTGCGAAAGCCGCAAGCACCATGTTGGTGGTGTGTTTGATCTATTATTTGCTTGAGAATCCAGTACGTCAACGCAAGATGTGGCAGGGCAAGAAACTTTTCATCTATTTGGCGTTGATGGCATTCGTGGGCACTGTTATTGCATTTGCCGGTAATGCTCATCGGAGTCGTGCTGATGATGTGATGTCAACTTTGAGTGAAGAAGCGCTCGCACTGCAGCAACAGGCCCTTGCAGATTTGCCTGACCTACCAGCGAATGCACCAATCGTTTCACCAGTTGACGAAGAGTTGCCCGCTCGCATCATGATGGTGGGTGACTCACAAAGTTGGGTTTTGGCGTCTGGACTTGATGATTGGGAAGAAACCAATCAAGTCACCGTTCAGCCAAGTCCAGGAGTTGGTTGTGGAATTGGTAAAAATACGCCGATCAATTATCTCGGAGTCGAACAAGATTTTCGTCCAGGTTGTACCGAGTGGCGTGATTCGCTGGGACCGATTGTGCAGAAGTTTCGCGCGAATTTGGTGATCATTGTTGGAGGTACAGCCGATCTTTCCGATCGAAAGATTCCGGGTGTGGATGGTTGGTCGCACATTGGTCAAACTAAATATGACGCATGGCTACTTGAACAGTTCACGAGTTTCATTGATGTGATGTCATCGGCGGGTTCGCAGATTGTGTGGCTTTCAACACCGAATGTTGATCCTCCCTACATCGTCGGCGAAACTGGGGTGCCCCCGTTTGTTGAGGCAGATCCCAGTCGTTCGGCCCGATACAACGAACTCATTGAACGATTCGCCGAGAATGATGATCGCGTCGTCTACGCCGATTTTGCGAGTGCGGTGAAAGCCCATCCGGGCGGAGAGTTTGAACCAAAGATGCGTCCAGACGGTGCACATATTGATTTGAAGTACGCCCCAGATTTGGTGATCTGGCTTGATCAGATGATTCGAGATGTGTATGTCGCTCCGTAGTGAAGAATCTAAAGTTTTAATAGTGGCAAAAATGGTGCGTGAATCTGGGCCACGAGCAGCCCTGATTTGGTTCGCGGTTTATGTCTTTGTTTGCCTGACTGGTCAGAAATTCAATACTGACTATCTCAATTACGGTTGGCAGCTCATTCCGTGGGACATCTTGTCGACCGATCCATTGCGCAGCGTTTTCTATCTGCATATTCAGCCACCGTTATGGAACTTGTTGTTGGGCACCGCTGCTTGGGTGTCGCCGTTTTCTGATCGGCTCACACTGCAAGCACTCATGGCGATGATTGGTATTGCAGTCGCATGGCTCGCAGCGGTGTTAGCCCGACGATTGGGTATGTCGCGAAATACCGCGGTTATCGTGGCGTTGATTGCGACTTTGCACCCAGAAGTTTTCAAAGGTGCGTTCGAACCAACGTACGAATTGGCAACTGCCGGGCTGCTGCTGGTGGTTTTGATTGCCATCGCCGATTTGTCGCGGAGAGTGAACGTGCGGCGCTCGTTAATCATTTTGGCAAGTGCGGTCACCGTTACTGCGCTCACACGTAGTTTGTTTCATCCGGTCTGGGCCATCTTGATCGTGCTATTCGGATTGTGGTTGATGCGACATCGCATTAACTGGAAATCGGCGATCTTGGTGTTGTCAATCCCTGTGATTTTCATGGGCGGCTGGATGGCCAAGAACCAAGTTGTGTTTGGTCATGCGACGTTGTCGAGTTGGTTCGGTATGAATATGCAACGCGCGGTCATCCCAGTTCTTCCTAAGGATGATCTCGATGAAATGTATGCGAAGGGTCAAATCTCCGACATCGCGATGATTGGTCCATTTGGAAATTATGAGCTCTATCAAGATGTTGTTGAACCATGTGTGCCTGAGCACAATTTCAGGTCGCTGACAGAAGTCACTCGCACAACCGATCAATGGAGTCCGAACTTTAACGCCGAGTGTTTCTTGCCGATCTTTGATCAAGCCGGCAAGGACGCCATCGCAGTCATTAAAGAGCACCCCGAAGCGTGGCTTGAGGGTCGAATGTGGTCTTTGCGAACAACGATTGCCGTTTCGCCGATTCCGTCAGAGAGTCCTTCTGTGGTTGTGCGAAGTCTTGATCAATTGTTCTCAGTTGCCCGACTTGATTTTGGGGGAATACTGTCCACAGAAGGTTGGGGCACGCCGATTTATGGGCAACTCGAAGCTCGTGCCGATTTCGGCTTGATGTTGATTCCGATGTACGTGGTGGTTGGTCTGTTGGGACTGTGGCTCATCATTCAAAGATTGCGCAGAAAAGTTTTGAGTTCAACGGCACCGATTTATCTTGTCGGATCTTTCACCGTGGCATTTACTGTGATCGTTGGGGCAATAGCCGAACTTGGAGAGCAATCGCGGTTTCGCACGATGGTTGATCCGATTGTGACAGTGCTGTTCTTGGCGATTGTTGTGCCAGTCGTCCAGCGCCGATATCGGCAGATTCGCAAGTCAGATAATCAATCACACGAAGTAGCAGTAGGGAAGTAGACAGTTGCCGAGTCAGTTGCCTCGACTGTTAACCGGTCAGCCTCAACTTCCTGGGTGAGCAACTCGTTGTTTGCGCCCGAAAAAGTGAAATCGTTACTCAGGACGACAACACCGTTGTGTCGCAGTAGCGCGCATGGAAGTTCTGCATACAAAGTTGCGACATCTTGAGCCTCTCCGGTCAGTGCTTTGACCGGAAGTGGCGCATACGCAGATGGCAGGCCGGTATCCCAATGGACTCCGTCGGCATCATTCGTGATGATGATTGCGGCACCCGATTGAAGCGCGGCAATTGAATACGGCTTAAGTTCAGAACTATCGCTGAAACTTTCCGTGATATTCCAAGGTCGAACCGCTAACACTGCGAAAAGAATGAGGGCCGCCATCGCGAGTGAAAAGCTTTGAGTGCGACGTGATCCATTTTGTTTGCTCACGAATTCGTGCACTGACCAAACGATTGCCGCGAGAGTGAGAATGCCAGTTGGCAACATCAAGCGGTTATCGGCAATCACTAATGCATCAAATCCCATCATTCCCGCAACTAATCCTGCCGAGATAATGGCTGAAGCTGCCAGTGCGAACTCGGCTGTTGCTGTCAGAAAATGACGTCGGCGCACGATGCTGTAGAGCGCAACGATGACCACTACTAGCCATGCGGTTGCGACAAACCATGACCACCATGAGGGGCCTTCATTCGTGAAATACGTCCGGCGTAGGTCGCCCTGTTTGGCGTCGAACCATCCGCCGATTGAGCGGACGAAGACTTCAATATCGAGTCGTCCGAGCCCGCGCCATCCAGCGTTATGTCCACCACCTGCAGAGGACGCCCACAGAATATTGGAGGCGGCTGGGATCATCATCGCGATTGTCCACATCAAAGATGACAGTTTGCGCCCAGTCTTTTGATAGCGCTCCCATCCAGCGAGAATTGCGAGAGGCGCCCCGATAAAGCGCAATAGGCCAGCAGTAATTGACAGGGCTACGACGGGGGCCCATTTTCCGCCACTGCGGAATTTTGCGAGTGCAATGACGAGCCACAGTGCAATCGCGCAAAACAATGGTTCAGATAATGCACCTTGGGTGACGAGTCGGGTTGCGGGTGACATCGTGATCAAGATTCCCGTTGCGCCGAGCAATAAAGGGGCGATTTTGGATTCTGTTGATTTCTTGGCGCCAGAAATGAATGCCATCGCAATTGCAATGAGAGCGACGATGCAGAAAAGTTCCATCGCATGACGTGTACCGATAACGACTCCGAGTATCCCAGCAACGAGTGGATACCCAACGGGGAAGTCGACGAACGGCAATCGGCCAGAACGCTCGAGAAACTCGATCGCCGAGAAGTTTGAAAACGACGGAGCGAGGTTGGTTGTGAACGGGTGTCCGTTGCTGGTGGCCTCGGCTCCGCTCCAATAGGTCACAGTGTCGAGTAGGTGGACGATTCCGTGGCGAAATTGCAGGATGCCGACGGTTAGTGCACCCAAAGAGGCAAGGCCGTACGCCGCTAAAACCCAAGGCCCCTGGCCAGTCAGCTGGCTGAGGGAGAGTCGTTCTTTAAACCGAGTCACAAGTTGAGTCTGGCAGGCTACGACACCCGAACTGTTGACCTGTCAAGATGTACACATGGCTGTTGAAGATCGCGTCTCAGTAACTATTAGCAACGGAATTGCCGATGTGCGCATGAACCGTCCCGATAAGCGCAATGCCCTGGACAATGAAATGTTCTTGGCTTTGGCGGCTACCGGAGAAAAACTCAAGTCTGATAAGTCGGTCCGCGTCGTGGTGTTATCCGGTGAGGGTTCGTCCTTTTGTGCAGGGCTCGACTTCGGTTCCTTCCAGCAAATGGCCGGTGGCACGAAAGCCGAAAATGCCGGTGAAGGTAATCCGGGAACCATGGCTGCTGGTCGCATCACCCACCTTGGCCAGCAGGTGTCGTGGGTTTGGCAAGAGATTGCTGTACCGGTGATTGCCGCTGTCCACGGACACGCTCTTGGCGGCGGAATTCAGATTTGCCTTGGTGCTGATATTCGCATCGTGCACCCCGATACTCAGATGTCGGTTCGTGAAACTCACTGGGGTCTCGTGCCCGATATGAGTGGAACTCAGGTTCTGTCAAATTTGGTACGTCCCGATGTCGCTAAAGAACTGACGTTCACGGCGCGAGTGTTTAGCGGCCGTGAAGCCTTTGATTTGGGGCTGGCGACTCGTTTGTCAGATACACCTCGCGAAGATGCAATGGTGATGGCCGCCGAAATCGCTGGTCGCAGCCCCGACGCAATTCGCGGCTCTAAGGAACTGTTTAACCGAGTGTTTTCGGCTGGAGCGGCCGAGCAGTTCGCTGAAGAGCGTCGGGTGATCGGCTCATTGATTGGTCGCCCCAATCAGGTTGAGGCCGTGATGTCGAACTTCGAAAAGCGCCCCGCCAACTTCATCGACCCGAGCTGAAAACTGCAAGGTCTCCACTCTTCGGAAAATAGGCGAAAAGACACAATCTCGCTCAGTCA